>Ga0126337_10001404_pt1 | contig 14530 bp, 3 predicted proteins | sample DipCmetagenome_FD_92527 | JGI IMG/M metagenome (GOLD analysis project Ga0126337, IMG submission 92527) | Coral microbial communities from La Bocana,Puerto Morelos, Mexico - Diploria C A metagenome | ecosystem: Host-associated > Invertebrates > Cnidaria > Coral | place: La Bocana,Puerto Morelos... | reverse complement strand
GAAAACAATACCCGTAAAAAATTTAAGTCCCAGTAACTGGTGAGAGGGGCCAGACCCCCCCCAAATGCACCACCCCCCCCCCCCCCCCCCCATTCTGCGGCATCTTTGTTTTCGAGTCACTCGAGTTTCGACCGTGTGACATTCATTCTTTCATGTCTTCATATTCAAAATTTCTGGCCGTTGCACTAGTCTGTTGAGTCACCAGCACAATAACTGGGTGATATAGCAGTTCTCATAATGTCTCACGTTAATGGATTGATTCTCTTTACAAAACAACAGAAACAATGCCCTTAGCCCTAAAACAGTAACAGCAGCTACAACAATAAAACAAGTAACGAGAAAATATAACATGACTTAAACGTACCCGCCTGCCTTGTTCGTAGTTATGAAGTTTTTTCGCTTTTAAAGTGATAAAAAAAGACATAAACGTCAAGAAAAGGACAAAGAAGACAAAGAAATTATACTTTTAACACTTCTAATGGAGATCAACACCTTCCAAAACTTGAACTTACACTCGTATTTACTAAGCTAAATGATAATGTTAGCAGAGGAAAGCTTTACTGTTAGTAGTTTGCATCTTTTATATGCAAATTTTTCTCAAGCTTCTGTCATTGGTATTGTTAATATATTAATTTGTTACTGGTAAATTTAAAATTAGTTGTTACTTCTACTTCTAACGGTTTTTTCTGAGGGTGTATGTCGAAACAAAAAGCGTCAAGTAAATGAATTTTGCTTTCCATTCCATTTTTTATTGCCATGTTTACCCCGCAGTTTGTTTTTTTTTAACAAGCTACGATGGCCAAAGGAAAACAATACTTTGAAAGAATGTCATTTTCCCGCAACCACCGTCCACACAAATTGGATCAGTGGATTGCCTGTGGAGTGATAAACTACTCTTTTTTTTTTCATCAATAACATTTGATACAGCCTACCTCATCTTGTGTCAGATAGCGACGTCCTTGCTTCCCACTCTGAGAGTAATCTGTAGAAGATCCTCTACATCAAAAAAAAAATAAGAACATAAATTAATCTACACATTAATGAATATCTTAATATTTATCGATTTTGGAAGACATTTTATAGTGGGCCTTTACACCAGCCGGCATTTACGGATTTATGGTAGTGTAGCCTGTGGATACTGCAAACAAATAAAGAAGGACATTATGAAAAGCTTAAATCCTCATTTAGTTGCAGTCGGCCATTTTGTTGTGGTATTTGACTCATAAAAGTGAGTGCCGCACTTTCTCAATTAGATTAACAATCAATAAACGGCGAGTTCAAGTAAGCCACCGCCTCTAAAAGGTTAAGAAGAATTTGACGTGTTGCTTTTTCACATAATTCAAACATGACCAAACTGTAAAGTACTACTTGTAGTATTTAACTTAGGTTTCTGATATTGCTGCACATTCGATTCTCCACAAGCTTGGCATTGACATGGTTGTAATTGGCCATTTTGTTACCAATGAAGCGCTCTAACCCAAACGCGCCGAACACAAATTAGCCTGATTGTGCGAGCGCATGACGAAAAGCATATGCAAATTACACAGCTGCAGTAGAGGTCTTGAAGTTGAGCACGGAATTTTTACACCCTTAATATTTACAAGCACTGGTGGGATGGGGAAGGAGTGTCTCCGCTTCCACAGCTGCCTCACCAAATTGTTAGCTGCCAAGAAAGGAGAACGATATAGCCACACCATGCCTTGGTGCGGACATCGTTCGCTCCTCTGCGGTCCGCATTGGTTTGTTTGAGAGGATCTCGTGCCAGAAACTATAAACTGGACTTAAAGAATATCGATTTTAATGTGGCAAATTCCGAAAGCTTATCTTAGTATATATATTTTTTTAGGTTTAGGTTTTTCTTTTCTGAGATTAAGATTTGTAGGCTCTCTAGAATTTTAGCTTTTTAATACATGTATATTTTCAGAACTAGCCTCTTTGTTCCTCCTCAGTTCATGAAGTTTATTATTTTATTGTTTGCAGTAAACACTTTTTATTAGACAGATTACGTCAAATTTAAAAATTAATGATAATAATAATAATAATAATAATAATAATGATACTGATGATGATGATGACGACGACGACGACGATGATGATAATAATAGCTGGCTGGTACCTTAGCCTAAGGGAATATGAACACTTCTTCCCGCCATAGTCTTAGGTGGCACCTTTGGCAAGTACCAGCAACCCAAAAGTCACCCGCGTTTTAGAGTTTCAACGACCTCATTTGATGAGAGAATGTCAAATATTGATTTTCACTCAAACGACGTTAGTGCAAGCGTCGCGTCCGGCAAGTGTCCTGTGGATCAGCAGCGCAAGCCTGGTCGTTATCCTGTTACTGCTGACCAATGACAGAAGAGATTAGGATGAACTAAGGAGGCCAACAAATGGTTGATTGAAAGTTATGTCAGGAGCAAAGGTGAAGATAGCACGCCAGCTGAAAAAGAACCTCCACTGCTGATGAAACACAAGAGGAGATCAGCACGGAACTGGATGGTTGCTCTTTGTAATAGGATTCTACAGGTTATCACAACAACAACAACTAGAGTAGGATTGCCATCATTGAAAGCATGCGATAAAGCAAAGCTGAGAGCAGAAGTTAGGAAAATTAATAAGGCCGTAAAAAGGATTCAAACGCACAACATGATTCAATTGAGTTCTTTACTGTATGCAGCTTCATATGACACTACACAGAAAATGGGATTGCTAAAAGAGACGAGAGGAAGTAGATCTGAAGAGCCATTCTGCAATAGAAACTTGGAGAAAAGACCTGAGTAGGCCCTGTAGAAGTTACCTCCTTCTGGTTAAACATCTGATCCGAGGAAGTTAGTGAAGACGAGAGCTGGAGCATAGTACAACACAGGAGCAGATTGATGTCAACATCACTGTGGTCGATATTAGAAACGGAGTGAGAACAAACTCGATCAAGCTTAGAAAAGACCTCAGAGACACCACTGTGTATATTGTGAGGAGAATCCACTGAAACAGTATTGTACATCGTCAGTGGATTCAAGAAGCTTGTCCAGAATGAGTATAGGACCGAGGAGGAGAAGGAGGAAAATTACCAAGATCTAGCATTTCAAATCAAAAGAATTTATGGAGCCTCGAAACTTATAGTAACACCCATTATGATTGGTGCTCTTGGACGCGCATCAAAAATAGCTAAGACCCCCAGAGCTTTTGCGGGGACTCGCAACACATTTTAAAACACAGGCATATGTTGCGTATGCTGATGCTTATAAAAGACATAGATATCGAAATTTTAAACCACGCGCCCTTTAGGTACAGATACGAAATGATTACTTTTGTAGTATTATAAAAAAAACTAAGTGAACTAAGCAAACTGTGTTTACTGATACGTACCCATTTGCCTCGTCTTGTATGGGTATTGCACTTTTCCGCTTTTAAAATACAAACAATGACATCAATATTTACGTTATTTATCTCGAAAAGTAAAAATTAATTGCTAAAAAGAATCTACTTTCAAAAATATTCGTACTGTAACCTGCATTTCCCTTAGATTACAAGTTTTATGAATTCGTGCACTGAGAGGATTTTGTAAGACTGTTTCCTCTGAAAATTCCAGCGATAAAGACAAAACCAAAATTATCCTAATGTCATGGCGACATCTTGAATACATTTGTGAAGAACTTATCGAGAATGGTTAGCTTGAGAACTTAATTTCGGGGCTTTAAATAGTATTCAAAAGTTACCCTGCAACGAGTTAATTTTTTAAAAATAAACATTTCACTTGTTACACTTTTTTTATTAACATAAACAAAAACAACAACAAAAGCAAACCAATGAAATCTATAAAATTTGACTTTATACCTGAGCAGTCTGGATGTTTGAGTCTATTCCAGTCTGTAACAAGAAAAACAATTATTTACTAAGAAAGGCAACTACAACTTCCAAAAACACAGCATGAAGTCCCCTAATAACTTTACAGCCGTGTAAAGCTGACATGATACTGTCGTGCATTTCTAATTGATGTAACTTTATGCTGCTTTTACACTAGCCTAAAGTTTACGTTAATACCTTGCTGGAAGTTGAAGTTCATTCTATGGAAAGAGACAAGAGTCTTGGAAGATCTAGAGACAATAATGTGTTCCTGGCCATGGGTATATTCCCACCGAATGATACCAGTAGTCGCCAATGTCACCCTAGAGAACGACTGTCTTTATAATATTGGATATATTGCAACATATGGCCATATCCGTTGTATCATCAAACAACAAACAAAAACTAGCTCTAAAACAGGCATTAACAACTTACGGCTGACTGACGCTTGTCTGCTGACGCTGACGCTCCGTCAGTTTGATTATTCATGGTCCCCTAGAGAAATTGAAAAAAAGTTAATTTAAAAAGCACACACTCGGACGAATTTTGAAATGTGAGTTATATATCCATTAAGAAGGTATTTAAGAAATTATTTTTTTTCGTTATTTTATTGCGAAAACTGAATCTGAATTTCCCTTAAACTACAAGTTATATGAATTCGTGCACTGAGAGAAATTTTTAAGACGGTTTCCTGATCGAGTATTCCAGCAATAAAGACAAAACGGAAATTACCCTCATGGCGTGGCGACATTTTGAATACATTTTAGAAGAAATTGTCGAGAATGCTTGAGAACTTGATTGTAGGGCTTTAAATAGTATTTAAAAGTAACTCTCCATCGAGTACATTTTTATAAAATAAACATTTAACTTATTACACTTTTTTATTAACATAAACAAGAACAAAAACGACAGCAAACGAATGAAATCTATAAAGTTTGACTTTATACCTGATCAGCTTGGCTGTTTGAGTCTGTTCCAGTTTGTAACAAGAAAAACAATTATTTACTAAAAAGGCACTACAACCCCTGATAACTTTACAGCCGTGTGAAGCTGGCATGGTACTGTATTTCTAATTCAGGATATAACGTTACGCAGCCTTTACACTAGCCTAAAGTTCATGTTAAAAGACTCTTCCTTGAAGAGACTAAGCCGAGCGAATTTAAGTGAACTTTAAGTTGTTGTTCAAAGCTACTTACAGCAAACAAAAGTCAAGTATAATCGGCACGGGTTGTCACTTGCGAAGTCAATGGCAATATTTACATCAACTGCATGAAGCCAGCCTTGCGTCAAATTTTAGTACGGTAGCGCAAATATCAGCTTTGAAGAGCTTTAGCAACATAGTTGGATGACTAACTTTAAGAAGATTTAGGCCAACTTTAATTTTCCGTAAATCTTTTTATATGCTATGGAAAGAGACAAGAGTCTTGAGAGATCTAGAGACAATAATGTGTTCTGGGTACTTACCCCAGTCACCACCCATGGGTATATTCCCGCCGATTGATCGTTAGTTGCGTCCGTTTTGGCAACCTGGAGAACGACTGTCATTAATACTGGATATATTGCAACACGTGACCATACGTTGTATCATCAAACAACAAACAAAAACTAGCTCTAAAACAAAGGCATTAACAACTTACGACTGACTGACGCTTGTCTGCTGACTCTCCGTCAGGTTGATTATTCATGTTCCCCTAGAGAAATTGAAAAAAGGTTAATTTAAAAAGCACACACTCGGACGAATTGAAATGTGAGTTATATATCCATTAAGAAGGTATTTTGCAAGACGGTATGCCGTCAGTCTTGCAGTATATTAAATCAATTCTTAGTTATTTTGCCTTAAACAATTAAAAATTACAATTTTTTTTTAACGTTTTCGTTTTATCAGATATGAGAGACACCAACTTGACGTTTTACAACGTTTAAGCTCGACAGGGTCTTTGTTTTGTTGTAGGTGACGTTTGAATTTCCAGGTTTTTGCGTTGCGTGACATTACAAAAGGCTCTCGCATAGGTCAAAAGAAGGGTTACCGCTCAGGGGTTTACTAACTGAACAGTTCTTGCACTACAAGAATTATCATTTTCAATGTATCGGTTCTCTATAGTAATATTTTTTCGTGTCAATAGCAAAACTCAGTGACAGATTTTTGTGTTATTGTACGGCGGCCATGTTGGTGCCTTCTGAAGGGCACCAACATGGCGTCTCCAGTACAAAGCTCATTAAATTGAATTCGGTAAAGTACTTTTTCCAATAGCCCACGAATGAAAAACCGGATATATTTAGTTCTTGGCAAGATTGTTTATATATCAATCATCTATCATATCGCAGATTCTTGACTTAGTTTATTGAATGTTTACGATTTATATTTTTGATTGCATGACAGTGTAAAGCAAACAACCTGATAAAAGGTTCTTCCCCAAAAGAGACAAATGTTTGTAAATGCTTACTTGGGGGATGGGGCTCACGCCACCAGATACCTCGTGAGGTCTGTTATTCAATGCCCCTGAAACAATAAACCCCGCATTCCCCTCACATTACCCGTTTTCCCTCAACGCCGACTACAGAAACGCCCCGAATTTTGATTGCCGGGATATTGTACTTTCTGATTTTAAAATGCAGACATTGAAATATTTTTTTGCGTTATTTTATCGCGAAAACTGAATCTGTTATACGAATTCGTGCACAGAGAGGATTTATAAGACGATTTCCTAGCTATGAACCTTCAACGAATGAAAGAAAAGCAACAACAGAAGAAAACCGAAATATAATTTGACTTATACCTGATCAACTTGGCTGACTGATTCTGATTCAGTTTGTAAGAAAAACACAATTTTTTACTAAAAGATCAGGACAACTACTAGAAACACAGGATGAGTACCTAACTTTACTGCATGCCGTGTAAAGCTTGCGCAATACTGTCTTGAATTGCTAATGATGTAGCTTCACGTTCCCTACACTTTTTTTTCTTTTAAGGTGACCTTTTCGCTAGTCCAAAGCTCACGCTAAAAGCTTTCGTTGCGGGGACTAAGCGAATTTAAGTGAACTTTCTTGTTAAAAGTTATTTACAGTGTATAAGCCAACTTAACGCCAGCAAATAAAAGTAAAGAATAATCTTTTGTCACACGATGTGGTCACTTGTGACGTAAATGGCCACCAGCTTTAAGCCAGTCATGTGTCAACTTTAAGCACGGTAGTTGGATGATTACCTTTAAGGAGATTTAGGCCAATTGTAGTTTTCCGTAAATCTTTTTATATGCTATGGAAAGAGATAAGAGTCTTGGAAGATCTACAGACAATAATGTCAGTTACTTTGTACTTACCAGAGCTGTGGCCATATACTTCCATGGGTATATTCCCATCGACTGAATCTTAGCGATAGCCTTATCGCCACCCTGGAGAAACGTGTTTAATATTCGCTATTTTGCAACATGTGACCATACGTTGTACCATCGAACAACAAACAAAGACTGCCTCCAAAAGAACAGGCCTTATCTTCTCTCTTCAACTTAGAGCTGAGCTCAATTGACACTTATCTGACCGATCTTAGCTTGCTAGTATATCAACCAGGCCAAGACAACTGGTCACAACTTTAAATGGGACACTTTCCATGATATACTAGCAAAAGGTCGGACAGATATACATTGCAAGATAAAAGAGACTCTACCAAAAACAGAATTGAAACCAACCCTAAATAATAATGGGTTGCCCTGTCTTCAGTTCTGATCGTGAGCAGTTCAGTTATACATTTTGGAAGCGATTGCCCGGGCTTGAAATTGTGGCTCTGATTGAAAAAGAGTCTGTGATTTGAGCCGATTTGTGGTGCTCGATTTTCTTATGAAACAATTCTTTTGAAACTCACTAATAATTCAGCTAAATTTTATTTCTTCGCTTCTTCACTTAGTTTTAGTTTCGATTAATAAGTCATATCAGACACTCAAGCAAGAGCCATCACTAATCTTGTTACGGCGTTTTCACAGATTGATCTATTTTTAGTTTAACTTTACCGCGAATTTAGACCTCCGCAGGAACCTCCGTGACCAATCACAACTCTCTTCTCGGCGTTCGGTTCGGAAACGTGGTGAAACACAGTTTTTCGTAATTGATATTTTACTTATTCGTTTCTGGACAGAGTAATAACGGCGTGAAAGAAAACATAATTTTTCTGGACACATAAACAGTTTTTTATCAAAAAGGCGATTCGCTACGTTTGCTGCTTGAAAAGGAGTTTAACCTGTCTTTTTGACTTGTTTATCTTCCAAGTCAAGACTAAGGCCAATTGTCTTCGAATTATTTTTGACTCTTTAATCAAAAAATTTCAAATTTTAACAGAAAAATTGTCCTTTAGAGAGAACCAAATATCAAGTTTGAGGCGTTATTCGCCACTTGGCGCAAAGTAGTTAGGTGAAGGCAAAATATCAAGCTCATGGAGGGCAATCAGAATCAACCGCTAAACCATAGTGCCTAGTGCACCCACTCATATCATTCCCACAGCATTTTTCACCGGCTAAGGAGATTCAAGGATTTTCTAAGCTAAAGATTAAAGGACGCTACGCGCCCGGCGTCAGCTATGGATTTGATGATCAAACTTGGTTAAAAATTAAGCCGAAACATGGATTTGTTTCTGTCAAGATCCCAAAATACGCCCGTTTAAAGAATGCCTACTTAAAGCGGGCTACGTTGTTTCTTTGAAGATGGAAACAGCTGTCATCATTGCATGTAACCCAAGCCATTCGATTGCTGTAACACGAACTTGCTAAATACTAAAAGAAAACTTCATCCTACCTTTTCTTTATGGGCTTCTATCTGAGATGTTATATTAAACATTAGGAAAATGAAGAACGCTGCCCTCACAAGTGAAAACTCTCTCTGAATCATATCGTTCCTCTGTTATTGGCGATTGTTGGTGTTGATATGAAGAAATTATGTAAGCGCATCGAGTTTAAATTGCTTCAAGAAAAGGATTGAAATAATTTTCTTTTGTGAAACGTTACTTTGAAGAAGAAGAATGGATAATGTTTGCTGCATGGAAGACAAAAAAATGGATTAATCTTTCGAAGACATCTTTTGTGTGCACGAAGCTATTAAAATGAAGATTAGTTCTTTGTTTGTCACTTTTGTTCATGTGTGGAAAAAACAACCGAATATGCTCTCCAGTGGAAAACATTCATTTGAAAGAAAAATTAATTGCTTATCAGAAGACAGAAATTGCACTGAGGTTAGCTAATTACTGAACATCAAACAGTTAGAAAAGAAAAATTGTTTGTAGTCTAATTACATTTGAGTTGTGCAGTTTGTTTCTGTGATTGATTGATTTAATAAGTGTGGGTATAAAAGTTTTCTCTTTTTCAATATCATAAACGTTTCCAGAGAAATTTTCAGCGAAATGGCAGTGATGTCTTGATAACATGTACAGCATACCTACAATGTTGAACCGGTTAAATTTTTGTAACTCCTAGGTACGTACAGATCAATGACGACTAACATGACAGGACTTTTTCACCGCTTTGGGTAGCGACATTTACAACAGCTATTTTGCTAGTAAAATATTTAAAAAATTAATTTATATATTAGTTGTTATGAGATATCGGTTAAAAGTTCCCAGCGCTCAGTATTGACCACCAGGAGGAGGCATGATTGAAAACATAACATTTAATCTGTTTAATTAAATGAAAGGAACCAAGCATTTCATTAAAGCTCGGAATAGGAGACCCCTGGTTAACCATTTAATTTCAAAACAGGGCCAATTGGCAATTTCTCCTAACAATATCAACGCAATTTTAAGCAGACAACTGATGAGAATAATGAATGTCATCAGTAAGTCATATTGTAGTGGTGTACCACCCATTTCTTAAAACACAAGACACTCAATTCAGTGTATAACAACCAGCAAGGAGATTTAATATTCCAGATTTGGACTGAACAAATTGAAACGTACAAACAGCTGCTTTTACAAGAGACCCTCAGCGTAGCTAGAGAAGATGCTTGATAGAAAGGCCCTTTTTTAATACAAAATACACAAAAAAGTGGCACTTTCATTGTGAAAGTTAATGGTTTTCGCTCACCTCCTCTGTGACGTCCACTGAATAGCCTTGTTCAGACAGATGTGTATGAGGCCAAAACTCAACCTTAATTCTCGAAGGTGGTATTTTGTATTGTTGTTGAAGCAGTAAGATAAAATTTAAACTGCCCTTCCTTTGTAAATATAGAAAGCAGGCGGTTCTCCTTGAAATGTCCTTCAAACATGTACACCGATATAACTAAACGTGAAGAAGATTTTTGCCTGAGGTTTCTGAGGGTTTTCGCATTGAGGCGTAAGCCCAGTCTTACTAGGCACGCCCTTAGGCCTCTCAAGTCAGCTTGTAGAGCCCAAGGCCCAACACTCTCTCAGTTCTCTGAGCGTGAACAGAAAAGTCCATCGATAGTTGTGGCTATACATGGGAACTCTGAGGCAGTTTGTCAGGGCAAGACGAACTGCACCGAACAGAAAATGCCGCGCCACGAACGTTTGCACGCTATCTCGGCAGTTCTCCTTTACTTCGTCTCGCCCTGACTGACTACCTTTGGGTTCTCGAGGATGTTAATTTAGTTGTGACGTACCAGGAACGGTCCCAAAAATCATCAAGCATTTACAAGAAAACACATACGAGTTTTCCTGAGCCAATTTAACTGGGCTTTTAGGGAGCTATTGCCGAAGCCAACAGCGGTTGACAAGTAGACAAGTGCGCTTTTAATTCTTATTTCTTAACTGGCTGACACAGTGGAGATATCCTGTCCATGATTTAGTACCAACTGACTTTTTCACGGTGCTCCACCGGCGCATGCATTCTGGCAGTCCAGAGTTAATATCGACCACTAGGATTATTGATAACACGAAAGCACCCTTTATTTCCTTTAATCTGAAGAACGTTCAAATTTAGTCTGTCAAAATGTGTTAAGCTTGATTACTGGTTCAAACTTAATCAACATTCTCTAACCAATCAGAGAAAATTGTTGCGTTTCCTTCAGCCAATCACAAGCAAAACAAAGCATACCTTACTCTGCGTAGTAGGCGTTTCCAAAAAGCGCGCAGAGATTGAAAAATAAGGAGATGGGGACCCTTCTTCTATTCGCTCACCCCCTTCACAATTTTTTGCTCACCCCAGGCCAACCTCGTTCCCAGGGCTTTTCCCTTAAAGGGAAAAGCCCTGGGAACGAGGTTGACCCCAGGCGCGCTCCTTCGCTCGCCCGCTTTCTCGCTTGTTCAATCTCTCCGCCTAGAAAAAAGGAAAGGAAACGGCTGCTACGCCGGCTACTTACGCCGCGGAATTTCTTTCTTTTTTGCTTTGCGGGGGAGAGAGAAGGAAGGAGAGAGAGTCTGAGATCAAGGTTGTTTCCAACCTTAGCAACCGTTGCACGTTTTCTCGCGCTGGGCACCGTTATAATACTTCAACTTGCCAGAGTTGACTACCCGCGACCCCCCCCCCCCCCCTTGGTGGGGGGTTTAACGCAGTCATAAAGTTGCTCCTCCTTCGATGACCCTGATTGGTCCGCTGGGAAGGCCACAAAATAACATCTCTTTCAAGCAACGATAGTCCATTTTACAGTTGGTTGCTCAGTGACCTGGCCTCTGAATGAAAGCGAGGCTGGAAGAGACCTTGTTTTGACAGAGACTTCCCTGTTGTTGTTGTGTAACTGAACTTTTGCTAATGCTAACTAGTTTGATTTAAATATGAAAAGCATCAATGCAAGGCCACCTCCAGCCTTGCTTGCATTCATAGGCCAGGTAACTGAGCGTACACCTGTAAAATGACCTATTCGTTTCGAGTCTAGTCCAAAAACAGGTTTACAATTCACTATAAAAAATGGGAATTTTTAAAAGCCCGTTGTCATTTCAAGAGAGGATATAGGCTGTTTATAACTTAGAGAATTTATTTTCGTTTTTATTGTACCTTCCACTGGTTGTTTTAAATGGAAATTTGTAAATGAAGGTTTCAAACAAGGCTAAGCACTTTTCATAACGACAGTTAGACTATGAAAATAATACAATTAAACAAGACAAGCGTGAAATTCAAGAACTGTATACATGTGAAAACTTATAAGTCTTCAGTATACCATTGTGATGTTGTCTACTCAATGTAAGGGTAGTTACATTTCTACAAAGGTTAAAACTACGTACACCAAAGGAACACAGTGTTCAAAGCACCTGCTGTACAAAATAATATAATATAGAATCTAAAACTGTGGACTTCGCAAAGAAACAAAGCAGCTTTTGAACAACATTCTTTGTAGTTATGATCAGTCTGAACAGTGCAGATATACAGGTGCGGAAGAACACCTGGTTGTAACAATGACATAAACATGCAGTGGACAAACTCTCCCAAAGCCAGGGACTTGATATCCTTGACCAACGTATTGCTGCTGACATGAAACAAAAATTGCGCCTCATTTCTAGTAGCCAGTTGTAGAAGCCTTGAATGTCTTTGTACAGACTTCAAAACTAGCAGCTTCTTGTTCAATTCATATTTAAATTTTCCTGTAGTGAGAAAATAAAAAACGACCATTTGATAAGGTAATGTAAGGTATTGCAAATGTTGAGACTACATCAGGCTTAAGTGTCTCATAGGATATCACTAGAGCTTTCGGCCCGAACCACACTTAACCGGAAAAATTTGACAATTGGAGTTAGAAAACAGAGCTTTCTCTCTATGCTTATGCCTACTAAGATAAAGAATGAAGCCTTAGAGCCGACTGGCTCATAGTGCCAGAGCTTATCCCCGGTTTTTGTAGCATGAAGCGGCTAGGAGTATTTCTACTCCCCCTGGACAGGATGCTACCTGTAGTCCATCGCAGGTCATTCCCCCGCAATTTGTTAGGTTTTCCCCAACAATTTGCCGGTACCCATTTATACTCCTGGGTGGAGAGAGGCACTGTGAGATTTAAGTGTCTTGCCCAAGAACACAACACAATGTCCCCGGCCAGGGCTCAAAACCGGACCGTTCGCTCCGGGGACGAGCACACTAACCATTAGGCTACTGTGCTTCCACTGCTTATGCCTACAGTCCACACTAATTCATCATAAAAATGAAGCTTTTATAAAAATGCTCTTCAAACTGCAGGAGTTTGTAAACTTCCACAGACTATGCATTTTAGTGTGGATGGAAAACATGTTGAAAACAGAGCATTTTGAAAACAACCATGTCATAATAATTGTGATTTTCCCGCCCCAGTCTTCCTCTTACACAAATCCAAAATGACTGGTGAGCTATGCTATAATGTTACAAGTCATACTGTCAGTAAGGAATAACTTACCTTGTGTTTAAGCGCTGTTTTGACTGGATTGACTGTCTGATCTTTGTTCTCTGCTTTTTTCTTTGGCAAATTCATTTTCATCTCTTGGCTTTGCACCACCAAATATTGCCATCTGTTGAACACTAGAGGCCACCTCATTAACTGGATCTTTCACTGTACGTGGTTTAAGTTTTAATTTTGGCCTGGCAGCTAGATCCTCTGTTGAAATAACAATAATAAAAAATAATGCATATATATCAACCTGCTGGTAAATAAATTAATATTGACTTATTGGGTGGCTGATAGATGAATATTTCAAGACTACATGTATCTGACTTGTTAGTAAATGTTAAATTAATTACATATTCATCGACATTACTTACCTGCTGTTGGTTCCCGAAAATCATCTCTTGGAGGTCCTCTCCTGTCTCCTCCTCCTCCTCCTCCTCCTCCTCCTCCAAATCCGCCCCTACCTCCTCCTCCTCCATGCCTTCCCCCTCTTCTTCCTCCTTCGTCTCTACCACCCCAACCTCCGTCATCTCTGCCACCCCAGCCACCATCATCTCTGCCACCCCAGCCCCCTCCACCCCAGTTGCCATGTCCTCCTCCTCCTCTATTGCCCCAGTTTCCACCTCCTATGAAGAAGGAAACCTGACTCGTTAACATGATCTTAAGGTTGATATCTGGTCAAAATATGTACTAGATTTCACATTTTAAATGCTTAATAATAACAATAAAAATAATAATGACAATAATAATAATAATAATAATAATTTAATATCGCCAAATTGTCCATGGCACTGAATCTATTTATTTACATTTTTTTTAATAAAACACTAGTAACTGTAAGAGAAGTCACCTGAGGTTGTCACTATACAAATTATAAAATAATTACCTTGACCTCCATGTCTTCCCCCTCTGTCATCAAATCCACCTAATAAGGCAATTCAAACAGAGCAGTTTTCAATCGAGTGTTGTAAAACCAAACCCTAAGTAATTAATTAAGACAATCACGAAGGACTCAGACTAAACAGCGAACCAATCAAAATTCATAAGTAATCACAGACACAAAGTTCAGGAAAACATTCACTTCACATATTGATCACGACACTCATTAGATTGACCACAATTATCATTCTAGAAAGAAATGCCATTCCATCACATGTCCTTCTAAGCTTCACTGCATGAGGCTTGCATAGTCTTGGAGTTTCTTGGAGTTTCAATTCAAGCATGTTCTAGAACTGGAAATAAAATCTCACCTTCGATTCACTTCTTATTTGAAGGTTTGAATACCGGTCTTTTTGTACCAACGTCTTTTCGTACCACCCATTTTCGTACCACCTAGATACACGTTCGTACCACATCGTATACATGTTCGTACCACATAAACATACATTCGAAATAGCACAGATTTAGAGTATCTGAT
>Ga0126337_10001401_pt1 | contig 14542 bp, 5 predicted proteins | sample DipCmetagenome_FD_92527 | JGI IMG/M metagenome (GOLD analysis project Ga0126337, IMG submission 92527) | Coral microbial communities from La Bocana,Puerto Morelos, Mexico - Diploria C A metagenome | ecosystem: Host-associated > Invertebrates > Cnidaria > Coral | place: La Bocana,Puerto Morelos... | reverse complement strand
GCGAGCTAGTTTCCAATCCAGTCTCTTTACTATCCATGATGCAGCGGAGTAAAATAAAACAAGTGGCTTACTCTTGGTTTAATGTCTATCTACTTTGTTGGTTTCCAGTTTAATACTGCGCGCTCATCTTGTCAAAGAGACTTCCATTTAATCTGACAGTGAAGTGAAATTGTTTTGTATGAAGTGTCGAGTCTGATGCAAGCCATTTTCAACCTGCTCTTGTCGTCTGCGAAGTTTATATACGTTACTAAGGTAATTTTGGTCTACTCGGTGACTAAGAATCACATGTCCGCAAGCCATACGATGCAGACTACTCTGCTTTAACTCACTATACGTAGTGCGTGCTTATGTATTAAGATTTCAGCATACTTTGAGCTGGGATACCTGTGATGTAGCATTTGGTTCCCGTGGGCACTTGCTCTTCTCTCTGTGGCAAACAAACAGTGCTTACGCGACCAGTTAAGGCCACAGGGTTGCCAAGTGTGAGCACAGCGATGTCATTGCGTAAATGCTGCATGGAGAAGCCTTCGTGGAAACAAACTGACGAAACATCGAGCACCTGTTCCTCACCTTCGATTACTCTCTGGTCATGTTCGCCTGCAAGGATATCACTGTTATTGACCAAGCGTGAGGTCCAGATATATAAGTTTTAATGTAGAGCATTGAGAGAAAGTTCTGTCTCAGCCTTGCTGATTGACTGAAATGGTCGTAAGCTCAGTGTGGTGACCAGGCTTCAATTTGGTTCTGTTGAAAAGATTTTGCTACTTTTCTTGGGTGGGTAACTCTAACCACAAATAGCGGGGGCGAATACAGGATTTTGTAAAAGGGGGTTGAAGATATGAACCGTCGAACGCGGTCTACTATAGGGGGTTACAGCACCCCGAAAGGTTTAAAATTGATGTCCTGCGAAATGGGATTTCAAGCATTTTGAGGCCAAGTCAATGTGTTATAATGTGTCATTTTTTTTATATATATATATAGGGTGGTTCGACCGACATTCTCCGAGCCCCTCCACCTTAGAATAGCCCGCACAAGTATAAATCAGAAAAGGATTTACTCGAAGCGTTACAAGGCTACACATTTAATTAATAAAGCAAGCCTACCTACAACAACTTTGTAACGACTCGGTGCGGCGTTTTTAACCACACAGTGGGCTGCCGTTACCACGTGGGTTGGGGAGATGAGAGATCCACCACAAATATGATAAAGTTTTCCTCGCACTTTGATCCTTAAAGATATCTGCCACGGCCATGAATAGGGCTGGGCGTCTGTTCCTCCAACTACACGGGTAGTAATTGGCCGCTTTCCGCATTCTGCTATTAACATAAGAAATTGTAACCAGAACTCTTTTAGGATGCAATTGTGTCGTTCTTTGTTGATGACTAAGCTCAGTCCCAATGGTAGCTATTCCGATTAACATGTGTTCAAGTATATTATCTATTTTGAGTCGGTTTTTTCCAAAAAGAAGTGTTCAGTAATACGTGCAAGATAATGTCACGGCTCTAGGCAAAAAAAGGGGAAAAAAGATAACTTCAAAGTTTTCATCTTCTTTTATTCGCCCTTGAGCAACACTTCAACAGTTCGCTTTTTTTCCCATAACGTATACTTTTAATCGAAATAAAAGTGCCTCTTTTTACTAGAGTGATTTTACGTGGCTAGTTCATTGCCGCACACCGACGAGTGTGGACGGATAGACTACATAAAAGTGGCGGTTTGCAAAAGCTAATCCGAAAAGATAACCTGATTCTCAGTTTGGATCACTACGAAAAGGTAAAGAAAAACTCTCGTTTTCAAGTTCTTTATGATGACAAGAAAATAGATATTCCTGGATCCATAAAGGGATAATCCACATAGCTACCTTAAATCAAACCCTTTACACTCGACTCTGTAAAGTTACAAACCTTGATTTCCCAGGCTAAGAGCTAACCCATTGAGCAACATCAGCGCAAAAACCACTGTGAAGTGCATCTCGGCAAGAAACCTTTCGACTGAACTGCTTTAACAAGTTCTGGACAATTTTGGAGTGAATAGCTAGAAATAACAGGCACCTGTTTCCTACTCTGTCGTGTTATGTCTAAACCAAGCCTTCTGTCTTTGCTCAATAGGAGCAGGTTTCCAAACACAAGTGCCACTGAAGTAAACACGCCATGGGCAGTGTTCAAGTTGTCAGTCGTTTTGTGATGTTTGGTTTTCCATCATCGCTTGTGCATAAAGCAGTTAAGTAATTCTTCGCAGGCGTATTGAACAATGAATTTCAAATAATTTCAAAGAAAGTTTCCTTTTTAGGAAGCAGGAAGGAGAAACTCGAGTTATCAACCCCTCCACCCTCACCGCTCTCGAAGAAACCAAAATGTGTTTCTCAGGGCGTATATATACAAACTAACCCGCATCTGCAGTGACATCCCATGTTTTTGCAGCTGGGCTCTTCTTTAAACCTAGTTCTTTTCTGTATCCTCGAGCATATTTTATGGACGGTCTGCTGCAGGAAACGGGTTTCTTTGTACGTACGTACAGCTACTGAACTTGAGCTTTCTATTACTGCTTTTACAAAGGGGACTGCGCGATTAATGGACCTCAGCATTCGATAGAGAGCTTAAAAGATCTCCGTTTTCTGTGTTCAAGACGAAAAACACGCCAAAGCAAAATTTTGCGAGCATTAGTCGTTGTTTTTTTAGTGGAGCTGATGGAATCAAAAGTTTCCGTTAAATTTTCACACTCGCGGTTATGCAGTTATTAGTGAACTTTCAGTGAATTACTGAATTTTTGTCTTTTCTTATTTTGGACTTAGTGTGGTTTTCATACTTGTTTCAAATTCTTTTTGACTGAATCTGTTGTCTACATTTCTGAGAGTGGCCATCGCTTTGTTTTAGGGCATGGTGTAGCGTGAACTGCGAAAGCCAGTTGTGTTGATGGCACTATCTCACATCCAACAATAAGCTTTATTGCACCTTTTGAAGAAAATTACCTTTCTATCAATTTTTGTCCGTATGAATTAAGCTTCTTGAGAGGCTACATACGAGTAAATTTAACAAGATTATTCTCCCATTTAGCTTGCGTGTTATGCAAAAAAAATTGATTTTTATTCAAAGCATTGAAGCAAGTGAATGAAGAAATCTTGTTCTCCCTCATAGATATATCGATTTATTTTATAATGATCGTGTAATAGTGAAAAACCAGTGCAAAAAAATCATTACAAGCGAGGTTAGGCCATCCCCTTTTTTTCGTTTATTGTCGAATGCGATTTTGATTTTGGGTGGGTGGGTCGGAAAAGAAAAAAATAAACAAAAAAAAAAATTGGAAAAGCAGTCTGGAACTTGGATGCCCGGTACTTCAGCATAATATCCGTGGAGCCTGGAAACAACAAGGTGTGGTTGCAAAGTCAACATGGAGGCAATGGACGAAGATCGACGTCGTTGTCAAAATCAAACGCGAACAGAGAAAAGTTTCATTGTATTGAGTTGACAATTGTTGACAATTGAGTGACAATTGTTTGAAATAATGTGTCACTGCCTTCATTGCTTTCTGCGCAACTTTTTTTTGTTTTTTGAAAACGCGAAATCTGGGTCGGTCGGACGACGCTAAAGAAAGAAAAAAAGGGGACGATGGCCGTAAGTTAAAAATGTTTTTTTTTTTCTATAAAACAGGAAAACGTAAAATGTTTCTTTTTCTTAATACACAACTTCAACGACACCGGAGCACCACCCAATTCTCGAACGTGTATAATTTCCAATCTTACTGTCTCAGTGTGCTTTAAGTATAATTTAATATGAAAAGAATGCACACATTTAACATCGAAATGGACATTTTCATTCTGCTACATACTTCAGCTTCATTCTATTTAGAATACACTAAACCTCACAAAGTCCACTTGCACAACCAAGCGCGAGGCTCAGCTACGTTATGATTAAACTATAAACCAATCCTGCAAATGCAGTTTGAGATCTCTGTAAGTGGAAACAATAGTCGCTGTAGACGTGAAATCACGTTCAGGGCTTTCACGCGCTATCACACCTCTGACTTTGTAAGTTAGGGAGATGCGCGAAGAAAACTGATCGAAAAACAAAGGAGGCAATCGAACAAACAAGTAAAGAAAGAAGATAGAGTTGGTGGTCTATTCACTTCAGAACTCTTGATCTCTTGCCGGTTTTTTTTTTTTTTTTCACTAAAAGCGTTCTTTGCGCGCACCCCTATTAAACGAGCGAGCCGACCCAAAATCAAAAATTAATTAAAGGAACTATGATATAGTGCAGTGTTTACATTTCGCCTCAATTCCGCAGTCAAATTGATCAGTACAAGAAGAAGTCACTTTCCTTTACTTCTTTGCTGTATGTTTGGGCCTGATGTGAATATCTGTTTTTCCTCTCACTGTTCCTTCGCAACTCGTCTGCTATTTCCTTAAGCATGGTTACCGCGTATTCCCCAATGAAGTCAGCCACTTGACTGTCCTCCGTCGGTTCTTTTTCCAAAGTTTCTCTTGCTTCAGTGAAAGAGTCATTCAAGATGGCCATGAAAATGTTCATGAGGAACACAGTCATACTGAAGAAATAGAAGAAGATGAAGAATGGTCCAAAGAAACGGTTGATTGTCTCCAGTTCATCGTAGTTGGTGCCTTTACCAAGGATCATCTCGAATATGTTCACCAGTGCCCTCGTAAACGTAGAAAACATATACGCCGAACGCCCAAATATCATATGACCCATTGTGGCAAATGCGATCAGTACCACAATATAGACTATTGAGTACGAAATAATGGGACCCTTGGAAATACTTATGCTTTTTGCCATGATGGCGATATGCTTGTTAAATTTCAGAATCCGGAGGAACTTCATCGTTGCCAGAAAGATAACCAAAGCAAGAAACACGCTTTCAATGTCTGTCCACAGCGCAACAAAGTCGAAGCTCATTCGAGCGTATGGATTCTCTTGCACTTTCTGTATCAGTTTCCTGGTGTACTCGGATTTGAAGAAGAAGATCACAATGGTTGCAATTGTGAAGCAGATGAAAGCCAGTTCTATGACATTCCAAATGTCTTTAAAGTATTCCCGTCCAAGCTTTCGTAGTTCCCTTATCTCGGTGTATATCGAAAAAATAAGTATTAGAACGATAAGAACATAACAACCAATGAAGATCACTTGGCTTAGCGAGTTGCTACTACCGTAAAACGAGATAGGGTCAATACGGTAGGAAGGCATTACGCCTCCAGTCGGCAGGCATTCAAAGGCATAACGAGTAAACGCAAACAGGTTGGTGGATGGCTGGAACGTAACAAGTTCTAAAAGGACAATTCTGGTTCGTCTGGTGATCCAAATGTCTTCCTGAAGGCCTGAGATAACCTGCTGAGCGGTGCGTATGTCATATCCCAAGTCGGCCACAAGACCACCGCCTGTGTATGTGTTCCGGGCTGTAACAACGGGAAGAGTTCCAAGGGCTTTGGAATCTTGATATTTCACGGTGTGTTCACAAGCTATTGGTATGGTTGGAAAGGTTTCATCATCATCGCTGCCCCCGCTACTACTGCTGCTGCTGTCACTGTTGGTGTTGTTGTTGTTGTTGTTATTTTTGTTGTTGTTGTTGTTACTACTGCTGCTTCTGCTGCTGCTTTGACTGAGTATGTAAGAAGGCGAGACGTCAATCGACTCCAAGTCGGAGCCTGATGAAACGTCGTGACTATCGTCTGAGAATTCAAGGTAACATCGAGGGAACCACTTTTTAAATTCAGGGTAGGCGGACCAAGCAACACATGCATCTATAAAGAGAGATAAAAATGAACAAAGTTTCGCAGACTGTGCGCTTCCTGGAAATTACTTTCCTGACACCTCTTATACGAGGGCACTTAGTTACAAGCTCAGGCATACAAACACTACATTTCCACTTTTTGCATGTCTGGCAAACTCACCTAAGCATGCCTGTTTAGGTGAGAATCGATGGAATATCATGATATCGCCATTATTTCAGATTTATTTATTTTTTGTTCCTTTGTGTAGGTGTCCCCTCCTTTTTATTAAAAAAATGACCGCTTTTTCCGGTGGATGGCGCAGGAGCCTTGTGAGTGATGTGCTCGCTCCTCGATCATAATGTCTCTCTGCACCCAGGTGTATGAATGAGTACTGGCGAATTTAATGTCAAGGATAACACTGGGATGGACCAGCATTCCATCACGGGGAGAGTAGAAACACTTCTAGTCGCTTCACGCCATTGAAACTGGGATAAGCGCCAGCCCGACGGGCCACTTGCCTCGCGAATATCGACTTTTTTCTCTCTCCGATCGCGCTTAAATAAGAAACTTTTTATGTCCTTGTAAGCATACAGCCTGGAGTGTGTCCAATAGTTTAATAGCGGATCACTGTTTGTAATGTTTCCTTTGAACTAAAAACTTTTCAGTTCATTGTTTTTTGCCACTGTGTTCATCTCTTTAGTCTATTCCAGCTATAATGACAATTACTAACTTTCCAAATAATCACTCTTTCAAATTCATTTGAGTCAATTCTGGTTACCAACCGATCTTAACATAAGTCATTATGCACTGATGAGGCCCAGAAGGCCGAAGCAATACTGTCCGCAGTTATATATATATATATAACTAAATCGTAATATAAATCTTCTGTACCCTCCTCCATTTCTCTAAATCCTACGTTCAAAGTACCGCCAACTTAGTTCATGTGTAGGTCTTATTTTTGTTAGCCAGTAGAGTCTGACACGAAAGAAAGTGACAGGTGAAAAATATTGTGCCTTGAATCGGAGTCGACTACCAACTAACCTGGTTTGACTCGAATCTGCCGTAAGCGTGGAAGGCTCACAATGAAAGACTTTTTGTTGGAGAAAAAATTATCTTCTTTGAACTTTCTTCCATTATACCATGGGGTACTGTACAGGGCAGGAAGCATGTAGTTTTTACTCCACCACCAAAATGTGTGCACGTCTTTAACCTGTACAAAAAAAGAACAAGAGAGAAACTTATGATTGATCATCGCAGTTATACACATAACTTAAGCAGTTGGGAAATTAAAACCTGAAAAACCTCTGTTAAAGGCTGCATACGAGCCAAGTGCCTCATCAGGCCGGCGTTTATCTCTGGTTTCTTGCAGCATACAGCATGTAAAGCGACAAGGAGTATTTCTGCTTCACCCTGGATGGGATCTAGTTCACCACAGGTGTACCCCACAATTAAATTCGTCGGTATTCATATATACACCTGGGTGGAGAGAGGCGCTAAGGGAGTAAAATATCCTGTCTTTGACCAGAACACAATACCCCAGGCCAGGGCTCGAACCCGGACAGATCGATCCAGAGGCGAGTGCACTAAGAATTAGGGCACCGCGCCCCCTCCCTCGTGAGGAGATTAGCGGGCTTGGAATTGACAGAGCCATTAGCAAGAACTAAACTTCTTACCTTGTCAATCTTTGCGTTGAAAATATCCTTGATATTCTTGTTCAGCCAAAACCTGTCACTGCTTCGACTGCCATAGGTCGCTACACACAGAAGTAAAACGAAGACTAACTGTAATGCAAGCTGTGAAAATATCTTCCACATTTTGAGCTCATTGAGCTTTCTCTCTCTGGCAAGTGCAACGACCACTGGATCAGGCGGGCTGTAGAGACCTGCCAGAGTCTTGGGATTCTCTAGTTTGTTTGTCACGTGACTCATGTCCTTAGTGTCTTCGTTCGGTGTTTCAGAAATATCATCACTATCGACTTCATCTCTGTCTTCTTCTGGTGGCTTGCGGAACAAAAAAGACAGCAATGAAGCTACAATGACGACTTTAAGTGGCTGCACAAAGAAGATGTCCTGCACCAGTGAGACAATGACCGATGTTATCCATTTGTTGGACTTCTCTTTTCCCCAAATCATGCTGTAAAACATTGTGAATGCCGCTCCCGTTAAAGAGGTCAATAAGGCCAATGTGTATGCTATGTTATTGAACCAGTAAGGAAGTCTGCATTTTCTTCTCTTTTTTGAGTTTGAGTTGGCTTCACTCTTGTACGCTTTTGGCTTAGTGTAACGAAAAATGGTGATAATCAACAGATTCACCGGCACTATCACCAAACTACTTTGAAACCCGATCATCAACTCTGTCCAGTTAATGTTAATGGGTCCAAACTGTATTTGAAAACTTTGTTGTTCGGAACCAAGCTCATAGAACATTGCATTGGCAACCATTGTGGAGAAAAGCAATGATATGCAACAAGTCAATCGCTGCACTCTGGTGAAAGAACTGTTTGGCGGTCTTGTGTACACTGAAAACCACAAGTGGCCATCTCCAATGTCCTTTGAGGCTCTTTGGTAAAACAGATTCTGAATTCCCGCCATTTGTTTTTGGTCGGCGACGAATAGTACTCTCTCAATCGTTCCTTCGTCTTTTTCGACAGCCAGCCAGCGGTTACAAATAAAGAACCACTTCTTATTTGTAGCCACGTGACGAATAACAATTTGATAGAGGTGCCATGAAGGGTTTGGGCCCGCATTATCGTGCCACACCTTCACGTAGTTCAGTTGACCAAGGACGTTTGGCAGTTTAGCCACAAAAGAGCTTACGCTGCCACGAGAAAACGGATTTTTGTTTCCAGTGATGTCCATAAGGGGCAATATTTCTGTTTCGCCTTTCTCTGCGTTTATAATCATGGACACATTTGCAGTTGTGCCAGAGGAGCCAAACATTCCTGTGTAGACGACAATTTCGTAAACATGGCTGCCGGTTTTCCTTGTTCGCACAGGAATGGACAAAGAGACCTGGAAACCGTAAAAGGACATTTTAGCCTTGTATAACGCGCGCTGATTGTCTGATTCTAGAGTATTGTTGTCCCGTAAGGCCCTCCGGCCGATTACGGGCCCCAAGCGGAAGAAAATTAAGAATGATTTTTGATCTTTCATGTAAATTGCGACTGAAAACGATGATTGAACTCTCTGGTGAGTGCATTCTATTACCCTGACGAGTTACAATTTTAGAAGAACAGCGAATTCACAAAGTTGAATTACTGACCGATTGATGCCGGATAGGACGTCGGAAACAGCCAACAAGAAATTGAAACTTTCCTCGACGAGCAAAAAATGTTAAAACGAAGAAAACAGAAAAAATTATGAAAAACATTTCAACGTTGATTGTGGTCGATAAACAAGAATAATGTAAGGACTTTAAAACTACGCGTTATTTCATCTGATTTGTGGAGTTAGAAACGATGAATGCATGGTTAGAAAAATCCCTTTATTACCAGATGTTTTTTGTTTTGTTTTGTTCTTGTTTTTATAAGCCATAAAATAAATCACTTATTACCCGAGAGTGAGGCTTTTGCAGGAAAATCTTACACCTACTTTGACAATATTATGACGAAATTCAAAGTCAATAACAGGATAGATGCATGAAGAACTGAGGTTAGGTTTTTTTTTACGATAACAAATGGTCTGTTCTGGCTCGTTGACGCATTGCATAAGTGAAAACAACGTTTTCAAATTTTTCCGGCGTGGTGTAAACGGAGCCCAAAATACCGGCCAAGATCCTAGAATGGGCGTTCCGAGGTGAGGGAATTGACACAACAAAAATCTTACCTGTTCTTCGTCTCTTCTATCTGCCTTTCTAGCAAACACAACGCCAACGATGTACAACAGGAAGAACACACCAACAGCAACAATTACTCCAACATTCCCAGTCTTTCCAAGGCTGGCAAATCCAATAAAAACTTCTTCAAAGTCGATATCAGCTGGTGTAGGGAGAAGCTCGCCTCCGAATGAGGTTAAGTGGTTACAGAAACACTGTAAGTTTTCACTAGTAGAGTTTGGTCCAGGCTGTGTGAAGTATGATACGAAAGTCAGTAAAATGAAAAAGATAATGAAGAATGAAGAAACAAATGAATGAACAAAAGAACGGAGCAAAGAAATAATGGATGAATGAAGGAATGAATGATTATATGCAGGAGAGAAGGAGGGATAGAATCATAAAACAACTGTTGTAAACAAAACCAGACATTTAAGATTTAAGCATAAAAAAGGTAAATCGACCTGTTGAAAAACATTGTTTACCAGAAACGTACAACAAAACTTAAAAACTATAGGAACGCACGTGCTGAACTGCGTTTTTTTTTGTTGAACTAAAATTATTGCTTTAAGGCATTTCTAACCATAAGCGTCTTGAAATTCATATTCCATTAGAAGGCACTTTTTTCTTGAATGCGACGATTAATAAAAACAATTCCACAGGATTTTCTAGAATATGAAATAATCAAAATGGAGGGTAGGGGAGATGGTTTTTCTCTATTTCTATGTGCTTCATAAACTTTTTGTCCGCTTTGACGGAGAAAGAAATATATGTTATTTGCCGGCTGGGAGGTCCGTATAGTGAAAAACTGTGACCGAGGTGTTGAAAGTGCTGCCCGAGGCCGCAGGCCGAGGGCAGCATTTTCAAGTCCGAGGTCACAGTTTTTCACTATACGGACCGACCCTAGGCCGGTAAATAACTTATTTATTTTTTTCCAAGCTCTCAAACGAAAAAAAGCCCACTGAAGGAAACTCACGCAAGCGTTACTTTGACCGTGGTCAGAGATAGGAAAATCCGGACCGCGCCAAGAACCAATCAGATTGTAGGATTCGTTACCGTGCCCGCTTGTAAAAAAATAAAAAATATATATATTTTTTATTTTGTTTCTTCGGAAGTCCTCGTCCAAAAGCTCTAAACTGATTTCCCTGCAGTTTTAGTACCTGATTTTATTTGTACTCAACCTTAGCTTGGTTTTGTTCGGGTTAAGTTGCATTTGTACACGAGTTTAGGAAACTGATAAGCTAAGGTAGTTCCATCTCATTTGAAATTTCAGCAAAGCGTCGTATATTCTAATGGTAGGTTACCTTACAACCTTTCTTACTCCATTCGTCGTTGTCCTCGTCCCAGAAAAGGCAGGTGTAAAGGTTCACGTCGAATGAATATGACGATGACACATTGGCTTCAAACTCTGGTTCTTCAACAAGTGCCATTTGTTCGCCGATTTTTGGTGGAGGATCTTTCTCCTTGACTAATATGCAAAGTCGCTTGGCCTTTATCTCAGAATCCGAGTCCGTGGAGTTTGATAAAAGTGATCTACGTTTACGGCCCCCAAAATACTTTTTTTTATAGTGATAATTCTTCCACTTGTCTAATCTGTACGAAACCCACCTCTTACAGCTCCACCACCACCACCACCACCACACCTTGCACTCGTCATCATCTAAGTCGACTGTAATGTTCTTTTCCGCACTCACTTTATCAACAATGTATTCGTTAAGAAGTTCCTTGACCTCTGTCTTTTCTGTCATCTCTCGAATCTGAAGCCACCATGATGAGGACTCAAAATCATCTTCTCCCTCCTCAGGCTCCTGCTCCGCCTCCGCCTCCGCCTCCTCTTCTGTCTCGTTAACAAACGGAGGAATATATACCTTTACCCCGACGAACCACTTTCCAGGCTTCCCAACCGAGTGATTGAAGAAAACCTTGAACGGATCATCAAGGCATTTTCCGTATATATCATAAAATAACTTCCGCGGCGTGCTAAGTATTTCCAGACACTGTTCAAAACGTCCAAATTGCAGAAGATAGCAAGTTAATAAATTCACCGAGTTTTTACATAGCGTGGTACCATTTTCACACAGAGCAAAGTCGATAAAGTCTCGACAGGTCTGAACATTTTCCTCTATGGTGGCATTCGGAAACAGAAACGATATATCTGGAATCTCTTCGCAGCTGCAATTCGTAAAGGTAAGGTTCTCCTGTCTGCACATCTCGGGGCATTTGAAGTCCTCCGCTTCTTCGCCGTTCTCAGGTGGTGCCGGTGCAGGTACTGAGTCATTTTTGGGTGGGCCACAGTATGTTTTCTGGCCGGGCTTAGTAAAGTTGACCTGTTGATAAGGAACATTATCTGCTCCTACACAGTGCATAAATTGCGATACCATGCTACAGTTCTCATCGCTGGGAAGTTGGCAAGAAGAGAAGTCCGGCACCAGAAATTCATAGTCGAAGTGTGTTTCATTGGGTCTTTGTCCGTACCTCAAATAAACAACAAACCGCGTTTCATTAACGGGTTCTATACGAATCGAAAACGCCGTGTCGTCGTAGGTGATATGAAATGTGTGAAAAGCCATAGAGTCATTGCCCGGATTTATGAAATGAGAGGGTGTACTGTAAGTACCATTTTCCTTTCCTGTCGGAATATTGATTTCAATATATGATTTAGAATTCTGCACTTCTATTGGATTTCCATCTCCATCCTTGAAAGATAAGCTAACCACTGGGGTTCCTGCCTTGTACGTGTCATTCTTGGCCCATAAAAATGGATCCACATCTGAAAATTGGACCTGAAAACACGAGGAACACTCAGGAGGATTTACGTCACGTAGATGTTGAATACATTATTGAATAGAATAGATTATTGACGTAGATGCTAAATAGATTATTGAATAGAATATATTATTGATGTGTCAATCTTCACCGTCTTGTTCTTTTATGATTTATTATTAACTTCTTGGCATTTTTCTATATTTTAAGGTTTCCTTCAAATTAAAGTTAACTTTGTATGTGGCAAAAAAAAAAACCCAAAATGGCTTGACTGAGAGCAACGGCACTGGTTCCAGTAATAAGCCATTTCTAAGTTTCCTTTTCGTGTTTCAAAACGAGTCCTGATGCAAAACCTTTCTTGTGGAATGACTTTGATTTGCAGGACAATCAGAATGCGCAAGAAAAGTCATTTCAAGTTCCTTTCAATTTAAAGTTATTTTGTACGTGGCCATTTCCCTTGACTCAGCTCATTCAACATATAAAATTATTTTCTTTGGGTTTACATAAGGCGGAAAATAAGTTTTAGGCCTTCTGGGCACTTCTTCAACTCATCCAAGATTCGACGTCAGAAGACTTGACCTGTTAACTGACTGATTTTAACCTGATCTGATTTCAGCTAAATAAACAATAATAAAAAAGCGAAAACATACCACGAGCAATCGCAGTAAGTTTTAAACGACACAAATAAAACTAGTTGTTTAGTTTAAATTACCAGTGGATGTTCAATAGTTTGTTGTGTTTAGTTATAGCTAGTATTAATTAATATTGTGTGTGATTAGAACTCACGATGTCACAAACGTAAAGGCACTAACTCTGAGCTTCATTGGCAACATAATAGTTTCAAAAGAGGCGATGGTGTTAAAAGAAAAAACAAAAACGTCTTGTACACCAGATAGATATTAATCTGACCTACATTTCGATCAAGAATTTCTGAGGAACCATCAAGCTTCAAGTCAGAAGGAAGTAAAAACTGGCACCCATTAATTTCCATATCCTGTGGTATAGGATCGCCCATTTGCTGTCTATACAGCTGCAGCGCGAGATGCGAGCTTTGGAAGACCGCTGGATTCTCTCCTGGTAACAAACGGTCAAAGAAAACTTTTGCGAGAGTTTCTGCCGTTTCCAAAGCTTTCCTAGCCATTTCTTGCACCTATCATGTTGAAAGAGCAGAAATGCAGTTATATTAGATAGGTTGGTTAAGTAAAGTCTGCAAAGGTGCCCATTAGTCGGAGCTTATCAAGGTGTCCTTAGTATGAAGCGACTAGGAGCATTTATTTTCCCTCTTGGATGGAATGCTAGTGTATCGCAGGATTATATCCAGCATTAAGTTCGTCGGTACGCATTTATTCATCTCGTTAGAGGCACTGCGAGAGTAAAGTTCTTGCTCAAGAACAAGTAACAATGTCTGATATTCGAGCCGAAAGTAAAAATTCTTGTCCTATTTCATTAACATTGGTCTCTCAATAGACCTTCTTAGTTTGGACGGTTAATAGTTTCCCCATTTCAGACCATGTGATGACACTATTGAGAATTCTATGAATGGATGATTTTTAGATGGATGGAAGGACAATTCTCTAGGGTTTATCACATGGTCTGCAATAGGAAAACAAACCACCTAACTGCGCTAAAAAGCTTTATTCAGTGACTTCATCGTTTAGATCTTCTTGAAGCTGATCTCTTCCATATCAAGTGGGAAGCAAGTAAAAGAATTGGGAAAGCCGTTAATGTCCCAATTTGCAGGATCAGAAAGTAGTAGAATGAGCTAACCTCTGTAGCGTTTCCTGTTTGGCTGGACAACACTGCTCCACCTAACACACTTCCAGTCACCAGAATGATTTGTTTTCCAGCATTTTCGACTGCATCTGTAGACTCCGTGTTGTTGCCCTCAAGGGACAGGAGCGCAGACATGTTTTCACAAGCAGCCAACGACTGAAGCTAAACAAAAGGCTTCACATCAGAATGACCTACTATACATCTCCATACAGTACACTAATGATTGGCGTGTAACTAAACTCAAAGCAATAAAGAGAAGTTACTCAGCAGGCGAAATCAACAGCAGTAGTGCAAACTTGTCAAGCTAGAAAACTTAAATGCATTTTACTAATAGCAATCAACTTTATGACCTTATTAAAGGATTCACTGTACAACAGGTCTGTGTCAAATTTTGATCATAGGTAATACTTTGTAACTTAGGTAATAGATAGTGATCTCCCTCATCTGAATACTGGCCAATCTTAATATATATTTTTCATT
>Ga0126337_10001400_pt1 | contig 14543 bp, 14 predicted proteins | sample DipCmetagenome_FD_92527 | JGI IMG/M metagenome (GOLD analysis project Ga0126337, IMG submission 92527) | Coral microbial communities from La Bocana,Puerto Morelos, Mexico - Diploria C A metagenome | ecosystem: Host-associated > Invertebrates > Cnidaria > Coral | place: La Bocana,Puerto Morelos... | reverse complement strand
TGCAAATAACTGTCGGTCATCGGCCATTGGCCGACCAAAATTTGCTCATGTCCGACGAAATCCCAAATGTGATCGGACATGATGTCCGGACAAATATTTTATCGTAAATCATTCTACAGCAACGATGAATAAAAATCTACCGTGATTACAAATGTAAGTTGGTGACGTCCGAGCACAATTTTGTTTTGTCCGACCAAGATGGTGTTTTAGTAGGACATATGTCCTTTCAGGTGAAAAAATTATTTGCAACCCTGTAATGGTTAATGCTCGTCCACAGCAGGCCAGAGAAAGCTGAAGCCGCAGCGTTATTTCCATGGTTAGGTCTTTGCATTTTAGTGTGCGCGGAAAACATTTTGAAAACGAAGCTTTTCAAAAACGAAAATCACTGCCCGAGGTTTCCTAAAGTACAACTCCAAAATAACCGGTGATTGTTGCGTTTCAAAATTTCTCTGGAGCGGTGAGGAGGGAAAACATTTGATGCGCTTTCAGAGTGAAAAACACTGTACTGTGGATGGAGCCTAAACTATAACCGAAATAATGCCTGAACTAAATTGTAACTGAAATAATGTCTGACCTAAATTGTAACTGAAATAATGTCTGGCCTAAATTGTTAACTGAAATAATGTCTGACCTAAATTAGAACTGAAATAATGTCTGACTTGCCAGCTGTATTTTACATGTTCATTTTTACTCAACTGTCCTTTGAATTCAACAATAGTTCTTGTAAAGGATGATGAAAAAGGGACAGAGAATCCCTGGAAGACTCAGCACTTCAGTCTTCTCTTGCTTGCTGCAGCTGCTAAGGTCTCTATTTGCATAACATATCTTCAGGCCGGAGAGGAAGAGGGGGGAGGGAAGGAGGGACTCCCATGTAAAATGGACGAGGGGCTCATTGTACCTTTCAGAGGTTATAAATTAACAGTTTGGAACCTCTGAGGGTGTGCATTCTCAAAAGGTCCACGGCAGTTCCTTTTAGCGTATTGCGCAAAAAATACGACAGGAGATATTCGACAATCAACTTTATATTTATATATATTAGAAGCTATCATCTCTACTGCTATTAAAAATTTTTGAAAGTGTCAGTCAATGCATTATTTTAGAATTAACCTCTTAGGGGTGAAAAACATTTCTGGCGACACCCAGACACCCATTTCTGGTTTTTTTTTGAAATTTCTGATGAACACCCCATGGCCCAATTTATATGGGACTCCTCTCACCACCACCCTGCATGAGAAGGCCAGTTTGTACAGTGCAATGATTCTTAAGTTTCTTTTAAGCAATTATAACTAGACATCAGTGGGAATGTATGTAAACTGGACAAACAATGTGACATTTATTTTATATACCGGTACTTACCAGTGGCAAAACTGCAAAGAATACCCACAATGTTATACTGGACAAAACTCCTTCAAGAATCCCCCTCAAAAAATCAGAATAGGATAGAACTGAAAACAAATAAAGAAATAATAAAAAGAATGATTATTCATATGAATTTAAAGTCTATTTGCCCCCGCAGGGTTTTGGCCCAGAGGCCAAAACCCAAGGAGACACCCTAGGAGTCCCCGGGTGTATACATACAAGGACAAAGAATATTTGTTGAAAAAGTAAGAAATGTGTTTGTAATGAGCAGAGCATTCTCGATTCTCGGCATGCACAGTCGTCTTGGGTAATATTTTAGCAAGTGCGCACGGTGGTGTCAGGTACTTGCAACCACGCGGTCGCAATTCATTACCTTACTGTTCTAGCAGCATCTTGCAGCATCCGAAGGTCTTGCATCTATAAATTCGCGTTTGTTTCGTTGCCTTCGAGCTTCGCCATCTTCTAGTAGCATCTTGCAGTATTTGAAGGTCAATAAACGGCTTTAAACGTTAATTTCTCAGCAGTTGTATACGTAATCTTTGTATTCAATACACATCCAATAAACAGGATATCAAAAGCGGGGACAGCTATAGTGAACACTATTTCTAGTACATGTAATTAGTTCTTGATCATACGAGTAGAAAATATGCACAAGAAAATACTTTGCTTGTACAAGTTACATGTCATTATTGAAAGGAAAGATTAGTGAGAGTATTGTTTTTGGTGAAACACTTCTCGGGACTAGGACGATGAAATGTTCAAAGTGTCTTCAGAATGTCCTTGGAAATCTTTGGAAAGAGACCCTTTGCATAAATGGCGCCTGAATTTGAATAACGATACTTTTCACATCCTTAGCCTCAGTAGCACTATTAGTGCTACTGAGGCTAAGGATGTAAAAAGTATCGTTATTCAAATTCAGGCGCCATTTATGCAAAGGGTAAATGTTTCCAGACAAAAGATTGTTTACATGAATGCAAGGCTTAGGATGTATAAGTATTGTTATAATTCAAATTTAGGTGCCATTTATTTAAAGGTACTATTGTTTGACTAATCTGCAAAATTATGGGCCTTCCCTGCAGAATAAAATTCTCATGCTCGGGACTTATGATAAAGTTTGCCAGTACTGTATATAATATTTCCTCACCTGGTTCTAAAAAAGGTACCACTTTTGCAAGGTTTTGCAAAGCAATTAAAGATGAAATAAAACCAACAGGAACTGTCCAGAAAAACACCAGAAAAAATATGGCCCCATAAATCAGTGCTGTACAGGATTTTCTGTCAAAACAAAAACGACACAAACCATTAAAGAGTACTCAAAATTTTGTTTGTCATTAAAGTTTATGAGCAAGTTAAAGTATGAGAATGTTTTCTGACAAGTTTGAAACTTTCTTTTATAGAAAAATTTCTTTTATAGAAGTGCTACAGATGTAATTGCCAATAATATTAGATTTTGAGCTCAAGATTCCCATAACAGAGAAGTCAAGAGTACAGTAAACTGTACTCTGGAGTCATTCAAAATCTTAGAGAGTCCTCTTAAAGACACTGCAAAATGCCCAGAAGTGACTGCCATTTTCTTAATAATGGTTAAGCTACTCACTGTCCACAAGAGGGTAGACAGTGCGTTTACAATGGAAGGCTACTAGATATATACTAAAGGTACTAGATATAATTTATACTAATCATTGATTAACATGCTTCCGAAATAATGATATTTATAAGTACATTTACGTAAAAGGTTGCCATCCTTGGTTTATATGTTCATGAACTACGTATAAGTTGTGAATACATGTAGTGTTGCACTGTAGGTATAAACAGAATATTCTTTTGCACAGTAAGTCTTTAAATCAGTACACCTTCGCCAAAGGCCAACACCAAGATTGCTCCAGATGACGTTTGACACTTCTGGTGCTTGCATCTTTTCTATATTCAATGGAGAGTTGTCCCATTCAATTTGTACTGCTGTAGTTGTCATACGCAAACTTCGGAAAATCACAAAAGCGCAAGAAAGAGTGCGATGCTCTTGGTTAGCGTCATCCTCTAGCTTGTTCTGTAGTGTCTGAGAATGAAGAAAAACAAGGTCAGGATTGCAACTGAAGATATTTGACATGATTGAACTCATGTAGAATTCAAGTTAGACTAAAAAAAACTGACAAAAATTAATTAAAATCGATTATTCTTTGTAACATGCTAGATTTAGAAATTCAATCACATTCATTTGAGGCTAGTGGTCAACAAACTGCAACATGGTGTACCTAACCCTTAATTTTTTTCCATGCGGTCAAGATAACCCCCTGCAGTCAATAAATATGTTCCACAGCTTACACCAAATCATGTCACTTCACAATAAATATTTACCATCAAGTCTCTCTCATACTGTGTGATGGAGTCAAACTTAGTGCCACAGGGGTAGGAGGAATGGGTTGGTCTTTCTCCAGTGGTGTCATAAATAGCCTACAAAACAAATAACACAAGTCAGATCATCAGGAATTTGTCCTCCTTTTTTTGATACATTTTTACCTTAATGTTATATTCTACCAAACACAAATGTAAGTCATGCATTCGAATGGACTATGAACAGGCAGTTTTTCCCTGCTTGATCCTTTTTCCTTTTGCTTTGCATTAGTGTATTTTGTTGCACACTAGAAAAAAAGAAACCTCTCACATTCTAGCTTTTAAAATGCTCTTTTTTTAAAAGAAATTGTCTTCAGTTTGTTTTACTGTTACTAGAAGAATTGTGGTTTGGCTTGGCATGGCTCCCAGTGGTGTGTAAGAGGTTACCATAGGTTTTACGTAAATGTACACTCATTTGAAAGCCACTGTCAATATCACTTACTGGTACTAACAAATCATTTATTGTTTACAATCTTGTAAACTCCTTGTATCTCCTGCTATTTTGGAAACTTGAAAATATACTTTTATTTTTAGCTGGACAAAATTAATTTAAAACAGTTTACAAATGATTTTATACTTAGTCTTGTTTAAAGCTTGGAATCTCCATACTAACAGAACTGTTGCCAAGTTGACTTACTTTAGAACGTTCAAGTTTCCACACCAAACTGTCATGTTTGTCAATTAAATTTTGCCATTTCTTTAGGTCTTCAACCATAATCACATCCTCCACCTAAAACAATATTTTGATTTATCACAAAGAAAGACTGACAACATACTAAGTAGTGAAATCTTAAAACATTCTCAACTCAAGTGTAGTCTTCAATGAGAGATTTTCTCAAAAGGCTGCTTAAAAGCCAGAGAACATTTTTAAATGTTTTTTTTTTATGATTGATCCTGGCTACAGTCTCTCTATATTCTTTTTCAATGACCAAATATATGTAGTCATTAACATTTATGAGCTAATTACTATCTTACTCACATATCAGGCTTGCACTGCACTCAAAGAGTTGGCTAATATAGAGTATAAAATAGAATGAGGAGGCAGCGTGGTTAGGGCGCTGGATTTGTAAGCTGTAAGATTTGTAACCTATGTATGTATGTATGTATGTAAAATCACAAACCTACAGCTGCACATGTGCATATACACTGTACATGTAATTCGTGAGAATAAAGGGCTAGTCAAAATAATAATATATAAAATTCATGATCACTGCACAACATCATATACTTGCTAGGGGCTAAGTAATTTTGATTTTTTTTTTTTCAAATACATGTATAACATTATTAACTTTTTTAGCAAACCAACGCATACCTGTTCAGGGAAAAGTTCTTCCACATAACTTTTCATGCTCTGTTCATTTTGGTACTAATGCATAAAAGAGAAATCAATGAATAAATCTTAAAACAAACCCTCCACTGACATAGTACTGTACAATCTACATACTACTGAATGACATAGTTTTAAGCCGCCTAGAGTTGGACATGACCTTGTATCAGCTGACCTACTTTCACTCCCTCCATTCAGTTGGAAAGGGGAGAAACCCTGTTATGGACTAGCATCCCATCCAGAGGGGGGGGGAGTAGCTAGAAACACTACATGTAACTTCACATTACACAAACCAGACATTACATTACAGTTCAAGGCTGACTGGTCACATGGCTCAAATGCAGACTTCCTCCTTCTCCAAAACAAAATCTTTCCCCTGAAACGGCAAGAATCTCCACAGGCAAATAGTACAATTTAGGTAGCGCAATCATTTTGGGGTTCTTTCAAAGAAAAAATTTGGAACTCAATTCTAGTGGAAAACAATCCATCCTGATGATTGGAGGAGACAGTTGGGGCAGATGGGTGGGGCTGCAAAGGCAGTAGTTTTGCCATCTACTTCACGTCACACAACAAGTATATCACATACCTTCACTGGCAAATCCCTGACTAACACAGCATATTGGTGCCCTCTTCCAGCAGTAAGGTATTCCTGACGATACACTATGTATACTTTCCATTCCTCGTATAAAAGGTAACAAATAATCAATGTGTAAAACCACGCTGATATCACGTGCGCCCAAAATTTCGACGACTGAGGTGCAACGTTTGACATCGCTACCCTATCCAGGCCGTGCAACTTTCCCTGGCCGAAAAAGTTCACCGGCAGAAGAACTGCGATTCCGTAAGGCATAATTACCAGGGATATCTTCACACAGAGTCGTAAAAATCGCATGTAAATAAGAGCGTCGATGCCGGCATAAGAGAACACATCGGCGTCATTTGCCATGAAAGCGGGAATTATCCACGCGAAGAACGAATGCGGCAGCTTTCCCAGCGGGAACATCGCATCCAGCAAAAGCTGGCGCGGAGAGTAAATTTGCTTTAATCTTGGCCGCAAGAAGGAGAACAATCCTAATGCTACAACAGCTACTGCGAGGTTAACAACAATCGACGAGACAAACTTGTTGGTGCTCTCAGTGCCATCGTCTGGTGGTGTGTTGTTTTTGCCTTCAGTGGTTTTGATCGACTGTAGAGCAACCTCCCTTAGTTCCCCGAGCTTTAAGAAGATATGTCTGGACATTTTCTTTGTAGATAATCGCGAGAATTAAACAGTTTGTAAACAGCTGATCCCAAGATAGTTGAGCATAATCAACTTCGCCATGTTTTCGTTTTTTCTGCAAAATGTCTGACGAGGAGACTGAAACTAGTGAGAACATCCGCTGACACGAGTAGTAATGCCCACAGGCTACCCAACACATCACGCCGAGAACGCCGTGACGAGTTCTGTAGTAGTGTCAGGAAGATAGCCATGGTAAATTATAACCTGTTCCAGGGACTAGGTCAATGGCGACGACCATTGGTTAGATATAGATAAAATACAACAAGATTAGTTAGATGGATATAGAAACACAGGTGCAGCGTGCAGGGACCCGGGAACTGAACCTCTAACTGCACTCTGGAAAGTTTTTTTATAGAGGTGACTAATAGCGTTGCCGGCTGTACCTGTTAGACTAGAGATCCGACAGTTTTGGCCTGTTCCAGGTTCAGTTAGTGGGGATGATCAAAAACCAGAGCGGGCGAAAGACATATGAGCGGGCGATGAAAGAAAAAGGTGGGTAGGCCCTTGTTCCCTTTTTTCTCTCGCTGACTTCGTTTTTCTTTCGCCCGCTCACTTTTCGATCATCCCACCTGACCATACACAGGCTACGACAGTGCTGTTATGGAACGATTAGCCGGCATGTTCACTTCACTTCACTTGTCCCCTGGCGCCAAGTTGGCGCATAGGGCCTCAAGGTTTCTGTAATCATTCATTTTTTTTTACGCCCAACCCCCAACCTGGAGGACCAGGGGCTGTCCTTTGTCAGGTCTCTATCCCTCGACCAATCCGGCACGGTTGAAAGGCACCAGGGACTAAGTCCCCACCGACATAGCTCTTGGGGTCACTGAGACACGCAAGCTCCACCACCACGGCAAGCCGGTATGTTAGCAATTACTATTTATTATGATCCGGTATATCTTTAGCGGCTATTGCACTGACGCAGCGCCATTACCTGAAAGCCATTATCGTTAACCATCTACCTCGGGAGCTAGCGCCCCACCTCCTCCTCATCATTATCATCATCATCATCATCGAAATAAATAATACTAATATCAATAGCGTCTATCCAGACCACGTCTTAAGCACGTTACGAAAGCAAAAGATCTAAAAAGAAAGTTCAACGAGACAAAAATACAGAATACAACGATAAATATAAAACAAATTAAAAAATATTTATACGTCAAATGATGATTTTTAAAACGATACGTCTCAAGGTTACGTTCAAAAAGACTTGGATTATCGCATGAACGGATATCGTTGGGTAGTTTGCTCCAAAGTTCTGGAGCTGGGATGGAATCCATAGGTTAGACTGGTTAAAGCTAACAGGTTATCATCATTCTCATAAATATCATCACCATTATTATCATCATTATCATCATCAACCTCGCAGTTGCCGTTATCATCACTGTCATCGGTATTAATTTAATTATGTTACGAAAGCAGATGCCGATTATCTGCAAGAATCTGAGCTAACAACTAATTTTTGATAGCGTTATTGTGCATCGCGTTAGGATTGACAGACAAATAAACGCAAGAAATTACACTGAATGCTGTTAGAATGGTTTCTGGCGACGACGTGTCTGGTCGAAGAATGATTTACGAAATTAATATTCTAAGTACTAAAGAACGACTTTATCAAGCGCAAGCTAAAAATAACTTGGCACTGGATCAAAATGAAATTAATATTCGCATACTGAATAGTAATTGTGGTAGGCTGGTGCTTCACGACTTTCAACAAAGGTGACCCCTGCTGTGACTGTAGTTTTCTCTGTCTTTCAGTTTTCTTTCTTTTTCTTTCTTTTTTTTTCGATCAACGATTCAGTTATGACTGTTTGTTTTGGGGAAACATAATTTCCCACAATTCAATAGTGGCGTAGACACCTGCGAGGCGTTGAGGCGTGATATCTCGGACACACTGCTGTTTTATGCATTCAAATAAGCAAAACAGCTAATTAAGTTTGGAATAATTTTGGACTGTGTACCAAAGTAGCAAAAAAACACCGCCAATGTTTTATTGGACCACCTGCCTAAGTATTACAAACTAGATCTCAAAGATCGATTAAAACCATTGCTGCCGGCCAATAACAACGCGCCAATTTCTTCTTTCAGAGACAACAAGACCAGAGACGACAACAAACAATGCGATTATCTTGTACTTTTCTCTTGAAAACTGTATATAATATTTTGCATTTTGAACAAGCAACAAAACGTTATTTCAGGCAAACTTCAACGACCGGTTGTGAGGTGAGGTCAAACATCGCCACTCGAACAAGAAAACATTGATTTTTGGGCACCAGACAACAAAATTACTGTATGCAATTTCATCGTCTCGCGAGGTTAATTGAAATCGCTATATCGACGGAAGTTTGTAAACATGTAAGCTGCAATGTAAGGCTTATGTTAACAAATTCGAGCTTTAGATCTTTCCGCGTTAGTTTTTAGGGTTAATCTGCCTTGAAAGATTGACTATCACTAGTGTGACAGGTCTCCACGAGCAGTATCAAGCAAATTCTATTTGACAATAATTTATGATCATTGGTTCTGATGGCGAGAATAGAGGACAGCGCATTGGGCAATTACAATAACGAGGGCTCGCAAAGTGATAATGAAAGTAATGATGATCTTTTCCCCATCACGACAAAAAATGTTGGGAAAAATAAGAGACATCGAAAGCGGAGTTCTTCTTTGCCGTTTATCGAGGCGACTCATGCTGGTCTTTGGAAAGGAGTTGTTGCAGCGAAGGAAATGCAGTTTGTAAAATCCAAAGGAAGCCATTTCAGAACGGAGCAAAAAGAAAAGCAGTGGAAGGGTTTTCCAGCAAATGAATCTGCAGGAATAGATCAAAACTCACTCAGCGAGCATCATCCGACACGAAGAAGCTCGAGCATGCCAGAATTTTACTCTCCTTCGTCTGAAAGCAAAAAGGACGGACTTTTTAGGCACCACAAAACTAAAAGAAGCGTGTCAAAGTCGCGGAAGAAAGCTGCTGGGACTGCCACAACCGATTTGGAAATGAAAGAAGACGAAGAAACATTCAAACTACCAGTAATATCTAGCGAATCTATTTCTTCAACCAAGTGTGTGTCGGAAGACAAAAATGGCAACGAACTGGAAGCACTAAGCCAGTCTGTGGAGAATACGAAAATTCAACGCAAAACTTATCTACCTCGTATTAACAACCCCAATAACGGAGGTCTCTTCATGAAATCAAGATAAGGGAATTGCGAAAAAAACCGTGCAGTGCGGGCACGAGAACACGTAAGTGCCGTGAATGCCATTTTTCCAGTTGTTTTGCTTACGTGACTCAGCAGCTCTTGCACGGCTGGACATAAAAAGCATCGTGAAGTTTGAGTTTCCGAAAGCCACGCTGTGTAAATTTGTTTGGTACAAAAGATACTAAAACATCTGCTTGCAGCTTTTCATTCTCCAACTGGGTTTGTAGATGATTCTTTGCGAAAACATTCACGCATTTTTAGGCAATATACACGCAAAATGTAGTGGTGTGTACGTGATTGCATACTGAAACAGCAACGAGAAGATCTGAAAACTGAAAAATATTGTACCTACTTTCTGTAAATAATACTCTTGTTTAGCTCTACAACGATAATTTTTTCAAGCCAAAACATTTGCAACGTGTGTGCTACCGGTTTGAAGCCAGTTTGGCCCTTGCCTACTGCGTACGATCCAGACTACAACAACATCATCACAGAGTTAACATGAAAAAGAATTATTTCTGTAATAGATTATAGCTTCGTCAGCAATAGTTTATCTTAAAAAAGTAGGACATTTATTTACATTAAGTGTAGAAGTAAATTATGCAGCTGCGAGGGAGGTTTTTAGTGATATTTTTAGCAGACGATGTTGCTCTGTTTATTTTCGTGCCTTTCATATCTCCTTTATGATAAGTCACCCGCTTACAACTGAATTCGGAGATTGTCCCCACTGTGTTGCGCTGAATGAATTGCCTCTAATTTGCCGCCAACTTTGGCAGTATATCTGGTTAGCTAAGAGAATAGAACTGAAGAAAAAAATCCTAATTTATTTATGGAATTTTCAGGCAAATAGCATTAGCTATTATCTTATGAAAGGGTTACTGCACTGTCGCTTGATTAATCTGAAATTCATACATCGATTATACATTTCGATACAATTAGCATTAGCCATACATTGTTTTAGTCAGACTCTCACAGATTTCACTGAAAAAAACCCGTGTACACTGCATTATATCTCGCTTTTCTTTCATTTCAATATCTTTCATTATGTCTTACAATAGGCCGGAGAACTCAAACACATCAAAACTGCCGGCCGGCGAAATTTTGATGACCAAATAACGATGATAAAAAAAAAACGAATACTATTCGTTTTTAAAAAAGCGAACGACGTCTAATACTCGTTCCAAAGCTTAATTTTAACTTTAAAATAAGTTTAGGCATTGCTATTTTTTCAAACATATTAGTTTCTTGCACTTTCAAAAACTGATCTCATCAAATAGAATTATTGGAGTGAGTTATTGAAGTAAGTATATTAAAATTCGTTTCTGTCATCTATACAACCATTCTGCGTCCCGGAGGCTGTGTTTATCTCACACTCAATTTATTGGTTTTCAGTTAAAATCAAATGCAATTATTTCTGATATGATTCTCGAAATCAGTAAAAAAAATAATATCAATCGAAGTGCCGTCGAATCCACCTCACATACGGCTCACATCATATTAATTTGACTAAACCAGGAACCCATCAGTTTCGTTAGAAATCATTTCTTTAAATGTGTTTTCTTCAACTCAAGTAATATTTATTCATTAGTTGAATTGCATGAGCCGAAAGAATCAAAGGGAATTTAAAATTTAAAAAATCCGACGAAATACTTCATTTGATTTTCTTGTTTTGTTGTTTGTTACTTTCATCAAGCACGCAAGCAGGCGTTCTTTATTTTTTCAGAGAAGGGGGGAAAACGCTTGACAGAAAAAAACACGCATCATCACGGGTTATGTACATTCAGGTCACATGGAGCAAGAAAAGTACCTCTCCATCAGAGCGAGGTAACTACCCCCGGCCACTCCTTTGTCAATACAATCGCGAGTCCACAGAACCACAGCTAAACATTTTTTCCAGAAAACCTTACAGCAACGTAAAACATAGTCAACAAGCATCGTTTGCGATCACTTTGCACGAAGGAATAGACCACTTTCGATATATTAAAATTGAGCTTGACAACGAGGCTTAGAGGACACAAACGAAAGAAATAATTGGATGACCATGTTTATTTCTTTTATTTGTGTCCTCTAGGCCTCAATATCAAGTTGAATCTTAATATATCGAAAGTGGCCTATTACAGTCTGTCTGTCCCCCGAGCTGGAAGAAACTAGCAAGGCTGGAACCTATCCTCGTACCAGATTGCATTCGAATTCTATTTGACGTGCCAGAGTCTCAATACCTCTCACTAACATGTTGTCATCTTTCAGTCAGCTTTTCTCATTTGCGTTGCATTGTAATCCAGCGTGGATGCGAGGGAATTTCGGACTGAAACTTAAAATATTTCCCTAAATATGCATGCTGGGTTACATTGCAATGCAAATGACAAAAGTTAAACGAAGAAAGTCTTGGGTAATACACTTAAAAATGAATAAATAAATAAAAAATAAATAGGAATTAGCAGTGGCACAACCCACGGCGGAGGATCTTCGTCCACTGTTTCCTGATCGAGGTGGACTTGAGAAGTGTTGGTTTTTGCAGATGGAGGTAAACCGGAAACCCGCATAAAAACCACCACAAACTCTGCCCAATTTATGACGCGGGGTTTCGAAACCAGGGCACAGTGGTAGTAGGCGAATCGCTATTCGGTTGGGTGTGGGGGGTTAATTGTGAAGGAAAAGAGCAGTGAAAAGCAACCTATCTCCTGGATAGCGTCGTTTTTCTTTTAAACAGCTGGGCCGGGTCAGCACAGAGGCCGTACTCACACTGTAATCCACTTCAGGCGTTCTGCCGCGGTACGCTGGGTCGTTCTCTACCGAGAACGTTACTTTGGGAGAGTTATAAAGGGCCATATTTGGACCGCAAATAGTTAATGGCGGGAAATGGTTATGAAACCCGACAAATTTCTTTATGGTAGGTTTTTGTTCGCTTTTTTGGCACATAACACAATTACAGTTGTTTACTCTGTACTCAAGAACTAACCAATAGAAACGTTTTGGTTACGTAATTCACGCGTGGCGTGTAAGCGCAAAACAAAAGATTGTGCACAGGTCGCGGACCTTCAACCTAAATCTTGGCATCTTTGTTTGCTCCTTTGAAGTTTGCCGGGCTTCATTAGTCATTTCTCTCTGTTAACTATGCGACCACAGTAACCAAGACAAGCTGCGGCATTGTGCGCCGTTTCCCAGCCACCGCTGAATAGAAGTGCATGCGCATCAGAATAACTACCGACTTCTTCACCGGCATTCTGACGTGTTTTTGGGCAAGACAATGGCAGTGCCTCTCCGCCTAGCGATCTGACTAGCTAGAAGAAGTACTGAAACAATAAATTCAGCCACCACGTCTCTTCTCTTACAATATAAACTAAATACACAGAAAATGTAATGTCTACTTTTGAGAAATAAAGATGTTGTTGTGCTCTGTTCCTTTTGTATTGAAGTAGACGAACGCATCTGAAAATTATTTCTGAAAACATATTCAAAGAGAGTTCCAAAGAGAAACGGCCTTAGAATCAGTAGTAATGGGGCCTCTTTTCTGGGTAATTTAGAAAAGAGCACACTCCATAGGCAAGAGTCGTAAGAAAACCCCACTGTAGCAAGCTAACGACTACTTAGGAGACTGGAAAAAAGACAACGACGCACTAGTAAGTCACGTCACATTTTAATTTAGCTAGTCCCTAACACAGAACACTACTACTACTACTACTACAAGAACATTACTCTTTAACACAAGAAAAACACAGAGTATCTTGGACAGTGAAGCAGCCAATACTGCGCTAATATTGGAGCTATCCTTTGCATATACTTCACCAATACAGCTGCCACATTGTGCCAATATAGGAACCATATTTCCATGGATTTAGCGCCCTATTCGGCACCTACATAGCAACAGTATTTTGTACCAAAATAGCAACCACGTTGCGTTCGCAATGCAGCCGAATTGCATCAAAAAAATACCGAAATCGTTGCTTGCTAGCTTTTTCCGTGCTTAACTGTCCAAGGTACTCAGATACTTTTATTTCAAATCGATTCCTTTAGCTTTGCAGCTACCATCGAAAGTCATTCCTTGTCCAAACCAATGGACTAAGCTCGAGTCCATCAAAGATCTATCCATTTTACGAATACTGTCCCCGCGAGTTGGCAGCGGAGTGCGGAGCTTGTGTCATGCTCGATGACACGTTTCCATGAAAGTTCACAAATTGCTGGTTTCCGTGATAGTAGTCCCCAGACCCTTTCCCAGCGGCGTGGTCGCCGCCGGTCATATAGAAGGCGTTAGAAGTCGATCCAGTGGTCTGGGAGGCGTTTTGATACGCGTGAGCGCCGTGCACAGGCGCGCCTTGATTCTGCCCGTGCTGCGCGCCGTACAGGAACGGGTCGGTGCGATGTTTTTGATACTTTTTGTTTTTATAATGTTTGGAGGTACCGGCCCCTTGTTGCATGGGCCCTCGAGGCGTCTGCTGGTTTGGCACCTGTGGATTGTACCCACCCATTTGCATCTGTTTGCCCTGATACCCAGTCATCGACCGCGCTGCCCGCCATGTGGGGTGATGCTGATTAGGCCCAAACGGTGCAGTCTGGTGCAGAGGAATTGGCTGCTGCTGTTGCGGCTGTTGTTGTTGCTGTTGTTGTTGTTGCTGCTGTTGTTGCGTTAGGTTCGGACTGGTTCTGTCTATAGAGTTGCGATCAGAGAAACTCGTGTTGTCTTGCATTACTGGTGGGATTTGAGCCGGGTGATATGCCTAAAAGGACGAAACAAAATATATATAAAATATAGAGTATTTCCTCTACTTCCTCCTGGTTCGACGGTACCCATTCCCCATTCATACACCCCAGCGTAGAGAGGGACTGTGAGAGAAATATGTCTTGTCGAAGACCACAAATAAGTTGGGTGGGGGGTGTTGGGGGCAAATACACACTAATTTACCCCATTGCGCATCGCATAAGAGCTGTTTGAAACAATAAAATTGAAAATGGCCGCAGTAGCCCCCCAAAAGGTCCTTTCCTGTACTTCCGTTTC
>Ga0126337_10001399_pt1 | contig 14544 bp, 6 predicted proteins | sample DipCmetagenome_FD_92527 | JGI IMG/M metagenome (GOLD analysis project Ga0126337, IMG submission 92527) | Coral microbial communities from La Bocana,Puerto Morelos, Mexico - Diploria C A metagenome | ecosystem: Host-associated > Invertebrates > Cnidaria > Coral | place: La Bocana,Puerto Morelos... | reverse complement strand
TCAGAGGCCACTGTATTCTCGACAAACCTGACAGAAGCAGGCGAGAAAGAAACTCCAAAAATCAGGTGGAAACTGTTTGAGCAGAAGCACGCAACACATGCATAAAAGATAACTGGAATGGGATGATCCAGACCAGATGCTGGCCCTTACCACAGTTCTAAGATGTCCTGTTTTTTCTATCTATCCAGAAGCAAACCCTGGGTTAAAACCAATTTTCCACTGGAAAATCCCCCCCACAAATGGCAGAAGAACCCACTTTCGTGCAAATACAGGTAATGTGGTCTAGAGATGGCAACCTGGACACTCACCCCAATGCTGTGTTCCAGCCGCATGTACCTATTTTGGTTTTAACAAAGGCGGATGTTTCAGCAAAGAAATTCAAAATTAAAACCTTCAGCCCACTGAGAAAAAGCCTTGTGAAAGGGACATTTCATCTTTTTTACAACTATTCTGCAGAATGCGATATAGGAGTTAAGTGAATGAGCGCGAATTCACTTGCTGGGCCGTTCGCTCTGTCGGTCAATCCTCCCTTGGGTCGTAAACTTTTGTTTGTATTTCCGCTGACCAATGCACAACTTGACTTGACGAAGAGAAGAATGTTGTTGAATGGTTCGGCAAATGTGAAACATAGTGAAATAATAATTAGAAGATTTCAGCTATGTCAAGGGCGTGGGGTTTTTCTTATTTGAATTGTTTTAAACAAAACGAAGGAAGCATTTGTTGTCCTAGTTAAGAAATGATCGGGCTCTGGGCTCCCATGTGTCTAGAACGTTATGCATTATTGTGTTGTGGAGTCAGGGCAGTAATTAAAGCGTGATTATAAGGGACAGAAGAAATTTATCTTTGGAAAAAAGCCAAATATTTTCATCTTTTCTGCTTATACTGATGTATGTACTTCATCATGCAAAATAGTCGTAGCCTGAAAGAGGCCTTTGATTTAAGTCTGCCAATGAAGACACATCTAGCTTGGCCAACAAAACCGCTAAAGACGATAGCTCAGGATTCAAAAGAAAGAGTGCAAGTGAAACACCAACTTCAACTAAGAAAACGAGCCGAAAGTGTCTTCCTCACTGGAAAGATGACTTTCCCTGGATTATCTATGATGAAGAGGAGAGTGTAATCATCTGTGAGTACTGCAAGCATTTCGCATCAACCACACCAGGAAAATCAGAGGTTGTGAAAGGTTGCAAAACGTTTAAACGAGAAACTTTAAAAACACACAGTGAAAGCTTCCTACACATGAGAGCTTATGATTCCTATTTGGCAAAACAAAAGGCAGAGGAAGACAGGCCCATTTTCAAAAGCTTTGTGAAAATGAGTAACAAGTGCGATGAGGAACAAAGAAAAGGTGTTGTCATGAAAATAGATAGAGCCTATTTTATAGCAAAGGAAGAGCTTCCTTTTGAACAGTTCCCCACACTTCTAGATCTTCAAAGAACGAATGGCCTCCAAATTGGGGAAATGTATTCGACTGATAGGAAGTGTACAGAAATGGCCTCAACAAAGAAAGGTGTTCCAAAACAAGTTAGCTGTGACAGACACAGAGTTGACAGTAGGTCTTTGAGTAGCAGGTTCCATCCAAAAAGTAGGCGGCTAAGGTGTGCCTGAAAAACTTGCCATGGAGTGGCTGGTCACGATGTGCTCTGTGCATCTTTTGGGGAGAGTATGAGAGGGGGGTCGCCCCCTCCGGAGCAGAAAATTTTTGAAAAATGATTCTCTGAGATGCCATGTTGGGCTAATTTCAGCAAGCATTGTGTAAATTTGAAGATTGTTTTCCCACTCTTAATTTGATCTTATAGTTCTGGAGTGTACCTTGATGAGATAGTTATAACTGAAGTCATGTTTAAGTGGACAGCTTACAGTCAATATGCATGTCACTACCTTTATTTTCCTTTCATGCCGTGCAATTACAAATTCTGAAAAGTGCACACGAAATGTTTTTCCCACTGGCTGAGCTTGCAAAAGAGGTGGGAAATGAAGTTCTCTCACACTGAATGGGAGACCTGGGTATGAGCCAGGATGTCAGTTTCAGCTTCAGTCACGTGATTCAGTTTTTCTTTTCTTGCCGGACAGTGCAACAGTTTTCCCACCCTCCCACACCTTAGCAATTCTTGCCTAAAGTTTATAGAAGTGTATCAACATTTGGGTAGTTTTTTTCCTCTTGTTGTCTCCGATTCTGTTATTGTTGTGATGTTGATAGTAATGTCAATAAAGTGCTGTTGCATTGTCTGGCACAGTACATCATCTTCAAAGCAACTTGTCTTTTTCAAAAAAGTTAGGGAGCCAATAAGAAAGAACCATACCGAGAATAAAATCATCAAGAGCCCCAAAACAGAAATTAACATTTTACATCGTTACTAATTGAAAAAAACGTTATATATCTATACTGGATAAATTTGACAATTATCGGCATTGAAATTCTCAATATTTTGGCACTTTTGAATGCATTTCTTGACAACGAATCTTTCAGGCATACTGCAGAGTAAAGGTGATGCACACAGCACTGAATTACTTCAAGTGAAAACCATGCATTCCTTAGTCTACGTGACAGTACTATTGTTACTGAGAATTTGCATGTTTTCTAGTTTAATTAAATCATGTTTTGAGCAAATCACTGTTATTTTACTGCAAAATGTCTTTAAGAGATGTGTAGATTCAGGTGAGAAAGTGAAAAAAAGGTTATAGGCACTTAAACTAACAGCGCTTATTCTAAGCCAAACACAAAAGTAGTTTTTGAGCTCATGCCACATCCCTCGTGCAGACCAACAATTTGCATGTTGAATGTTTATCTGACCTTATGAAAAAATTATTAAGTATTTGGTAAAAATGATTCTCAAATAACATCTCAGATATATGTGATATGACTGATCATGCCAGGATAAATGATGATCAATTCAAATACCGAAATATCTCAGACTTGAGACTTGTTCAAGGCCAGCTAGTGTGAATGGAGGAAGTACAGTGTAAGTTGTAATTCATTTTTTGATGAGGTTGGAAGATAAGAAAAGCACAATTCTGTCTTGGTGTCTTTAACTATCAATGGGCAAAATTGAAATCCAAAGCGAAAAGTGAAACCATGTACGGGTATCATAATGTTCGCTACATCCGAGCAAATATTTGGTCGAATTACAAGGGGTTCATCAAGTTTTCTCAAAGTCTGGACTTGTTGGCTGAAGTGTGATTTTACTGATTTTTCCACTCATCAGTGGTCAAATAGTGACCTCAACACGCGTTGATTACAGCTAGCCAAGTTGACTGTTGCTAACACCTCTCTTCAGCAATCATGTGGAATAATAAATTGTGTGTATGCTTGAATGTAGTACTTTTCAGCCTTATTTATTTTTAGCTATCATTTATCCACTCGACCAGTTCTTAGTTTTGTGTACATAGTACAGTGGTATCCCGCACATGTAGCCTAAGGCTACCTATTTTTTTTGAGAGTGGTTGCTTTGAGTAGTAAAGCCTTAAAATGGATGTTTGTTTTAATGTTTGCTAATTGTGGCTTTTACTGTTACCTCACAGTTTTTTTCTGTCATTTTGTTAGTATTAACAACAATGAAAATAATGTTTTTGTGAAAAGACTTAAACATTTTTTACTAAATTTTTACCTTTTTAATGTCAAAAGTTGGCCATTTTCGGTTTATTTTTAACCAGTTTTGACAATTTTTACCAAGTCCACACTGTGAATCTATTGCATCAATTTGGAATGATATCTTTCATTGGCTCAGGAAGTGATTTTAAAACCTTCCTTGATTAGATGTTTCATGTTCGATTACCACTGATTAATACCTAATTTAGGCAAAACATTTCATGTAATACAGTAACTGCAACCTAGTGCTTTTTCTCATATTTTTGCTTTATCAATAAATAATAATTATTTGTATGCATTTATTGTTTTTTGATTCTATTTCTTGTTTCGTTTTCCTTTTTTCATAGCACCAGAGCACACTGATAGGTTTCCAGATGCTTTAGATGATTCAGAGGAAGATTGTCGGATGGAAGAAATGTCATTGGAAAAGTTTCAACAGCTTAGCCTCGAGGATTCTTCTTCAACTGGAAACTTAGCCAAAGAAGGTGGAAGTGAGTAGTTAAAAGGGCACATATTAAATTGTGTTTAAACCCTATCGTTTTCAAGGAAATCTCCACTTTTGATGAGCTTAAATTGTTGCAAATTGTCAATACGGTCTCTGTTATCACTGGGAATTGATTTAATGGAGCAATTGTGCGATGTCATGAAATCCAAATAACAGCATCCTATACCAACAGATTTAAGGTGTCACTATGATCAAAATTTTGCATTGCCTTTTCTTTTTACCTTTAGAAACTAGAAGTAAGAAACACTTAAAATGCCAAGATTTATTGCAGTATTCGCACGGGAAATGTGATTATTTTAGCCTTGTTTTTTGGTTTTGGTGGCCCACCATCACTCAATTCAAAAATGCCTGAGTGTGGCCAAAAGAGTTGGCACTAGATTGAGCCTTTCGGAAGTGACATCATATTTGCATCTCGACAAACCAATGTGGCTAATTTTGTATTCCATTTGCGAGAAGTCAGAGGTCTTTCAACATGTTTTCAGTGATGCCAATACTGGCTGGTGAGGGGATGCCAGCAGAGGATGTGACCCATATATGCGCATAGGGATGGGGTTCTGTGTACGGATAAAATCCCATACCAGGTAGAAGACTGGTAATGCAGAAACCTCTGGGCAGAGACTGATCAACAAATATGTAGCGGGCAAATTTTAAAATAATAGAGAAGAACTAACTGAAATGGAGCTGTGAGCAAATATAGGGTTCCAAAATCACTCTTTGCCGCAAAGGCGATTACCTGAGATTAAGGAAAGTTGTACTGTTGGGGAGTTCCTTCGAATACATATAAATTACATAATGTAGTAGTACTGGCCAAGCACCGGGAATTGGAGTGTATTGTTTGAAGTGTTCAGTGACCTCTTACGAATGCTGATAGGAGCAAAGGTTTGATTGAATTAGCACTCTTGTTTCTTCAGCACACCACTGACCCATTTATACGCCATGTCTCGCAGAACGCTAAAAACAGGGCTAACCACACCAACATAACTCTCACAGTCAGCAGGATGCCGCTACCACCATTTGGCTCTTTGTTGTTATGTAATGTTTGTGACAAAATCACTTCCACAGGGACTAGAGATGAAAATTAAATACATTCGGAGTCCCTCTGAAGCTTTCAGTTTGTTTTTATCACAAGACCTTTGTCGGCAGGAATTAATATATTTTCTTTTTGGCCAATGTGCCACATGACCCTTCGGATTTCGTGATTCATTCCTGCTGACAAAGCTCTTAAGATAATACCGAAAGCTTTAGAACGCATTTAATTTTAATGGATGGTTTTGACACACATGAATATTCCTGAGACAAGATGCTAGTGCTGTTTCTAAATTCAAAGTTGCCTTTATCGTAACGCCTCTTATGTCGGTAAAACGGACAGATCCTCTTTGTAGAACTTTGTAGCCTGTATAGTGACAGGACATCAGGTTGGTGTTGAAGAGCTTAGTTGGGCTACTTTTAATGTACATAGAGAAGTGATGTAATAATGATTCATAAATGTATACATAACCTGGTAGCAAGGTACCTAGCAGACAAATTACCTGTATGACTTGACATTTGTAATTACAGAACAAGATATTGCAAAGCAAGTCTACTCGCAAAAGATATTTTTTTCATCAGGCTATAGAGCGTTTTCATTCATGTGACTACTAGCCATATTGGTTTACTGAAACAAAAGAAAGTGTTTGCATAAAAATAGAGTTCAATTCCCAGAAGTTCAGTTTGTGACACCAACATGACCCCCATTTCTTTGTTTTGGGACACCAACATGGCCGCCGTGACGTCATGTGAAGACACTAAAAACGTACGATAGTGTTAGTGTCGGTGAAAAAAACGAAGACTTTAAAGACGATGGAGGAGTTTAGAAGATCAGCTAGAAGGAACCTCTTTTATTGATGCTAAAGCAATAAGTCTTAATGTTTGCAACGACCCATGACTTGAAATTCACAACACAGTAGTGACCATTCCTGAAAATCTACCGCTCACTGATTAAGAAAAATGTACCTCTGAGGTGATTCCTCACATTTGCATTGTGCAGCCTTACTGCGCATAATTTATGGCGTCATTAGCGCGCGTTCGTGCACGCGCACATTGAAAACGTGGCGGATTTGCCTTGATATTGAGTTCTGTCAGTTAAAAAATGGCCATAGCTCACTAATGAGTTCGGGCAATCCAAAATTTTTTCCCAGTCATTTTAATCAACTAATCATTAGTTTTGCGTGAGAAAAGACCGATCTGATTTCTATTGTTGAAAATTAAATAAATAAGGAAAATAGCAGCTGCACTGTAGTCTTTTCTATTTTGCAGTTTGGTTGCTGTGGCAAGCAATTTGGTTCCTATATTTTAACAAAGACTCGGCTGTCTGTCAAAATCAAACTTAAAAAGTTTATTTGTGTCCGACACAAGTATTGACTGTAGTTTGAGGCGTGTTCTCATGAGTCTGGGCTCGCAAAGAGTTTACAATAACTTGGAATGCGTTCTTGTAATAAGCATTAAATAATGCTAAAATGGGACATTTTCAATGCCTCGCTGCTCCTTAATGAGCATGGGCACCCCCTTTTTATTTTATAATTAAAGTTCTCGTATGATAAAAATGTAGTGGACATAGCTTGAAGAAAAATCTATTGGCAGTTTTCTTTCAGGGGAATTACCCTAACAAAGGTTTAAACTTTGTTCGTGCAACCAAACAAGCCGACGAATTTTCAGTAAAACAAGGCGTTGAACAGCAAGATTTTCGCCGTGACCACGAAATCAAATGTAATAAATTGGAAAAAGATATTTTTGAACCACCCAACACTCGCCAATCCAAATGGACTCCCAAGGAAGGTCAGTTCACATCTTAAAATTTCTTTTGTTCAAGAACTCAAATTCAAAGAAAACACGAAATTTTCCAATCTTTCTAAACTATCAAAGTGACTATGAGCCACTAAACTCAGAAAATTGAATTAAAAACCTCTCGTGGGTATATGGTTTTGATTTCTTCAGTAAGGAAACGTTAGTGAAAGCTCCAAATTAAAAGAGAAGAGTGACGTTTGTGTTACATTTACGCATGATTGGGTCTTTTTTGAGGACTTTGTAGGGTGAAATTTAACTGTTACAACCCTCTTCAAAACAAATAGCCTTCCTTCTGTCTGTTCCGTTTATCTCAGACAAAATTATCAAAAAGCAAGTTCCTCCACTTCTGTATATCTCTGGCAAGTTGGCCTTTCGTTATGTAACAACATTGTAATAACGAAGCCTTGTTCTATAGGCCCTATTGCTTCCTCCTCGCCATTTTTTCTTTAGGGTTTTCTTTTTATATTTTTTACCTCTTTTTTTTTTTATTTTGTTTTTGTACAGTAAGAATAATGAAAATAAAATAAACCTAGACCTAATGAACCTATCCCTGAAAACAGATGTTGAGAAGTGATGCTAATTGAAGGGCTTGCTGCAGAAATGATGTAAAGCCCTGGCCAAACGGCGCATGATAGTTCATGATAGTTGATGATGGTCAACGATAACTGAAACGCGTGCTATCGTTTGACCAGCAACTATCATGCACTGTCATCGACTATCGCAGAGTATCATTCGGTTTGAGCCTGCTCAAATTGCTCATGATAATCAATGATATTTTTTTTCTAATTGACCGTGTGCAAGATAGATAATAGTTTTACGATCAGAGGTTTCTCCCCCAAATCGACAGGCTGTGGTTGTTGTTGGAGAGAGAAAATTGATAGAGAAAGAAAAAGTCCTTCTCCATAGCATCGCAGCCTAAACTTCAAAACTTCGCAATGTTTTTGATGCAGTTTTTATTGGCTTAAATATATACATAGCTGCTTTTTTTTAATTTTGGTCGTAATCAGACTGGCAAGTGGGGAAAGGCTAGAACAAGCCAGAGATGGAAAGGAATGCATAGGCGAAAAAACAAGCAAACTTTTCTCGTCTCTCCTTTGTATCTATTTTCTCGTCCGTCCACTCTTCCACCTACGCTCTCCAGCTTCATCTTCAGTTAATTCCTCTCTTTCTCTGGAAAAGGCTCATACTATGTTTGAAAGGTTTTGAGACGCCATTTTTGCCCGGCAGGAGCCAGGCTCTAGAGACTCACCCGAGCTTGCTTGCATGACTATTACAAAACTTCAAGCCGTTTGACCGCGCGCATGATAGTTGCTGATTGTTGATGATAGGTTAATGCTCTTCAACCATCATTAAATTCGCTCTACTTTAGCCTTCAGACTGGTTATCATGTGAAAATCGTAGGTCTACTTATTTTGTGACCTGAGGGCTTGAATTCAATGAATTAGCATATGGTGTTTGCTAAAAACTCAAGAAACAGAAACAAGGTTCTAATGCATAGTTTTGTTTTGGTCTCAGGTTAAAGTTATACGTTAATTTTCAAATTCAGGCCTGCAAATCATAAATTAGAGACAGGCCTACGTTTCAGACGTGACAACCAGTTTGTAGGCCAAATGAGAGCGAATTTTACGGAAATTGAGATTTTCAGGTTAAATGTTCACTTGCGCCTCTTTTGTACCGAGCTCTTCAATTTCATATTGAATTAAGAATTTCCTTTCTCTTTCAATGTTACTAACATGTACAAAAAATACTGCCCTTCACTCCTTCAAATATATACTGCTACCATATTCATACATGTATAAATTAAGAAATGTTTCCTTTCATTAATTTTATTAACATATTTTATTCTTTCATTTATTTGTGTTAGAACATTGTCCACCATTGTTGGCTGATGAGGATCTCGTAAAATTAACCAAGAAGTTTGAAGAGGAACACAAGGAATGCGTGCGTGTCTTGCCATACAGAAAAGAATGTGACCAGGTTGAGGTGTGTTTATACGTTTATAGTGGAAAGTCTGGCATATTAGAAGACTTGAAAGAAGCAGCCGAAGAAGTCTTTGCACACAAACAGGTCAATATTCGTTGCTTAGATCTGTACAACAAGGGATCAAGAGTGCTTAAAGTAAAAAATCTTGAGTATCCTTCTGGAAAACCAGGAAGACTAGAGGGAAATGAGGTTGATAAAATCAGTGATATCATCAGTAAAAATCTACATGTCTTCTCTAACTATCGTAATGTCACTGCCGTGCAACCCTCTTTGAAAGTAACAGAATCAAAGCAGACAACAGAATCATGTATCACTGTCTATGTGCTTGGAAAGGGACACATTCCGATCGGCGAGTCCGAGATTCCTCAGAGTGTTGGTGGGTACTGTGTGGATGTGATGGATGGATTTTGGTATCACACAGCTGGGAAACCATGGGAATCATGGGAACCAAATGACGCACAAAAGTCATTCAAACATCTTCGTTTGGGTGCCAGCATTGGTGTCCAAGGGGAGAAAGCATCTGGGACTCTTGGAGCCATTGTGGAAGAAAAGAAAGAGAACGGCAGTAACTTTTATTTACTGACTTGTAATCATGTGGTGAATGGTAGAGAACAGCCGCAAATTATTCATCCTGCTTTGAATGACTATCGGAATGTCGCATTGTGGAATTTAAGATGGTACATGCTGTGTTTAAAAGAGGTAGCCCCTGGACCTCGTGCAGGTGAAATTAATGATCTTCTTGCTGTTCTTGGTGATCTTGCGGATGATCTTGATGATTTTGAAACTCGGGTAAGAGAGAAATTCAACATCGTCAAGGAAATAGAAGGACAACATATTAAACTTATTAAGGATAATACAACAAACCCTGATGAAATCGTCGGATTCGTGGAAGAGAAGTACAAACAGCCCTTCAGGCATTATTTTCCAGATGACGTGGAAGTACGGAAAAAGCGCGTAGAGAAGTTGTGTAATACGAAACTACCCGAGTTAGAGGAGTACAAGCACAATTTTGAGCAATGTCTGCAAAATCCGCCAAGAAATGTAGCAACTTTCACAAAAGGTATCAAGAGCAATGTACAGTTGCATGACAAGAAATATTACGTGGATGCTGCTGTTGCTGAGTTGAGCCCAGATGAAGTGGATAAACTAAGAGAGATACACACAACTAAATTAGTTGGCACGAAGTATTTCCCCAATGGAAAATGCACAACAACGAATGATATAAAGAATGTTCAGGAGTTATGTAAGAGTGGTCGAACAACAGGATTCACTGCCACAAAAGACCTTCTCCGCGAATGGGATGATGCGCCAGTTTATTTGCGGGATAACCGTACTTTTAGGGTACGGAACGATGGCCTGCATGATTCTTTGAGGGTCGATCGGGTTCAAGTGTTCAGAGAGAGTGAACCAGAACAGCCACTTTCTCAGCCACACAAAGAAAGTGAAAGAGATGAACTCTATGATTCTGATGAAAAGTGGCACTATAACTGCTTGTGCATCCCAAGTGAGAGATACCCATTTGCAGATTACGGGGATTCAGGGGCAGTTATTTTCGAGAAATGTGATGGGAGTTCAGTTGAACTCAAGTGCTTGTCAGGGTTTGGAGTTCTCTTCGGAATTTTCCAGACTGGATATAAATCTTTTGCTTTGGCATCACCGTTAGAAGTTGTTCTCAAAAAACTTTCCCAGGAGTTCTCGGACAAATGCAGTTTAAAACTAGTTTCAGACTTCTGTGAGAAATGATATCATTGGCACCATAGGGTGGTTTTCAATTGAGTGCCGTAAAACCAAAGTAATTGCTCTAGCCAATCACAACAAGAACAAGCAGTTTAATGAACCAATCAGCAATCGAGTTTCCGTTACTCGGAGAGGATACATGGGCCGTGAGGAATTAATTCCACAGATGCCTTTGAAACTGATGTTAATTAATGATTTTGAAGCAAGATGAACAAAGAGAAAATAAGTACATTAATCTGATAAAACTGTTTTAGACTAGTTAAATCCATGTAGAAAAAGGTCTTCATGCGGTTCTACATCCATTTCACCCCGATTTCTACAAATTGCTAGATGAATTTAATGGGAGTGCAGTGGCCCATGCCTTATTTGGTTAGTGTAGTTTTTGATCCAAATCATCTCAGTCTGAGCTGTTCCATGTTAAAGTCTGATATAATTTGTGGCATGCTCTAAGAAGAAGAACATGAAAAGATTTTTACGATAATAGTGATAATTAGTTATTATTGTTGTCATGTGCACGTTTTAGTTTAACTAATTAAGAAAGACTTTGCTTTTCCATTTTTGTCAGACAAAAAGCCAACAGCATTTTTATTTCAATTGTTACCTCTCCATGTTAGTTATGAAGAAGCCTGCGATGCAATTTGGGTTGTGCTTGAGGACTCTGCTTGTGCTATGCCCTCTTTCGACTTCTACCTGTGCCAGGGTACAGTGCTTTTTTCTGAAGATATTTTAATAAGTGTTTAAAGACTTTATCAATAAAAATTATTGTCCACTTTATTTCTCTTTGGCCTCTTTAGGAAGTTGCATATAATTGTTCAATAGTACGAAAACACTGAATCATATATATCATGTTTTTAGTTTATCTGCTTCTTCTATTCATTTGTCCACTTTTATCCTTTATTAGCTTTATAATTAACTAGATGCTCAAGGAGCATTCACTCGCGCTTCATATCGAGCGTTTTGGTCATGCATATGACGACTGCGCCCGCAGCACGAGCAGCAGCTGTCAGAACATAGTACACTATTTTACCAGTTGGTTTAGCATTAGTGAGCAACACTTTTTAACTCTTTTCTGGTGTGTTTAGCGACTAAAACAGGATAAATATTGAGCGTCGGACACCTCTCATTGCAAGACAGCGTATCAACTTGTTTATCAGTTAGATCATTGCCTTGTATTCCTGCTAATATCTGAAACAGTTCAGGCCATCTTAAATCAGCACAAATTTATGTTGTAAACCATGTTGGAATGCCAAGTTGTGTTGCCATTGCAATTACTTTACGCATGAATTTTTTCCAGCATGGTGGTGGTCCTGATATTTGCCTCTGAAATAAATAATCTTGATTTTCGCAAATAAGGTTCACTAACCTATAAGGATTGGCTCTTAATTGAGAAGCAGTGACAGACTGACTTTCTTTAGAGCAATATTTATACTATCTGATACTTTCTTTTGGTCAGTTATGAATTTTGCAAAAAAAATTGCATTCAGGGTTTGTGGGAAACCTTCCACTCTAATGTGGGAGTCTAGATTAAAGTATATGCCTTTAGGAAACAATACTGGAAATTCTAGTTCTTCACATTTATCAAACAAAAATGAGACAGGGTGTTTATTTCTCCTGGTGCTATTTCCGGTTGAGCACAATTATAATATATGCATACCGAGATCTGGATTGTTGTACTTTTATTGACACTATAACATCATTATGTTCATGGACATTGGTGATATTGACAACTTTTTCTAGTAGATCATAGCCATCAAGAGTATTTATCAAGAACATACAACTCCACGCGATGAGCAAACCAACATTCAAGATCGCTTGTACTATTATAATAGTGATTTTGCACGCAATACCAAATCGTACATTACAACAATTAAACCCAATAAAAAAACAATAACAGACTGAGGATATTTAACGGAAGAGCTAAGCTTGGATATTTAACCTTACTATTTTAAGTTGCTTCTGTCAGTATCCTTATCCAATTCGCTGTTTGCGCCACCTAATTCGGATGTTGTGTTCACTGTCTTCACTAAACTTCTAGATTTTTCCATCATGTGTTCAGTGTTCATCTCAACATCATAGTTCTTGTTAAATCAGCTGTCACAGTTTTGGTAGTATTTTCGTAGTTTAAACTCACATATGGCTCATTTGTTACCTCGTGAGAACTAGTATGATCTTTGCACTTTTGGCTAGCTTTCCAGCTTTCAGGCTCCTAAACAGCCTAAAGACTTCGTGGAACGGCCCATTTCGAAAACGAAAACGCTCGACATCATTTTGTGTAGTCTACCACGAACTGCGTGTGTGTCTGTGTGTGAGATGAGCGTACAAGGCATCAGTTTTCGCAAAACAGTCTTCGTAAGGCACAGTGTTGTTAAAACTCTGATGTTTGCGAATGGCGACCATCTGATAACAAATGATAACACAAGCCTTCGCACTCTCATCCCCAGTTTCCGCGGTCCACGCATGGAACGCCTGGGACCGGGACCATGAGCCCCCTTTTGGCGACAAAACCGCTAGTATTTTATGACTCGGGCGTTCCTTCGGAAGCCCGAGTAATGAGCATCATTTTTGCCATGGTTGTACAGGAGAAACAGACGGTTTGATAGTCAAGCCTAAATGAAGGTTAAAGTTGCACAAGACACCTACTTATGAATAACTTCTTAAACCAAGTTTTAGGGGGGCGTTTTCATTATCAAGCTTCAGATCTCTAAATTTTGAAATCGATTTTGCTAAATTTAACAGAAAATTTAGTAGATGATGAAATGACATCATGATTGTCGTAATGCTTTTGCATTAATATTTTAGGCTGCTTAACCCATGGACGCTTGCATAAAATTGCCCGGCGTTTTTTGAAATATTTCAGAGCGAGCGAAAGCACAAAAGTAAACCATATACGCAGTAAGCACAGACACAAGATCAGATTTCAAAACTTCGTTTTTTAAAGTTGAATAAATGAAGGGCCAAAACATTAAAATATATCAACAAAAAGAACTCAACTTGATGTGTAAAACTGATAAGAAAACAAGAAATTGTATTCTTTTCTTTGCCGCACGACAAAAGCAAAAAAAACCACAAAAATGAGTTAATTATTGACTTCAGAGGACAAAACGAAACCGAATAAGACAGAATTTCCATTGTTTTACTATAATGGATAACATGAGAAAACAATGAAAAATAAAAGCGAAAGATACATGTAAAAACCATTTGAAAACAAGAAATCAGGTGATTTCTTCGCCGCGCGACGAAATATTATAGCGCTGCGATAGAAAGATATAAGTTTTAAATCAAAAAGACGACAAAAACAAGCCAGTTATTTTGAAATAACTCGTATTTCAACTGAGTTAAATTAATGCCCACCTAGTTGTTTCTCAGGAGTTCTATAGTAGCTTATTAAGACTCAAAAAATATGTATCTGGACAAAGCGAATAAATTAAAGCTTAGTTCCCACTAGCGACATAAGGATCATAAGCATAAGCATAATCATAAACATAAACATAAGCTCTTTATGTTCTAGTGGGAACGACCGCACTAAGAACTCGCGTGTCTATGTTGTTTACAGGTCTTTAAACGTTTGCTTTAATAATGGCGCCCATGCTATATGTTGCCTTAATGTTACAGCTGCTGGCATTCGTGGCTCGTACAACGCCACATGGGGAACTTCTCCGCTATCGTATTATTATCATTCACTGCATCTTACTTTTGTTACTTCTCCTTTCTCGACGTACTCGGGCTAGAGAAAAACGAGCAAAGGGGCGTCGCTTTTGGGTGAGAGCAATATTCAGACAACGACAAAGATATGGTTGCTACCATACTTTGGTTCAGGAGCTTCGACTTGGAGATAGGGAATGGCACTTTAAATTTATAAGGATGTCTCCTGAACGATTTGAACATCTTCTCAGTCTAGTTGCACCAC
>Ga0126337_10001398_pt1 | contig 14544 bp, 17 predicted proteins | sample DipCmetagenome_FD_92527 | JGI IMG/M metagenome (GOLD analysis project Ga0126337, IMG submission 92527) | Coral microbial communities from La Bocana,Puerto Morelos, Mexico - Diploria C A metagenome | ecosystem: Host-associated > Invertebrates > Cnidaria > Coral | place: La Bocana,Puerto Morelos... | reverse complement strand
TGATTTGCACTCATGTGCGGGCACACATATGGAAGAATTAGAGGCATTGTAGATATTGCTGTATTCACATGTGCGTATACCTACATCTTTGAATTCTATCAAGAATCCTCAACAACAAACGTCTTAAAAAAACCTCCTGCTCTTCCTCCACCATCATCGTCATCATCACTGATCGTTGGAACAACACTTGTTATTGCGTACACATGTTTCCCTTTCCTACAATCTTCTCACGCTGTTTTCCCGAAATATCTTCAACACCCAAGGAACTGAGCTGCATCCACAAAGGACAAACCCACAGATTGCAATGCCCTGCGCGCGGCTCCTCCACTCCTTACATTGAACAAAAGCTGCAACAACTACACAGTACACTCCAGTAAACTAATCAAAGGAAGTTTGGATGAGAAACTTCCGAGGAGCGGAGTTTTGAAAATCAGAGAGACAAGTAGAGAAGAGTAGTCTCGAGTCGAGTAGAGTAGAGTAGCGTGGAGTAGAGTAGAGTACAAACAAGAAGAGTAGAGACATGTCACTTTTTGCGGTAATTAATATATTTGGTGAAGTTGCAGTGACGTTGGAATGTAACTTTCCCAGGCAGGCGCAATAGATGTTGAAAGTTGAAGTCTCATTTTCCATGGCAGGCGCAGCATGAGGTGAGCGTTGGAGCGCGAAGTGTTGTATTTTTCGAAACAAAATGCGTCGGAGATGGGACGAGAAAGCTCTGCGAATGGGCGAGTGCGAGATGATGAGCTCATGCTCGGGAATATGCTAAGATCATCTTCGAATCGTCTTTCCAGTGGCGGAAGCAATTCACGGATTTTTGGATCAAATCTTGAACTTAAAATTTCGTGGCAACCAATATTTATGTTGGAAGGTGACTTGTGTTGATCCGTGCAAAGTAGTGTGACTATAGGATCAATCATCCATGTCGTTTTTTGGGCATGCGCAATATTTGGTGAAGTTGCAGTGTCGCTGCTCCTACCAAGGGCAATATTTGGTGAAGTTGCGATGATGTTACAATGCAAGATTTCGTGGCAGGCTCAAAATTTGGCGAAGTTGCAGCGTCACTTTTTCTGCCAGGCGCAGCATGTGGTGAAATTTTGAGAGATGGACGGGACGCGAAGCGTCGCATTTTTCCATACACAATGCGTCGCCACTTTGCCAAGGCACTTGTAAAAGAGAGCATACACAAAACCTGGAAACCATTCCAGCAAATGCAAGGTGGAAACCAATGGAAGGGATTTCAATCTCTACCCCATCAGCTCAAAGTTTCCCATAATTTCACATGCTACGAACCAAAAAAAACGTCCAATGCTAGCCATCCCGAATTCCGAATGAACATCACCGGCCCGGATTTGCATCAAAGACTGTCAGAACATCCCCACCTTGACCACATTCGCCACCAATGTAATGACCTTTGGATGGCGCCCAACCCATTTCGCCCCAGCCAGTCGCGTCAGAGTAGTTGGCATGCAGGGCAAAATTCCTCGCGATTCTGCTGTTTCATGAATGCCAACGCCGTCAGACTGATACTTGCTATGCGGGCGGAAAAATGCCGACACAAAAGTTGGCAAGAACCGAGACCGGTTCGATTGGCAGGGGTCAAGGGGTTGTTAAGGGTGGGGGGGGTTGTTCAAAAGGGGGGGAGAGGGGTTGCTTAAGGAGAATATCCCCGTGATTGCCCTGGTCAAATAACACCGTAGGTCAGCAAGCGCTATTTTTCTATGACTGATAGCAAGTGCGAAATCTTGAGCCAAACGTTGTCAGAGACATACGTTTGTGCCGTTCAGCTATACAGTAAAGTGACGTGAAAACTATACATGTAAGCATTGCGTAAGTCCATGTCTTTAAGGGTTCCCCAAAACAGTAAAAACAGGAAACAAACAGACACAAATTTTCTTTGGACTGTAACATGCTTTTCAAAATGAAATCGTAATGGTATGTTGCGACTGTACAGAATGACAAAGACAAAAGTGAAACCTACGAAGCCGCTATGAGCAGGCTGAAATACCAGAAAAGGATAAGAGATCGAACAAACTAATTCAGCTGTCAAAACTAATTCAGTTGATGTTGAGCTCCAACAATCACATGCATCATGCAAAGTCAACAAGTTCACCTCAAAAGCGTAATGTCTGTTGAAAACAAGATCCTGGATTCAATATTGAAAAGAATGACCGTAGTATCGGTGAATTGCACAATGAAAAACCAACAACCGTTGTATCGGTTTATCGCCATGCGGCGTACCATCCATCCCAATGCTGTCTTGAAGAAGAAGAAGATGAGGCACGTGAGTAAGGACCGTAGTCCTCCCTTTGGGATTCGCCGTAATATCGGCGTTGGTACTGACGCGATTCTTGTTGCTCACCTCGCCCCCTGTTCCACCATTCACGGAACCGTTGGTTTCGTTGCCCCTATACATCTTGTCCTCGTGTCCTCTTGTTCCTAGTAGCGTGGGCAGAAACTATAACGATAAGCGGCACATGCCAATCGGTGTCCGAAGGCCCCAAGCAAATGTCGTAACATGAAAGTTGTCTTGGCCGCTCTGATACGTTGTGAATGTAATCTGGTGCTAAGCACAAATTTTCAACTGTTGGTGGAGGCCGTTCAGCGGTGTATCGCTGTTTCTTATAGAAAATGGAAATAAATAACATGCAACCCAGGTTTGCACTTTGTGAATTGTGAGCAACATAGTCAAAAACGTCCTGAGGTGGTGTTGACGATGAGATGTTGTATGTGATGTGTTGTTTGAGGTGCGCACTCATCGCTTGAACAATGTCTTCCAAAACTTCAACAACGATACCTCCAATGTATGTACCGCCTGTATCTGATTTGAACTGCCTGTTTGCGAAAAGATTAAAGTCACCAGTAATGAAATCAACATAGCACATGATTGCCTTGGCAAAAATTGATCTGAGTAAACCACGAACTCGTTGTATCGAGTGACGAAATGCATAAGAATTGATGCGAGCAGTCAAAACGCGAACTTCTGCCAGACCCAGTCGCTGTACAAAACTCTCGGGTAAACCCATTGCAGAGTAATAGGATGCTTCGGTGATTTCTTCATAAGTCTCGACGTTGTCCAAATCTCTCTCAGGAGTGACAATATCCTTGCATCCATATTCATTGTAGCGACTTTCTCCAACAAAAGCAAATCTGTGAATTGGCTCACCGGTGTATCGGTGTTCAGTACGCTCGCGTGTTCCTTCGTTGATGTCATGTGTCTTCGGTCCAAAGATGCAACGAGCCAGTACTGCATGGATGATGCGTCCGAGTTTTTCGATTCATCCCAGTGATGCATGATTTCAATAAGACCAGATTGTGATTTGATAAAAATGGAAATTGGAGGAGAACAAAGTTCCTTGTCAGATCGACATTGAATTCCGATAACATTGTACTCAATACAAAGTTCACGATGAATTGAAAAATCCCAACTTTCGCATAAGGTGATAATAGTCCAGGATTGTTAACAATTGAATATGGAAGTACAAGTCGTTTCCCAAGTTCTTCTGGTACATCCTCTCTGATCTCTCTGGGAAAAAGCTTTCGGTTAGCGAGCCGTGGCATACGTGCCAGGTTGCCCAAATTCAGTACCGTCACAGTGAGGTAAAGGGCACCGGGTAGACACATTGCAGTAGTCTTGCGATGTATTAAGAGGATGGTCACGAAAGGACTGCTCGGCCAGCGAGAGCGTGACGTCCAAGTTCAACAAGGTCTTCCAGGACTTGAACTGAGAACTGATATGTAACATTAAATGTGGTCTGAAAATCACACCGGCCTCTCCAGGGTCCTGACGCAAAAAGTGCTCCTCAGGAGTGGGTACGTATGGTACATGGTAAATTTTTTCAGAGATATCAACAGCATCTCGTCCTTGTAAAACCATTCTGTCTAACATCTTCGAACCAGTCGAAATGCCTTGTTCAACCAACTCCAGAATTCGGCTCCAAACCTGTTTTCGTCGCGCACGTTCAATTTCTGGTTGTGGATGTGACTCAGCCACTGAGTTCATAAGTTCAATATATGGATTCATGTCGGCATGTTCATTGAATTCGAAATCAAAATCAGGTCGCCAATTTTCTTGCTGCTCTTCTTGCCGTCGTCTCGGCAGTGGTTCTCGCTCCCCCGTAGTATCGGAGGCTCTTGCATGATCTCTTGGCGCTGGAGGTGGAGTTGGGTAACGGCGTTGAGGTGCTGGTGGAGGTGTTGGATGTGGTTGTTCAACACTTCTTGGAGGCTTGCGTGGCGGCTATGGAGGTTGTTGTGGACCTGCTTTCGCCTTTGGATCAACTGGTGGAGTTGCAGGTGGAATTGGTGTTGCACTTGAAGTTGCAGAAGGAGGAGGCGGTGTGATCTTGTTCGGGCTTGGACCACGAACAGGTTTTGACGGAGGTGCTGGAACACCGCTATTATCCTCCTTCTTGGTCTTCTCAATTGTTTTCTTCACCGTAGTCTCGGTGGTTGTTGTTGGGTTTCACCGTTGTGTCGGCGGTTGTTGTTGATGATTGTTCTGTCTTCACCGTAGTGTCGGTGTTCACCAAGTGTGCCAAGTGTTTTGGTGGTGGCTTCGGTGCAGTCATCTTCTGGGTTACGAATTTCGGAGGCCTTTCGTCTTGATATTCAAGGGCGCAGGATCCGCCTTTGGCAGAGGCGGCGGATCTTTCTTGGCCTTAGGATCAATGGGCATGCGCTTAGCTTCAAGTCTCTTCTTTTCCTTCACGATCTCCTCAGCGACGCCCTGTACAACATTGTCAATTGCTGCATCTCGCGCAGTCTTGGTCACTTGTTCTTGCGCCGGAGTTTCGGCGGTCAAAGATCCAGGTGTTGCTCCATCTCCACGACAACGAAGGCTCTGCTCGTAATGTTGTCCAATGGTCTGAATTGAAAGTCTGAGTATAGTGGAGGTAACCTCTCGAAAGCGCATGTCCTTCTGCTATAGACCTGGCTGTAATACTGGCAAAGTTGTTCGGCCTCGTTTATGCCACGCGCATCAGCAAATCTTGGCGCAGTATTAGGAGAGCAAGGAAAATCCCAGCCTTGTTTGTCTAGAGCATAGACTGCTTCCAAATGTCTGAGGTCAATGTGTTCAGAAACCAAAATGTACCTGTTCTCTGTTTCTCTGGCGGTGGAAAAAGCTTCTCTTGTTTCGGTATCATGCATATTGAAAAGTAAAAATCTTTCTCCGTAGTCTCGGTGCTTTCCGGATCGTGATACAAAAATTCAACAGGTACCAAATGTATATCTCTTTCTCGAGCTTCCAACTTCCGACTTCCTCTTTTGGATTTCATCTGATTCCAAGTGTGTTCTGTAGTTTTGTGCATCAAGATGTTGTGTCGGAAATCGTATGGAGGGCCAAGCTTTGCACGTTGGTCTTCTCGAAGGGACGAATGGCCTGATTGAGCTCGGAAAAAGACATTTGTTGTACGATACGTTCCGTCGTGTCGGAGGAGAGCATCTACGTCATTATCATCCATTGATGTGGTAATCCAAGCACCGTCATGAGGTTCACGAATTGGTTCTTCATTCAGCTGAATGCGGCCTTTGTCGTTGTACCAGACAACTATAACGAAGGGAATGAAAAATCTCAATGACTCAACATTGACATGTTGTTTCCGGCATTCTTCTCGAACCTCTGGCGTATCAAAATTTCCAAAACTCTGATGATGGCGATCGTGGTCAGACATGAAGGTAAGGCAGTTTTGAATATGCTTCATAAATTAGTTGAAATGAAACAATTCATTTAAAGTCAGGCTCGGTGTGTCATGCAACAATTCCTTACCATGTCTGAAAAACCAAAAGAGCCACTTTGAAAAATAGACAAAACATGGAACCTTTTTCATCTGTTCTTTGTCTGGAAAAATCAAACCACGAAGGTAAAGGGACAAACAGAAAATAAATGCAGTGGAATTGGGCGTTGTGTATGCGGAAGTAGCATTGTATCTTCGATCAATATCATCATTGCGTTGCAAACGCTCCTCATCTCGCTGCTTCCATTTGCCCTTCCAGTTTCCCTTTTGATGTCCTTTTCCCATTCCGTAGTATCGGAAACTTGGGATCAATCAACGTAAAATATCTCCGGTGTATCGGAGTTCAATCAAGATCAGAAAAAGAAAGTCCGTAGCGTCGGACGAAATGGCGGTTCAAAGGCGAGTCTGCAGACACAAATTGTCTTGAAAAGAAAATTGGGATATGAATTCTGTTTGCATATGGCTCCCGATAAGCCCTCAGGTCTTGATAATTAACAAGTATTAAAAATGCCACGCATCTCTATGGAAATGTCTTCGTTCATGAAAGCTAGTCCGTGTCGTGCTTCATGCATGTGATGTGCCACCCATTGACTCAAGAATGCCTTGTGTTTGAGCAATGAACGAAAAGGCGGATGCACATCGACATTTTCCATGACACCAGTTTCAATGGTCTTGACAAGTTGATCGGGTTTTGCTGATGATTTTGTCAATGGATCGGCAAGACAATATTCGCTGGCTATATGAGAAAGGTCATCAAGTCGTCCTGAGTTACTTTCGTGCCTTAACATCTGAATAAGATGGTGAGTTTAGTTTCCTTCTGTTCTGGAAGATGAGTAGTCTGTGCCGTTGTAACAAGATTGTTGGCATCAGTACGAATGTGAATAGGAATTATCTCACCAGTAACATCAGCCCACAGAGCACGAATTAACAAACAAGTCCCACAACACTTCATAAGTGCATTCAGTTCTGCAACAGTAGTAGATTGAGTTGTTGTAGTAATCTTATGACTTTCATACACGACTACTGATCCTCGTGTATTCACCTTATGTTCGCCTGTCTGACCTTGTCTTCCTATCTTACGATCTTCAGCAATAAAAATAACATGTGCTCTTTGGCTTGACCTATCAGCAATGTTTCGATAAGAGGCATCAGGCATACCAATAATTCTTTCAGGTCCTTTCACTGGCCAAAATCTTCCATCAATATTTTGGCTCTTGAGAGTACGAACTGTCTTATTGATTTCTCGAACATCTGCAATTGTTGGCTTTGCAGCGGCGGATGGACAACGAGAGAATCGATAACAAATATGACATATTGGGCCCTACTCTGTAACCAGTTCAACTGTCCTAGGACCGAACGATAGGCGGTATGCATAGATGGTGAGCACGGCATGTTATCTTTCATGTGTTTTTCAACCTTAATTTCTTCCAACTGGTCAACTGCTAACTTCTGATCACAAGAAATATAGTTTCCAAATTTTTCATGATTCTTCCACGTGATACGCTGTCCTACAAACATAATATCAATTTTGTCCTCACTACCAACGTTAAAGTCTTTTCGAATCTTGGAAAGAACCCGTTTCTCAAATTCAGGACTTCCAGCCATATAGAGGTCGTCTACATGGAGACAAATGAACCCTTCAGGTTTTCTACCTTGCGAGTTATTTCTTACCGAGGCATTCATCAGTAACTCCAAGGCATCTTCAAGAATTAATTCTTGTTGGGGTTCCTTCTTTGTCATAGGATTCGAAGACTTCTTATCTCCATAAAAGATGTATGTGCAACGATCTGCTCTAGTAGGAACTAGTCCGCAACCTAGAAGAGCTTTATCTACGACTTGCCACCATCTTCTTGGTGCATCATTGAGACCATAGGCTGACTTCTTCACCCTAGCACCTGTGTGTGGAGGATATCCACATTCCTTTAGGAATCTCACAAATGATGTCACGGGTTTCATCATAGGCTTCACCCTGTAGGAAGGCTGTTTTCAAATCCATATGATAAAGATCCCAACCGAGATTCGCTGCGTGTTGACTTGCACATCTAAAACCTGATCTGGAAGCTGCAGGACAATCTGTTTGTTGTGAATCCTTTTGTTTGTCTTGAAAACCTTTTAAGTACCCATCTGGCCTTGCACTTGAGAAACTTACCGTCTTTATCCTTCTTAACCGTAAGTACCCATCGGCCTTTGACAAAGTTTCTTACTCGTATCTTCCGAAGATCAACAATTTCAAAAACATCATTATCAAACCAAGATTGGCACTCTGCCTTTTTGGCTTCCAAGAACTGTTTAGCTAGCTCACGTTTTTCCTGCTGTGTTGCTTCCTTTCTTTTCTTTCCTACAAGAAGCGATGACCTGCCAAGTGACTGATACAATGTCATGTACGCACTATCTTCGGGTGTAAAATGTTCATAAAATTCTGTAATATCGGAATAGTTCTTGCGCACATTGTTTTGGCCACGGTAAGTCCACGAGCTGCTCTGGTTTGAATTCGACGAACGAACTTCAGCGACATCAACAGGTGAATTATCAATGTACCTTGGGACACTAAATGATCCTGTGTTGGAAGAAAGTTTCTGTTCTTGTTTAAGAAATGACCAACTTTCATCATCATTAATTACAAGGTCTTGATATTCAACAGTATCATCTGAATCCGTTACTCCTTCGGGACTACTGTTGTATTCCAGTGTATCACTTTTGTCATCATCTTGATTTGGAATTGGAACATTCACTGCATCGTCATCATCAATCGGAAGGACAGGTGGACCACCTGTGCTAGGTCCTGCTTGTGGGTCAGTCTCATCTTCTTCATCAAAGTCGATAGGCTTGTTATCTGACTTGGGTTTTGGCGAAGATTGAGAAATTGAGACTGGAACATCACCCCCCAAATGGTTATGAGACGAGGAATCCGAGGGATTAAGCATTTGAGTCACAGGAGCAGGAGCTTTAGCCTTCTTGAGTGGTGAAGATGCAGGTGCAGATTGATCACGTTTAGTGGAGTGTTGCATGGGTGTGTCAGTGATAGTAGGAGGGACGACTAGAGTAGGAACAAAGGCGTTAGCTGGCAAAGGTTGGAGTGGAAGTGTTGTACTTGGTGGTGTAAATGATGGAATAGGTTGGCGTGGTGTATGTGAAGGTGGAACCGAAGAGCCTGAATGAGGAGGTCCAGGTGGATATGGACCAGGGTGTGGATACTGTGGTTGAGATGGAGGTTGATCAGGAGGGCGTGAACCATGGTCAAAGCCAGGAGGTTGTGTGTCGTCTGGATGAAATCCAGGAGGATCTGGTGGATGCATGTCATCATCAGGTGGATGGTTATCTTGTGCGTCGGTTGGATCATCATCTGGAACCAGTGGTGGTCCAGGCATGTTGACATCAGGATCCATAGGAACATCAGTGCGAGGATCAACCGGTGGTTGTCCGTCAACAGGAGGCAAACCAGGAGGTGGATCGATTCCAGCAGGTTGTTGTGGTACATCTGGATTTGCCGGCATATTGCCATCTGAGTTCCATAAAAACACACATGTCCATTGATTAGGTTTCAAATGTCGAATGTCCAGAGAATGAGTATCAAGGACATACATCTGGCTAACATCTTTCTTCTTCCACATCATCAGGGCTCCTCTCTTGTTTCCATACGTTGTGCGTAGTAAAGGAATAAAAGTTCCACGCAAAATCGCTGCATTCTCAAAAGTGTGAGTCGGAATAAAGTGTTTTCTCAAAACAGAAACATCATCCTGAAGATTAACAAGAGTAGGTGGAGACTCTGCTTTGCCAGAAAGCATGTTCATCCGATGCAAAGCATATCTAAGATAATGTTCCTTCACAGGAATAGGTGTAGTGGACGAAAAGTGTACATACTCATGCTCAAGCTTCTGTGTATCTTGTGTCACTTCGTGAAGTTCCTCATCGGTGAGACACGTCAGCAGTTCTTCCACCAGCAATGTCTGAACAGGCCTCAATCTCAATGAACGAAGGTTTCCATACGAAAGCAAACAACGAATAAGCTGTGAACAAAAACGGTATGGATACACTTGTGCAAGTTTCGACCTACTTCCATGTCCTGGCGCTGAGCCTTCAAGTTGATGGGTGTGAGACGCATCCCCGAGCTTATTAGGACATCTTTGAAAAACTGGGTCCAAGGTTCCATAAGGAAAACTGTGCAGAAGAGATGTTGGTTTATAATAGTAAAAGCCATTGGGATCCTTCATACCATATGCACACATATCTAAGGTATCCCAAACTACCTGTGGCTGTTCAATTATTTTTCTGAAGACATACTGCCACCATAAGGCTGAACTTTGTGGATTTTCCATGATGAAATGTCTTCCTCTTCTCAATTGGTGAATGGCAACTTGAACACAAAATTCCACCATAGGTATATACTTGGCTCTTTTGGCATCTCTTACCCCTCGGTCATTTATGTTTGTCATCTGACTCCAAGGTGCACATTCAGGTGCACCCTCAACCTTCAAGATGTCAAAGCCCGTACGAAGGTCAATCGGCGCGCCAACCTTTAGGCCATTCATGGCTGCAACTTGAGACAATCGTGCTGATCCTGAGAACAATTCCAAGAAATCTACTTTACCCTGGGTTATTGGTTCCCAGTTAAAATTACCGTATACTACTCCTTCGGGCCCTGACAAAAGTGAATCTGCATGAAATAGTTTACTGGCAGGATCTGTCTCCTTTCTCGTGCTGCATCCATTACTTGCCGTTGTATCGGCATGACACGCAGATGCCGTCGTGTCGGCATTTCTTGCTGATGCCGTTGTGTCGGCACTGTACATGGCGACAGGCTCTAGAGGAACATCGACATTATCAATCGGCTGATGGTCTTTGCTTATTTTTGAGGAGTTTACCTTCAAGACACGAGTACCTAGATCAATGGTAGCCATACTACCTTCTTGTGAAACGACCTTTCCTTTCAACCATGATGATGTTCGAGTTCCATCAGACTTGATTTTACTAACATTTGGATTCCAATAGAAGATTTTATCACCTGGGAAAAATGGTCCATCGGAAAACTGAAGCTTAGAGGCTATATCTCTTCTAGATAAGCCTTCATCGCTATTCTCCTAGTGGCTTCAATGCTCACTTCTGACCGAGGGACCTCAGCAGTCAATTGCGCAGGATCTGCATTATCGACTCCAATGATGTCAGGTGGTCTTCTTCCAAATGCCATCTCCAGCGGTGTGACACCTCCAAAAGTTACCATGGAATTTCTTGTCAGTGATGTCTTTCGCAGCAACATTCAAAAGGTAAATGGATTACATAGCGGATCAGCTCTAACACCATCGACATTAAGCCTAACTTGTTGTTTAAATAGACGAACTGCTGCTTCTGCTCGATTTGGCCATGGTGTCTGAGGTCCTAAGGCTATAAATCTGATTCCCTTTCGATTATAGAAAGCTTCAAGTTCTAGACCAGAAAATCCTTGGTCTCCAACGATGTATTTAGGACTGAGCTGATCAAGGTCAAAGTAATCCATAAGAAGAGCAGCTGTTGCATTTTCAGTCTTCTTCTCACATGGAAATGATGTCATGAGTTGAGTTGCACCATCATAGATGATAAGAAACATTAATTTGCATTTGTTGTCCAATGGAATTTCGGCATGGTCAATAAAGGTAAGATCTCGTAAGATCTCCGAATTTCGCATTCCTGATATCTTCGATCTGGAAGGTCCTCTCTTTTCCCTTTGACAAGTATCACATTGCTTGACAATCAGATCATACTTGGCATATATGTCTTCAGGAATTTTTAAGGCTGGGGTTCTTTTCCTAAATTGTTCCGTTGACATATGGCAATGCTTCAGATGCAACTTATACAACTCAACTGGAGAATCTAGTTTTTCACGGATTCGTCTCAATGCTAATGGAAGGTCAGCTTTAATCTTTGGATCCTTCTTTTGACTAATTGGTAAAGCTTCATCATCTTCAACAACTACCTGTTTCTTAGGTTCGGACGATGGCGCAGCAGTTGGTGGTTCTTCAGCAATGGATCTCACCGGATCAACAGGCATGGGCTTATGTTCAGGCTGCCGTTGTACCGGCGCTGTCTTGGTTTCTAACCGTCGTTTCGGTGGAACACTTGAGACTTCAGGTTTGTTCACATCTTCATTGCTGTCCTTCAACTTACGGGATTCTGCCTTCTTCCGGACTTCCTTTCCTTTTGGGCGTTCAAGATGACAGTGTTCATCATAAGTATGTGCTCTATGTTTTCCATTGCAAGCTGGACATGTCACTGTTGACGTTGCTGCGAAACTATGATCTGGCTTATGTCCACATCTTGCTAGAAACATCACATCAAGTATTGGATGACTACTGGTTGCAACTCACAAGGAATATCTCTTCAAGCCGAAAACTGGACAAGTGAGAAATTCTCCTGCTGGTGTACGTTCAATGTTCATTCTCAAATTCCGCATCTGTTCAACAGAGAAAAGAATTTGTACTCGACCCTTGTCCAAGATATCCACTGATGTTGTTGCCCAACCAGTAGGATGTTTTGGATTCTTCAAGTGTATGATCAACTTCTCCTTGACATGCGAAGATTCACCATTTGCAAAAGAAAACTTGTTGTTGCTAGCGTCTTTGGTGAACTTGATCAAGTGAGAGTATCTATGATTCATACATGCCTTTACCAACCGGTCAATTGCAAATCTTGAACCCATTGCTCTAGTACATCCGGAATAAAGGATAACATAGGTTGGATTTGACGACATATCCACGTAATCTGCGAGCAAGGTATGTTGTACATTACTTTCATAGTTCAAGTACACATGTCCGTAGTGTCCGACCTCTTCAATTGGTCCGTTGCATCGGACGTCAGACTTCTCTGCCTCTGATCCGTTGTATCGGATTTGCAACAAATTGTCATCCCCTTCATCGGCAAAATGCCGTTCGTCATGCTCAGCAAAGTGCTGTGTGAATTCGAGGGATGAAACGAAAAATTACTGTGAAACAAAAACGACAATCAGATGAAGCTGATGCAAAAGATACTTGGCATAGCCGATGACAAGGCTAAATTGATGCAGTAAAATTTCCAGAAAGAAAACAGTACAAAGCATCATGCCAATGAATGAAAAATCTGTGGAGACCTCGAGGCAACGATGATCAGTCCGTACGTCCCAACCGTCATGACCAAAAAAGTTGCACGACTCATGCTGGTTGTCCCATTGTTCATAGAAGACCCAGCAACCGTAATTAGCGTCCCGGTAATAATTATCCGACCATGCATCTTGCCCAGCGGCAGAGGATTCTTGAGCATCGTTGTGCTCATCACTCGGCGAAGTCCCAGCTAAGTTCGCCTTTCCAGAAGAGGATGCGACGTCGCCCTTGGAAGACTTGCCCTTCTTGGAGCTCTTGAAAGAGTCCTTGTTTTTCTTTCCTCCTTTCTTGCCGCCTTTCTTTCCTTTCTTTCCATAAAATGCTTGGTCATCTGGGAGTTGTTCTTCTGCGAGATAGCCCTTGCTCTTCTTCTGAGACCTTGGTCTAAAGCCAGGTCGTTGGCGTTGTTTTCCACCTCGTCCTTTGCCCTTGCCCTGCTTGAAACGTCTGTTGAAAACTCGGCGCTTTTGATAGCCACCTTTCGCGCTTAGGGCCCAAAATTCGTCCTCGATGTAAAGGCTAACAAACCCTTCATCTCCTGCAATCCCAGTGCGTGTTGTACAGAAAAGTTCCATAAACAGCTGCTTGACTTGCAGATATGTATATTGAGCCATGTCAATCTGGCGAAGGGACATTGATGTAACAAAACGTTGGTTCTTGTTCAGGTCTGCTTGTACCAAGAACACTAAGCTCATCAAATTGTCAGTCAGTGGGAATTGTTGACGATGTCCATTTCGCCAAAGGTTGATCTGCTCATCTCTGAGCTCTGTCAATCGTTGACGTTGTTCGTCAGGGTCTTGAATGTCATTGATTTGTTGTCTCATTGCAGGGGCTAAAAGATTGAAAAACTCAATTGTTGTAACTTCTACAATTTCATGGGTGAAAAAGATCCATCCATGCTGCAAGAACTCGTCTTGACGTTACTTCAAATCGTCCTATCCACAGTACAAATTCCTGATTTCCTCTGTAACATCTGAACATTTGCAAAAACCGCCATAAAAACACATGATTGACTCCCTTCACAAAGTACGGTCTGAGTGTATCCTTGAAATGTCTTACTTCATTTTCAGGGTGTCTCAAATTGTATTGTTCAACATGTTCTTGTAAAACGCAGCCGCACCAACCAATGCATTCTTCAATGATGGCCCTAAACGTTCTGGGGTCAGAAGGTCTTCAACTTCAAACCAACTGGATTGTCCATCGAATGTTGGAGGTACTTTTGGGGTCATGCGAATTCCTGTACCGTGGTGTTCCCGTTCAACTGCTAAAGCCATACCGTCGGGATGATCGGCATGCTGTTGATTTTCTTCTTCGTCAGAATCTCCGTAGAACTGTTCCATATTTCGCTAAACCTACGACTGCTCTCTCTTCCGTAATGTCGGAATACAGCCGCTGTAAGCTGCTTCAGTTTTGTCGGAGTCTACAAAGAAAATTAGCTCCGGTGTGTCGGAGGTACAAGACAAAGACTTGCACTCCGGCGTGTCGGATTTTCAATGTTGACTCAATGTAAAAGAGAAAGCACAAGCTCCGCTACCACTTAAAGGGGGAAATATCCCTGTGATTGCCCTGGTCAAATAACACCGTAGGTCAGCAAGCCCTCTTTTTCTATGAATGATAGCAAGTGCTACGTCTTGAGCCAGACGTTGTCAGAGACATACGTTTGTGAGGTTCAGCTGTACAGTAAAGTGAAGTGGTAAACTATA
>Ga0126337_10001397_pt1 | contig 14549 bp, 13 predicted proteins | sample DipCmetagenome_FD_92527 | JGI IMG/M metagenome (GOLD analysis project Ga0126337, IMG submission 92527) | Coral microbial communities from La Bocana,Puerto Morelos, Mexico - Diploria C A metagenome | ecosystem: Host-associated > Invertebrates > Cnidaria > Coral | place: La Bocana,Puerto Morelos... | reverse complement strand
TTCTCTGAAACGACACAGGACACCAACCAGGGAGTTCGTCAGGTCGGGGCCTTGCAGAAGATGGCGATTAAGGGAATGTCCTTGGAACTCTGCTGAACAATCGAAAACCACCCGTAGCTTGTCGGGTTTCTTAGGGTGATACACCCCATGGTGAGGGATGTACCAAAGTGTTTCGTATCGCTCGGGGGCCTTCTCTTGTTTCTTGTTCCATGGCAAGTGAACGTTTTCGTTGCGAAGTGGCAAGGGAATTTCATAGTGACCGTCGTCTGCTTTATGAATACCATTAGAGGTAATGTTCATAAACTTCAGATCTTCCTGAGATATGGCTAAGTTCGCATCTTGAGACTTGGAAAAGTCCTGCTCGAACATTTTCTTGATGGCCGAAGGTGCAATTATCTCCTTACAGCTCTTCAGAGGGATGAACTTGCCAGTCGAGGCTTCGTTGCTTGCTATTTCTCGTGTAGCAATACGATGGCATCCAGCTGTCATCTCACTTTCATCATCATGATCCCCATGGTTTCTGGCTCCTACCACTCCCCAGCCCAACGTTGTGCGTATAGCGTAGGGGTCATTGGACTTTCCAGGAACTATGGATCTCAGCTTTAAGGCACGAACACAATTGTTTCCAATCAATAAACCAATGCTTAAGTGCTCCTCATATGGCGGGATCTCATCTGCAATCCTCTCTAAGTGTTCGTACTTGCGGGCGGTTTCCGGGCGAGGAATTTGTCCGCGCTGGCCTGGTATATGTGTTCTTGTATACGCCTTAGGGAGGGGTATGTCTACCTTGCCGTCGAAACGTCATACTACCAGATCGTCAATTCTTTGTGTGTCGATTTTCTCTATGGCATGCATGGTGCCCAGTTCTAGCTGTATGACAGTACCAGTAACTCCAAGCGTGTTCACGTCAAGTCGCGAGGGAAAGTGAGGGGATGTTCCCGCGCTTGTATTTGCGATATTTTCGTTCGCATCTGGTGATTGCTTTGGCGTTCCGATAACAACAGGGGAGATAACTTCGTTATCCTTTTCTCTAATATCCTTTCGGGCAGTTTTTTCCGCTTGTGGGTTACCAACTGTCATAGAGTCGGAAATTCTTTCCTTTTCGGTCTGTCTAATCGATTTTGCCGTGGCTTCTTGCAGAACTATCGTGTCGTTTAGTTCGGATTCTTGTAGAATTTTCTGAATTGCTTCAGCTGCGGAAAGTTCTCCATGCAATTCTTCTTGCTCATCTAAACGCTCGAGCTCCTTTTCTTGAAATTTCAATTCATCACGCCGCCTTTCAATTGCCTGTCGCCTTTTGAGCGTGTCCAATTTTGCCTTAATTTTTGTGGTTTCGATTGCTGCTCGCTTTGAGGTCATTGACGACGATCGAACAGACGACGCTGATTTCCTAGAGCGTAGTGATTTTTGCGAAATGAGCTCAAATCTTTCCATTTCTTGGTCTTTAATTCTGACCTTGATGTCCGCTAAACATTCTAATGCGGCATTGTCCACGACGAGGAACTTGTCATGTGTGTCTTGTTCCCTATCCGGAAGTTCTAATCTGATCAATAGATCAGTCACGTTTTCGTGTGCGGCTCGAAGGGTTCGCAAGTCCGCTTGTAAACCATTCTTGCAAGCATTTAGTTTAACAAGGTCCACCAGCTCTCTTAATGTTTCATAGATAGTGTTCATATGCGATCGGAGGTCCTTCAACGATGTTTGTCGTTTCTTCGTACTGATTTTCAAGTCGAATTCTAGGCCCTTTTTGGTGTGGTTTCTACTCCGACGCTCACGACATTCTTCGAATTCTTCGTTAATAACGTGGCTGTTTTCTTCGAGGCTTTCATCGCAACCACGTGTTCCTTGTAAAGTGCTAACTTCTTCGATATTTTCTGCCTTTTCGGTATCCATTGTCTAATTTTAGTTCATAGTCCTTTTCAGTTTGAGTTCTTAGAGTTCGTTTAACCCTTGTTGTTGACTGTAGTGGTTTCGCTCAAGTTAGAAATGAAAATCTTGCTCCCGAGTTGTTACACGCGCAGTCGGAAACACCAGGCTGATATAGGTTTAGGATTCTTTCTTTAATTGTTCCTGCATACTCCTATTCTTGTGGCCTCAGAGCACTTATCAAAGCGATGCGGTCAACTGAAATTATTACATTAAGAAATCCCTAAATATTCGTTTCTTTTATAGCTAAAATGATCACCAACTAAGCGCACATGATATCGAAAGGAACTAAAAAACAGTCAAAATCTAGCGAAACCTATAACCTTAGAATCACAAACTTTCATAACATTGTAATCTTAGACACTGAAGTAAATTGTCACTTACCAACGTTCGCAGGTCTTGATTTCCTAGAGAATGTCACTCTAACTTGTCTTCTAGTTTTCAGTAGATCTTGATCTCAAGGGGTCTTAGGTAGAACTGAAATGTATACCTATCTATACATGTATACCTATCTATAACGCGGTAATTACGGCGGTTACGTAGATCAAAACACGAAATATTTCGCGACATATTCCGATTCTAACGGAAGTGGTTACACATACATTTGTTATGGATTTAAGTTTCAACTATATTAACTTTTTTGTGAACAAGTATGCATGCATAATGAATGTATAAGCTGTGCAGAAATCTTACCGAATGCAGTTGCAAAACTTCTTTAAAGTACTACTCCAATGCTAGCAACATAGCATAAAGTATACAAATTATTTTTGCAGATTTTTATGCAGGAAAGAGGCTAACTTGTTTTGCAAGGCATGACTAAGGTTGTCCCATGTGTGACATATTTCAAAAATGACATGTGTGACAAGTTTAGTTTTAGGGATGACATATTTACAAATGTTGTTACTTTTGTCCTTTCTATTTTTTGGACAGTCTTCAATAACCTATGTCCTCTCATGGGGTTTTTGCAAGCAGAACATAGTGGGCAAGCTCTTGTAGACTGCTCCCTGCTTTGCCCTGCAGAATGTCCTTCTTCAGGATCTGATGTGGGAGGTACATCTCTTGTTACCATGCTCAGCCTCTCTGCCCTCTTCCTAATGGCCTCCCATCTGGGCTGCTTATCCACCAGCATGGAATTCATTGGCTCTGGTGTCATCTCTTTCAAGTCTTGGACTGCACCTTGAAGTTGTTCTTTGCTCAGTTGCAGAAAGAACTGGAAAAGTTCTTCAACATAGTCTACAAGAAAGTCCATATGTAAATGGAAAAGCTTACTAAAAAAAATGGTTCCTATTGAATGCTTACTTGCTTGGTCTTTGCCAATGTTTGTTTCATTGAAGGTTGTGTCAACTGTTTGCAATCTACCACAGTTGGAAATTATAAGAAAGAGCATATAAAAAAAGCTTTTTCTTTGCTTGCAAAAATCAGTTCCTACAGCTGGAGTGTGTTCAAATTCAAAACCTGTACTAAGGATGAATTTGTTGAAATTTGTGTTATTGCAATCATTATTATTTTGTTGTGAAAATTGACTTTTTCACTAAAGAAAAAAAAAGGAAGGGAACTTGCAACTGAATGCATTAAATGTCATAAAACCAGGTGGTTAGGTTTATTAATATATAGTGTAATAAAAGTAATTTGTTTACCAAAGTTTTGTTCAACTTTTTGACTCCTAACAGTTGCTTCACCATTTTTAAACTTTGGGTAGCTCAATTTTACGGGGACACTGTTATCTTCATTAAGTTTGTCATCTCTGTGCAGGTTGTAATTAAAGTGCAGAGCTGCTAGAATATGCCTGTAAAGAAATAAAAAAAAACATACTTTTGTCATGATTATTGAACATATAACTAGTACATATTGGAAGAAGCAAAAAGGAACATACGAAAAAAATATTAAAATTGTAAAATGGAAATACCTGCAGAACATTCCAATGTAGGAATAAGCAATCAGCTTTGGGGCAAACAAGTTAAGCACCGAGTGAAAACCTTCAAGGCAGTCTGTCTGTGCCAGTGGAGAAGCTTGCATTATACCTTTTTTTAGACTTTCTGCAGTCAGAGCCTTCTTCATTTTCTCATATACAGCATGGTCTAGTTATAAAAGGATAAGAAATTAATGCAGAAGTTGTGTTTCAGTCTTATTATTTTAAGTGTCCATTATTAAAAGTAATTTACTGGTGTACTTGCAAGTGATATTCCTGTCAGGTGTTGAACTTTCAACCCAGTTTATATTAAGAACACATTAGAACTTCAATTAGCAAGAAATAAATCTATAGTATTCTTTGATGTGACAGCACGTCCCTCACATTACAACCCTGGGTCACCTGATGGCAATTATATTAAAATAGGACAGCACCAAGAGGGTAACTATGTTTTAACTAAGGTGGTGCTCCAGGCTTATAATGCAAGGCAATCTACATTACCAAAAAAATTACTGTACCCGGATCCAGCCATTTCCTATCAGGAATCTCTCCATGAGCACACTTATTGAATTTTGGGTCATCAAGGCCAGAGTGCTTGTTCACAATGTGACTTAAAAAAGACTTGAACTTTGCCCAGATGACTTTTCCATCACCATTAGAGGTGGTAGTTGCACTCCAGTAGAGGTGCTTTTCACACGGCTTCACCCATTGTTGAAGATCTTCATTTCCCTTTTCTTTAGCAATCTTGGACAGGACTTTTCTAATCTCTGAATAGCAACAGCAATTATTAATAGTAGTTATTAATTAGTGACCATTTTCATAAATCTTAGTTAAGTCTTAGATCATAAATCTTAGTGGCCCATACTGCACAACTGGCCAAGATTTTTAAGTAATTAAAAGCAAAGCCGTTTATTAAAACCCATGATACACCATACAGACTATTCTTAGCATTTCAAATAAAAAAAAGTAATAATAAGAGAACTATTTCTCAAAGGATGACAATACTATGCATAACCAGTCACTAACAAGGGAAAAAAAGGTTTCATACTTTTTTTCAGATGCCACAGATCAAAGTAGTGAGTGATGTTCTTCAAGACATTCTTCATATGAGATGCAATTTGAACATGTCTGTCAGATATAAATGTCCCGATGACCACACCACATCCAATGAGAAAATTCATGCACCTCTGGAACCCCATAAATTCCATTGCAGGACTGCTTCCTGCCTGATTTCTCTGCAAATTAATGTAAGATCAGGTCTAAATAAATTTGTTTGTTTATTTACTTATGACAGGTGTTTGAAAATACACTTAACTATGACATACATACTATCACATACATGCAGAAAAGACTTTTTACACCATATTTTTCTGTTTGAAAATCGGTTCACTCACGTCTTTCAAACAATGCATTCACTGGAATGTGGGAAACATCTTAAAAATTAAAATTAAATTGTTGAATATACCTGAACAAGTGCAAAATGGATGATGCAAGGTAATGTGCAACAGAAAACAGTGTAAGCACAATATTTAGTGCAGTGTCCCATGCTGTAATGACGCCCGTCACCTGCTATGGTTATTGCACCAAGATCTTTCAGCTGTGACAGCAAATTTGCCTGGTATTGCTTCCAGAATAGGTGGATGGCGGGGAACAGTTTATTCTGTAACATGGATTCATGAAAAATAGGTTCAATTAAAAAAAAATAATATATTTGTGATAAGTTAACTGCTGTAAAAAGCTTAAGACAGAGATTATCTTAAGAAAATGGGAAATTTTCATTTCTTTAGTCTTCATTATGAAATTTCATACAGCTTTACGGAAGTCATTATGATGTATTATTGATCAACTCATTAGTTGTTTTGAAAGAGATATGTCTGAAGAATGATACATGATAGAAAAAATGTTTTGCACGGGATTCAGCATGGTTACAATATTTGAATCCCATGCCACCCCCCCCCCCTCCCCGGTTCAACACCACCCAGAAAGGAACTCATGGAACTCATGTGTACATGTAACAACATCATGCACAGCCTGCAGATTAAGTACTTTTGGTGCTTATTGTAAAAGAATGTACTAGAACATTAAAGTAAACTCACCCATTGGTGGGTGAAGAATGTATTCAATGATATACAAGACAAGCCCATATGCTGGAGGATCTGTGCTACTTTGGTGAAGGAACCTCCAGCAAAGAGAGTGGCCATACATAGAAGAAAGTTGCCAGCAGCAATCCTGGTTCCCGGCAAAAGAGGCTGGCTGTTCCAGGTGTTGTCTTTTCCACAGCTAGGATTGTTACAAGCTGTTTTTATAACAACCTCAGTTCCATTCTGTGTCGCTGTCACGGTAGGTTTAATTTCTGAATGACAAATGTGGCAGAACTGGAACAACAGCAGGAGTTTTGATAAAAACACTTTGTGTTTTGGCTCTGTCCTTAGGTTGTGGTGGTTATGTAGAGGAATGCTGCATGTAAAAGAAAAAAATATAAATGTAGTCAAGGTATATGTATTAGGAAAATAAAGAATAAGCTGCAAGGTAACCCACCAAATGGAACATGTCTAGAAATTTCATTTTAAGAGGCAATATATATCATATTAAACTGAATTTTGCTGAGGGAGGAGGGATGGAAAACAACAACCTTCATGGGGGAGAAAAATATATATTTTTATGTCTGCACAATATTAATCACAAAGTTGTTTTACTATTCATTATATATGTCTTTAAGTCCTCACTCTACCAACAACTCACATTTTAAACGTAAGTCGTGGCAAATACTTTGGCAAACAGCCCTGTTCAGTACACATACATTTTTTATGGTAGGTACAATAATAACTTCTAGTGACTTTTTGAGGCAATATTTACCTGTTGCCTTTTTTTCCTGTAAAATTATCCTCGGTGTGTTTGTTCATCACTCTCACTAAACAGATCATCACCACCAGAGGAAAACAGGTCTGGCTCCTCTTCAATGGTCTCATTGTCATCAACATCTTCCTCTTCAAGTTGATATTCCTGATCATCAGTATTGGGGGCATCATAGAGATCAGCATTTGCAGAATTATCCATCAGATTAGATGCAATGTTTTCAGCCATCTTCAATTGGCTTTCCAGTTGCTGAACTTTATTAGTTAATGCATTCACTGCAACAAAAGTCAAAATGCAGTCATTGTGGTGGTTGTCCAATAACCAAAGCTCACTAATACATGCATAAAACTGTTGACTTCATACAAACTCTTCCTCTGTTCAGCATACATGTTTACTGTCCAGTGTTGGACCCGACTGTGTGAGAATGTGCGAGAAAAGTGATCAAACTGTTTGCTTAACCTAACCTTTACGTGTAAGTTGTTTATTTTTTCCTCGACACTTGTGAAGTGCCTCTTGGGACGATTCCAACTGCCTCTTCAGCACGTCGACCTTCCTCATCATTAGATTATACGTCTGATCTGCAAGTGTCTCTGATGATTCGTCCTAAGATGCACCAGAGAGTTAAGTTTAGTTAGATATTGATTACTTTTACATTTTGTCTGTCATGCACAAAGGGAATCAGAGAGATTCCAAGGTACTTGATAATAATTTTTCAGGCACCTACAGTATAATACTGACCCTAGGACAATTTAAAAGTAACGTACCTGTGTACTGGCTTTGCACTTGTTAGCAATAGCAGGTTGAAGGCTGCAGGTATCAACATCCATGTGGCTAACTATCACAGATTCTTCTTGTGCCTTTGAAAAATAACAGTGCGACTTGTATGGTGTGCCGGGACATGTATTTCCTTGTATATATACAGATCTTCCATCAAAGCAGTCAACAGAGAGGTAGAGTAAACAAAAATTAAATTAATCAAAGTACTCACTGCATGTTCAACAGCTAATGCTTCATCACCTACATGATCACTGGGCATGTCTTCTTCTCCCTTTTAAAGTTTTGAAGTATTCATTACAAACATTTAATACAAAAATAATTCAAAACAATGTAAACGGAAACAATGACTGAAGTTTCTGCTTCTGTCTTGGGTTCACATTCTTCAGAATAATTGCATGAATAGAAATCATTTTGAAATCAAAGACAACAACAAAAATTTACATGTACTTCCGCTGCGCTTGCTTCGTTTCCTTCTTCCTGCATGGTATCTCTGGCATTTTTTGTGCTATCTTTGGTCTACCAAAAAGTATAACATTATTTATGACATGTAAATGAAGTGGCCGGGTATTCTATACTCGTTTTAATGAAACCGTCCATTAAGCAAGACTGCTTACCGCCTCACTGCTTGTAGAAGGGCCGGAAGTAGAAGTGTGCGAGGCTGTGGCACCTTCGATACTCTCGTGTGTAGTGAGATCCGTCAGTCTTGCCTTCGCAGATCTCACGATCTATGAGAACAAACCAAAATGACAGGATAAGAAATAAAAACTGACGAAGAAATGACAAAACGAGGTCAATAAATACTGGATTGACAAAATAATAAGGTATAAAGTACTTACCATTCGCTGTTCTCTGCTCTTCTTCGAAGGTACTTCCTGGTCGCAATTTTCTCGGCGTATATGCCTCGAAGGGAATACACAAACACCTACTTCATCTCTTTTTAGCTCCTTTTTCATCTTTACATCTCCTAAAAGGGGCCTCGTGAAGTCATCTTCTCTGAAATGCACTGAACACAGCGAGGAGGTTTTTCCGAGCACCCAGTTCTTTCTTCTTTCCAGGACGAAGTTTACCCACCGGTTTCGTCTCCTCTTTTTAATCGGGCATGTTTCACCAAAAAACGGAATTTGATGAAGACATATTTTTTGCGGGATCATTGACGTTGTCACAATGAGTGGCAACGCACCTTTCCGGCATTTTTAACTGAATCGAGACAACTCTGAAGCGAAATTCCCACTTGTTTTCAAGTCAAGTAAGTCACGACCCAAATCACGTGTTCCTGAACCTACGTCACGACTCACTTCAAACCGAGGAAGACTGGTGCGAAAAGTGTACCAAAATGGCGGCAAATTTGAATGTCTTCAAAAAAATTATAAAAAATTTGCGTTTTATCCAAATCGAAAAATTTTTTCACAGAAGTTCTTAAGGTGAAATGTAGAATTAGATGAGCGAAAACAAAATTTTGGGATTATGGGCACTTTAAAGTCTTGAATGTCCTTTTCCTCGGCCCCTCCTTTCTACTCCTGACTATTACCACTTTGGGTGCTGTCACTGTCCAAACACCTAAACTTTCCGGTATTTCTTTTGCTTTGGGCTTTCCGCAATTAATGTACTGCTGGATGGAAGCGATGATGTTGTCGAAACATGAACATTTAATGTTCCTCCTGTTATGTGATTTCCAAGGAACAAGGACGAAAGCCGATCAGGCAGGGCCGACTGAAACGCAGGGCGTGTGGCATGGTAGCTTTTGTATCTCTGCAAAAAATTCGCTAACTTGATGGGAGACCATAGGCTGGGTTGCACTGGTTGTTGTAGTTGATGAGGCTGACAGAATCGAAGAAATTTTTTCTTGCTGCTTCTCTCCCATAACACTGTAGCTGTTTACAGATTGAAGGTTTTTGTGGCCCGTAATTTGAATGATCTCAGTTGGCGGGATGTCATGGTCTAGCAGCATTTGTGCCAGAATTTTACAGCCACTATGGTTGGTAATTTGTTTGGTGTTACCGATACCAGCCGCTGCCGTGCAATCTTTCATTACAGAATTGAGTTTGTTAACTGCCATTGGTTGTGGTTTGAACCATTTTGTGTCTGAAAGGCTAGCTGCTTGCTATTGATATGATTTATGGCCAGATAAAGCGGCGCGTCCTCTGCAAGAGTCTCTTTTCGTCGTTTTTCTTTGTAAAACTTGTACACATGCACAGGGATTCGCTCTGCTGGAAGTGAGGGTTCTTCATACATTTTGGGTCTCAACTTCCTCACATTCGAGGGATCATCTCCTTCTCGAGTCTTGGTTTGCCTTTCTGTGGAGTACTCAAGGTATTCCTTTGCAAAGGAATTGCATTTCAACACCAGGTTGCCTATTACAAGTCACTTTGTTCTTTCCCACAGCGTAGAAACCAAAGCGTGTTGATGAGGGCTTTTGGAGAGCTTAAACCCATTTCTTTTTGTGCGAAAAGAATGTCTCTTTCCTCTGGAGTAAGGCTAGATGCTTCCTGTGGCTTGTTTCCTTTGCCTAGGTGCCTCAAGTGTTTTTGTTTTTGTTTTGAGAGCATCTCTTCTTGCAAAGCTGTGCCCGGTGATAACAGATTCGCTATAGCGGAATGGTTGGTCTCCGTCTCGCATGAATGTTATAAACTCACCACTAATATCCAGTTCTTCCATCCAAATTCGAACTTGAGAGTGGCTTGTTTGTTTTTCTTGGCTGTTTTTCCCTTCAACCCAGTGTCATTTTCTGGTTTAGCAGTATCACTGACAACACGTTTCTTAGCCCTGCTACCTTTACTCTGCTACCATTCCTCTTGGCTGTTGAGTTGGCTTGGGAGTTGAAAGCTTGTTGGCTTTGCGTTGTCTCATGAGGACAATGTCACCGACTTGAAGAGGTGACTTTTGTGCATGTGTGCATTGGTCAAAATGATGTTTCATTGAACTCTTGGCTAGAGAGTCTTGATGACGGACAAGCTTGTCATTGGGGTGCGCAGGTAAACCAATCTCAGGTAGTTTGGTTTGTGGCTTGTGTCCAAATAGGAGGTAGTACAGTGTGAAGGTTGTGGTTCTGTGTGGTGTGCACTTGTACGCATGCAGAAATTGATGCAAAGCATTTATCCAGCTGGCGCCTTTATGTGAGCCTCCCGGATTGCTTTGATCATTGGCTTGTTGAAGTTTTCTGCTTGGGCGTTGGCCTGGGGCCACAATGAAGTGATTTTTCTGTGTTTCATGTTGTAAGTAGCAAGGAAGTCTTTCCATGCTTGACTGTTAAATGGTGGGCCGTTGTCAGATTTGAGAAGTTCTGGAGAGCCATATGTGCAGAAGACTTTGTCAACCACTGGGATGACTGTCTCGGTGGAAGTACTGCAGATGACTTCTACTACGGGAAAGTGAGAGTACTCGTCGATCATAACTAGGAAGTATTTACCTGATGGAAGAGGTCCACAGAAATCAATACTAAGGTTAAGCCAGGTTCCACGTGGGAGGTCTGACATGCTGAGTGGCTCGACCTTGCATCTGGATGTATTTGCTTGGCATGGTATGCAACACTGAACAGCTTCAGTGACGGCAGTGTCGATTTCGGGAAACCACACTTTGCTGCGAATTAGTGCTTTGGTTTTGGACTCGTCTTGATGTCCTTCATGGGCTAGCTGTACGACTGTTGCTTGGAGGCTAGCAGGTATCACAATTCTGGTGTCTCGTAGAATCAAGTTTGCGCTGTCATTAACAGTGAGTTCATTGTGAACACTTCAAAATTATACCAGGGTGGCATAATTAATGTCATTTGACCCTTTGTGGTTCTTGACTTCATGCCATCTTCCTGTTTGAATCATTGAGATGACAGCCTGTAGCATGCTGTCTTCGGTTGTTGGAGACTGTGCCTCTTCAATAGTAACAGCCTTGGGAAGAGACGTTTGAGAGATGAAGTTCACATAGTCCTCAGCCATCTTTTCTTCCCGACTCTACAAAATGTTCTGCTTTGCGAGGTGCCTTGACATGTAATCTCCTGGATTGTCGTACCCAGGATGGTATTCAATGGTAACATCATAAGGTTGTAACCTTGGTCCCCATCTTGCAGTGCATAATGGAGGGTTTGGCTTCTGCCAGATGTGAACAAGCAGCTTGCGATCTGTTAGGACTTGGAAGGGTGCACCACATATGCAGATGTCAAAGTGCTCGCATGCCCATACAACGGCGAGTGCTCCGTGCTCTGTTTGAGAGTAACGGGTTTCGACATCACTGAATGCTCGGCTACCGTAAGTGATTGCTTGTCATCTTGAGTGAGGATTCCAGCGATGCCAACGGGACTCGCATCTACTAGGATCTTGGTTGGTTTGTTGGGAGAGAAGTACGGCATCGCTTTAGCTTCTGGCAGGACGGTCTTGACCTTTTCGAAAGATTCGGCTTGTGGTCTGCCCCATGTCCACGGCATCCAACTTCTTGTTAGTTGGCGCAGGGGCTCGGTTATGGTTGTGAAGTCTTGGATGAATCAGGCACTGTATTGAGCCATGCCCAGAAATGAGCGGAGTTCATTCTGGTTCCGGGGTTCAACTGCATCATGAAGCCCTTGCATCTTGTTAGGGGCTGGGGCTATGCCATCTTTGGAGATGTGGCCAAAGAACTTGATACTGGGTTTGTTGAATTGACAGTTAGGCCTGACTGGTGTAGCCTCTGTAGGGTTTGATCTAGCACTCGGTCATGTTTGCTTTGGTTCTTACCATACACAAAAATGTCATCGCTGATGTTCTTGGCACCTGGGATGTCGGCTATCACGGTCAGGATCTCATGGTGGAAGATTTCGGTGGCGGCACTGATACCGAAACTCAGTCTCTTGTACTGGAGAGATGTGTTGAAAAGGTAGTGATGTATCTGCATGAAGGGTGTAGAAGCAACTGATGATAACCGGAACAAAGACCCAGAAGAAGACGGTTGCACTGTTCAGATCTGTGGTTAACTCGTTGATTGTGGGAGTGATGTGCCTGGTCCTAAGGATTGCTTGATTAGCATCCCTCATGTCAACAGAGAGTTGGATCTCACCTGGGCTCTTCTGCTTGGGATGTGTGACGATCCTAGAAACCTTTTCTGTCGGGCCTGATACCTTCTCGATAACTCCTTGTTTCTCTAAGCGTTCAATCTCATGAGCAACTTTGTCACGCATGTGGAACAGGTTGCAGCTGTGTTTGTGAGCAACAGGAGGAATAGACCTATTGATGTGCAGCATCACTTCAGTATACTTCAGACACCCTTGCACAGACCTGGGTACTTAGCAAAAAACTTGTCAGGAGATGACGGCTCATTGGATTGAGAGACGTGATTGACGCCCACTTTAAGGATGCTAAGGTGCTGGGAGGATGCTTTTCCCAACAGCGGTGGAGCAGTGCCTGTGACTACAAGGAAATCGGCAGATACGGGTTTGACTCCATGGATGCCAACATTAGCAGTCAGATACTCTTTGCACGCAAGTGGAGGTGATTCATAGGGGTGAATAAGGTGTCCACACTTGTTAAATGTAGATCCAATGTCACAAAGTTGATTTGCTACAGCAGAATTAATGATATTACATGATGCTCCTGAGTCTATGATGACTCCAACAGTTATCCCATTAATTGTGACAGGGGAGATATCGGCACATCAAAGTCTTGGTGTGAGTCACGCAACGGTTGTGAAGTGTGTTTATTAACATAACGTACAGTGTTCCTGCAAGGAGTTTTATTGTTCAGTAGACGTCCACATGGTGAATTAACATAAGTTTCTCCTCCTCGCGGGTTCTTGGTATGGCAAAAGGACACAAAATGTCTGACCAACAGTGTACACGGCGAAATAATTATCCTCGACTTTCTGGGGCTTCCATTGCTTGAGCAATATCCAATGCATGATCTAAGTCCAAGTCCCTTTCTGAGAGAAGATTTGTTTGCAGTTTCTTGGACAATTATCAATGAGTTGATCACGGATAAAATTATCAAGGACGTCTTTGGGAAAATCACAAACAGTGGGTAACTGGCATAAGTGTGTGATGAAGTGTGCTACAGTCTCACCTTCCTTCTGTTTCTCCTGGCGAAATTTGTGACGATTAAAGGACGTATTCTTTCGCAGAGCGAAATATTGATTCAACTTGTCCACTGCCGTTTTGTAGTCTCTTCCAGTTTCGTTGAGCATGTAAAAGGTGTCTTGAATAGCTGCACCTGCGGTGTGTAAAAGTAACTGGCATTTTTGTTTATCATTGTTGCAACCAGAGGCATTGGCAAAGAGATTGAAGCTTTTGAGCCATTATTGCCAGCGATGTGCAACCGAGCTGAGTTCACCATGCAGGTCAAACGGCAGAATCAGAGTTATAAGAATCGGTACAGCCATGGTGAGTTCGGTCGATCCTTGTTGCCAATGTAATACTGGTTTGATAACGGTTTATTGCTAAACACAACTGACTAGTTGGCCATTGCTTACCGAACATGTGTTTTCTGATTTTACTAAAGGTTCCCGGAGCATGCTGGGGGAGATCTAATTATTACATTTGTGATGACAACTAAAGAAAAGGCTGTTGTGACTAGGTACTGATCTTTTGATATTTGCTGACCGGTGTTCTTTTTTTGGAACATGCTCGCCTATATCGCAGTGATCCAAAAAGGAGCTTGATGTGTTCCAGTGTTCTGTTTGGAATGCCCACAGAGTACTTGGACAAAAGAAGAAGGAACTTCCTGTAGGTGTTCCAGATCACATTTATACCCACCCAGAGAGACATGGTGGGGAAAAGTGTGGTTTTGCAGTAACAGAGGAGCAGCTGAGAGAGGTTGCTGAATTAGCAAATGTTCTTGATAGTACCGATGACTATCTACCAGAGGATTTTAGACAAGATTGCCAAAGACTTTTGCCTTAACACTGAGGATATTGAGCCAGTCCAAGCAGCTAATTTTTTTCTTTTTTTTTTTTTTGCTAGCTATATGGGCATATGCAATGTTTTGCATAAGCCCAGAAAAATCTTTTTTTTTTTATTACGAGCTGTTTAATTACAACACTAACTCTATTTACATTATATTGCTCTAATTATTTACACTATTTAAATTACAATAACTAAACGACTTACATTACTAACAAATAAAGTTACACG
>Ga0126337_10001396_pt1 | contig 14550 bp, 12 predicted proteins | sample DipCmetagenome_FD_92527 | JGI IMG/M metagenome (GOLD analysis project Ga0126337, IMG submission 92527) | Coral microbial communities from La Bocana,Puerto Morelos, Mexico - Diploria C A metagenome | ecosystem: Host-associated > Invertebrates > Cnidaria > Coral | place: La Bocana,Puerto Morelos... | reverse complement strand
TCTTACTAAAACATCTTGCAGCTTGTCTCCAAAAATACCGTGGTTATGGAGTGATGTTACAAAGGTGCGGACCAGTAGATGTTCTAATTGATCACTTGTCTCAATTCTGCCAAATTGACAACGAGAGCTTGAATAGATCAAGGTCTAAATTTTGAGTTGGAAGTTTACAATGTGTCAAATAGGCTGAATGCAATGTTACACGTAAAAGCAAGGCGTCATTTATGGTTTTTCGTTGTGGGAATCTGATTTTGAGTGCATGTCGTACACAAGCAAGCATTGCTCTTTCATCCTGTGAAGCTGAGCTACTTGCAGGGACGGCAGCAGCTGGAGATGCAATTCAAATGTCACACATTTTAGAGATGTCTGGTGAATGAATAGAAAACCTGAAAACAGTGGTGAAGTGACATTGAGTTTGTATACAGATTCTTCAAGTGCAAAGGCAGCATGGCAGCGCAGAGGGTCGGGGCGACTCAAACATATGGCTCCAGCCTATGCGTTGCGGAAACCATACATCAGGTTGCAAAAGGTTCCGACAACCACTGGCCCTAGAGTGATCTGAATACAAATACTCATGAGCGTAATTGGTATGACAGATGATGGTGAAGTTTTGAAAGATATGCCACCGATACCAAAGATTCAGTGACGCGTGCTCTAGTTGCTGTTGCAGGGTTACCCATGGGAGCTTCACAACCTCTTGGCAACTTTGAGGGTGGTGCATCAAATGATGACTGGATATGGTGGATCTCAGCAATGTCTGCTTTGGTCGTATTTGGAGTTTTGATGAGTATGGCGCGTTCGAATGCTGGGCGTGGAAGTGATGAACCTCCAAATGACCAAGTGCATTGATGCCTTCAGATGACAGCGACTCACAGAGTTTGACGAGCGATGAAGAGCTGAGAGCGAAAGTTTTGGCTCACAGCGATCGTTATGGTTCAGTGGAATACCTTGTTATTGCTGAAGATGAAGTCGCCACACCTGCTCAACGATTGCACCATATTGGGTATCGTGATCAGTTGTTGAGGTTCATTGCGATGACTGGAGAGTTCTTTGCAGTCATGCTTGAGAGAGATGTCATTCCTAGATGGCCTGGACAAGGTATTCCAGACGATGCGTTGCCGGTGAGTTTGTTTCAATTAGAGCGTTGCACGACGCGCGTCATCATGCTCTGGAATTGGTCCCAAGTGATGAGTTTTCTATGGAGAGGCGTGTCGCAGCAATGGATCGATTGAAAGCCATGTTTCCAAGACATACCCAACGAAATGTTCAAACTCATGGAAGGTTTTTTACGATGTCCATGGTGACTACATTCGAGAACATGGCTATGACATGGCTGCAATCCGTCTGCGTTGGAGTTGCCAGCTGAAGACCCAGACGCAGAAGATGACATTCCTGTTGGCAGTCCTATTGCTGACAACAAGAAGGAGGAGGAGGAGGATGATGATGATGATGATGATGAAGCAGATGACGATAGGTTTACAGCGGAGTTACCTGAAGACCGACGTATCAGGTACATGTATTCAGATATTGGTAAATTGGGTTCACCAGAACACTGGATGAAAGTGAATCACTTCGTGGACAGTTGCTCTTGAAGGTGATGATTTGGATCAGGATTGATTCGAAGCTACAGAGTTGCACGCTGGCTACAGTTACATTGACGTCTATATTCGCTACAGTTTGCCAGCGCTGATAGGTTTGTTGGTGGATGCCAGTACATTGCAATATACAATCAATTCAATGTGGTCATTGAATCTTCACAGTGTTGAGAAAGATGGGATGGCCGACACCAAATGTATTACATCTTTGGTGTGACGTTTCTTGCCTGATTAGGTTAAAGTTGCGCCTGCAATCTTGATAGGAAGTTTTCTTGAAGTGAAGGCATAAGCAGAATTTGAACCTGATTCGAACTCAATAGCGTATACGGTATACGTGTGGCCTTGCCGAATAGATCGTTATCCCTTGTGGCGTGTCTCATGGCGGTGGCACAGGTTGGACATTGTGGTGAACACCTTTGAGTTCTAACAGTGTTCAATACTGCGCCCGGGAATGCGAGCAACTCCCGGTGACCATAATGCTCACTACAGTTTCCATATCAGTTGTATTTACAATGGTAGTTCCTCTTATACTGGAGCAAGTACAGATACACCTACAAGAAAGATTCGACAGCTATCCACGTCGCTTGTGGTGTTTGTGTGACTTAAGGATGGGGTGTTAAGCATCCGGTAGGTAAAGCCTAGTCAGTTGTGGCATGCAGTTGTGTCCAAACATGAGCAGATAAGATTAGCATGACCCGTGCACAAGGATGACACTTCCGACGCTTAACAAAAGGGGCCAAAGATCTGCATTTCTTCGTGTGTCACATTAGATTTCGTGCGGTAGGTCAACTTGTTGGTTTTGTGTACTTTGTGTTTTTAAGGCACTTTTGCATTTCCTTGTTCGTTGGGCATCCCATGTACCCTGCCAACGTCCTGACACTTTCCTGCACATCCGGACGATCCAGGCAAATTCCTAAACCTTCTCGAAATACTTTGCTTTCAGCAATGTTCAACTTCTCTGCATCAAGAATCCTCTCAGCTGAGTATGTTTGAAGCTGAGCATGGTGAAGTAGCGATTTTCCACGTCGATTCTCAATCTTCAATAGTTCAAGAAGCTTGGGAATGTATTTCTTGTTAGGTTCCACTATTATACTTCCAGCTTCAGTGCCAACACTTGTTCGTTTCAGATACTGACATTCCCATCTTTCCACATTTCGCAGTGAAACCAGACTTGAACCAGTTGCAGTCATCTTGTGATCCAATCACAAGCAGGCCATCTACGTGAATTGCGATGTACATACATTTGACCTTGTTTTTATACACGCAGTCGCCATACCCATCTCATCTGTCTTTGCCCATGCTGGTATCCCTACAAGGACAAAATCACGCTGTGGGACGGTCAAAAATGCATCTTGAACATCCGTCACCAACATACTACTTAACTGTTGTACTAAGGCCAGCACCAAAAGTACATGGGTAATCCATTTGCTAGACATTGGTGAAAACGTTTGTTCATTGGACGCATCTCCACTTCGAAATTCACGAGCACCCCACCTTGCTCGCGTTCGCCACTGTTGTTCCCGAAAACGCCAATCAAACACCAAACGTGTATCAAGAATCATCTCATCACCATTCGGAACTAAATTGCTCAACCGAACCAGCTCCTCCAGTGAGGCTTGATCCAACTGAGCAATCTCATCATTTGACAACTGCGGTGGTCCATGATTCTCCATCTGTTGTTGAAAGGCAAGATCAGGCTCTTCATTTTCATCAGGATAAAGGAAACACTCTTCACCCGGCATCTCAACACCATCCTCATCTGGCTCCACCTAAAGATCTATTCCACCATAGTCTGCAGTCAGTCGAATGTTACCAGCAAATGTTGGACTCGACTGCAAACTAGTTCTGCTCTGCTTTGCATCACGTTGCTCCATCACATCTGTTGCGCAGTGTTTCTCTGGTTAACGTTGAACCCTCGTCTGCTTAGTATCTCGCCTTGTATCATCTCCTTCCAAACCGCGTTTACAGGACCTTCTCCACCATCGGGCATAATCCCGGCACTGAAGGGTAACTGACTCGACTCTTGTTGAGCTTTGCTGACTGGGCAGAAGTGGTGCTCCATCATAGCGTTCTGAAGGTATCTTTGCAGAATGAAGGATCGAAGTCAATGGCGGTACAATCATGTCTTCCCCACATTGATCGTCTGGGGGGTCAGAAGCAGCTTCGAGCAGGAAGACATTGGATGGAGGCAATCTTCAACAATTGATCTGGAGCAACTTCCATGTATCGTGGACGTTTGGATTGTAACCAGCGTTCGGATGTTACGAACACAACGTTCATTAAGCACCACTGTTTGGATCCCTTTTAAGTTATCATCCTTTGATGTCCCTTCCGATATCAAGATGTCTCCATGCTCCATCCTGAATACCCAGTGGGTTGGTGATGAATTAGCTTGGGCTGACCAGAAAATTCCTGAGTGGTCTCGCGATTGTGTCAGTGGCTGTCGGGCCGCTGACGTTGGCGCTTTGCGCTCGGTGCTGCAGGTGTGTCTCTCAATGCGCTCAATGCGGGGGAGTTTTTGTCGATGCCACCATCGTTCATGATTTCTCTGTAGTGCTTCCCCTCAGTAAACGACGCAATGGCATCAGGCTCCACTTGTCATCATCACCTTACTTACTAGACTACCTCTTGGATCCTCTTGGGGTGACCGACCGGCGGGTTTGGTGGCTATACGTTGTCTAGGAATCTATGTCTATACGTTGAATCCAAGAAAACACGGATTTTTTTTGACAAACGAATGCCTGGAACTCAAGTAAACGACCATTACAGTAAAGCCGAAGAGTCCCTCTGGAATTGTTGATGAAATAAACCCCTACACTCACGAAGTTTAACATAGCCCCTGAAAAAAGATGGTTGAAAGACTACTTTCCTTTTGGGAAGACCTATTCTCCGGGGCTATGGTAAGCTTCAGGGGTATATAGGGGTGCACTAAAACAATCTAGTTGGTGGTTTCAAATGTTAAGAATATTAGTATTAGTCCAATTGGATCATTGGGGTGAACATGTTTTTAAGGACTTCCAGGCGGCAAATTTCAAAAAACAACGGGAAAAACCCTTCAAAAAATAGGGAAAACTTGTGACTTTGAAGGTAAATCCACAACTCTCATCTGCTTGGATGCCCCAGGAAGTTAGTACATGGTTAGTAAATAGAAGATAACCTACTTATTAATGGGGTCTTTTGGGGTTATAACCCCCTTACTAACCTTGTACTAACTTCCTGAAACATCCAAGTGCGTCCATCGGACCATATCCTCTTCGATCATCGCTACGAGTCGTTCTTCTGACCTTGACGTGTCAAAGGGTGGTTACGTTACCGCCCTGAAACTAACAGCCATTTCGCCCCTGAAAATAGGTCGAACCCCAAATCCGGAATCAAAAGGAAGCCGGATGGTCTTCCAACAATCTATTTTCAGGTGCTTTTGCTGTTAGGGAACCCTTGGAGAGGTCATTTTTTTTGCGATCTTTTTTCTCCAAAAGATTTAAACAAAAGAAAACAGACACGCAATATATCAATAGATTAATTATACACATTGCGGCAACCAAAAAATATCCTCTCAAACAGTGGTCACTCTTGCATCAAAATGTCCTGAAAAATCGGAGTCAATGAAGAAGCACCCTTTACGGCAAGACAAACAACGGTTTCCCAGAATACTTCTGAAAGATTCGGCACTACGAAGAATGGGCTGATCAGATTGAACTGAAAAAGCATGGAACCATTTTCCTGCAAGAAACAAACATCCCAATGGTGGCAGCACGTTTGTTGAAACTACTTCCCATATATCTTCCCATATTAAATAAAAATATCTTGGGAAACTACTAAAAGTCCTAAATCTGAATCAAGGTTCCTTTGCTAAACCACCATTTTTCCAAGCTTTCGGCTGCGGGATGCTCCTCTGAACATCATCCAGCCCAAAATCACCCCAGCCATCGTCACCTAACAGGCAATTCGGCCATGTCAAATAGACGCAAGAGAGATTTCATGGCGATTTCATTTGCCTGTTGCAGCTAGATCTGAGTTTGGATTGATTCAACATCATGCCCACTGAATTGTAAGGATCTGGAGGCATGTTTCAGAAAGTATTATTGAATGCAGTCGGTCAAATACATCAACACACGCACAACGAACAAAAGATAGCTTGGACTTTCCATTTAAAAAGTGAAAGAACGCCATCTTGAGGTAATATTATGTCTGGTTCATGGCGTGCTCTAAACCTTTCGATGAAACGGATCGATCCCCTGACAGCCTGGCTCATCCACGATTGGAGCAGCCTGGACCTGAGAAAAAAAAACTCAAATGTCCTTTTCCAGGAGCAATTTCAATCCACCTTGCCATCATCTTAACATGTTAAAGAACAATATTACAACTAATTTGCACTGAGGAGCAAAATAAAAATAAAAAAGGCATCGCTAGTGGGATTTGTGTGCTGCTCAACTTCACTTATGGAAAGCAATTTGCAACATTGATGTGAAGATGGTGCTTTTTTGCTGCCTAAAGTGCCGTCAGGCTTTATCTACCAGATTGTCATCGCAGATTCCGACGAAAAAAAATAGTTGTAGCCAGCCTTTTTGAACTTCTTCGCGTTCGCCTGGCACTTTGAAACTCAAAAAGTTGCCCACGCCCGAAATCACAAGAGACACCTTCCACAGGGGGCAATGTTGGTTAAGAGTTTTCACGCCTTGAGTTTCTCCCACGTGACGCCATGGGAAGGCTCCGCATACACGCCATTTTTTGATGCCACAAGAGGCAAAATATGCCATAGTGGCACCAATGTTCCTCAGTAGTGATGACAACGATTAGAACGTACATCACTGACAACATGTTAGTTTGACCAGAGACATGTTGCTGAGTTGGGGAGGAGTAAAGTTGCTTTTGAACAAAAAAATAGGCAACTGGCTTTCTTTGGTGACTCTCAAATCGTACGGGCCAACTTCGTTATAAAACCCATCTAGTTTCACTATTTCATCAGACTTCTCCACCCCCAGAAGATGCCGGATCTTAGGGGCGGAAATGTGAGCGTTCTACCCCTCAACCTCTTCCTTGAGTCATGGGAATTCAAGAGTACCCCATGGTTTATAATCCCTTAATGAGACCATATTTCCTCCGGTGGCATACATGGGGTACTCTTATTCCCATGATTTGAGGGTTTGCAGAGGCACATTGATAGGCCTTCCTCCGTGCAGAAAAATGTTTTTTCTAGTTGGTGGCTTCATCCCATCTGAAAAACATAATGGGAATCTGCCCCAAATAGGGGTGAACATTAAAAATATTTGAATCCACCACCTAGTTTTTGTTGCCTCCTTTTCAGTTGTTTGATCGTTTCCAAAAAAATATGTCTACCTACCTTCAACTTACGGATGCTAAAAGAACTCCAACTAGAAGTACGAAAAAGGATTGGCCCGAGTGGCTACCAGGGATGCCAATGCCGACATCCAATGCCATGGCTCGCATGGATATGCATGGATACCCAGATTGTCCCTGTCTACCCTGAAAGAGATGCCAATGCCATGGACATGCCATGGACCATGAACTTTGAGCTGTGGTCAAAGCCTTTTCTTCCCCAGTCTGGTATGTAAGAATTCGTTCAACATGAAGGAATGGTGGTCACACGTTTTCACCACAGCTGGTCTTGGTCAATTAAACTTGCTCAGTTCCACACTGGGATGGTCTGACGGGGGATCAAAATGATACAAACTGAGTATCGGTAGGCAGCGGTTGGGGTATCGGTGGGTCCTGCCTATTTACTTCAAAAACATGCGAAAGCAAGGTTCAAGCATGCATGAGCGGTGTGAAAGGCACCCCTATCTGAAACTGATGGCCTCTGTTCATCTGAGCATGGATTAGGGGGTATCAGTTTTGCGGGGTCCCCTATCGGTTACGCAGGTTTCATCCAATAATTTTGTTGGCTACTCATATAAATCAATTTATGTGTTTTAATGCTTTAAATACCCTTCCCAGAAGTTTCGGATAATAAGGAAGTTAAAGCATTAGATACATCTTAGTATCTCAATACGGTCATGTAAAATTGCAAATATACCATGGAAATTCATCATTGGAGCTGAGTCTTAGGATGAGCAATGCCGAGGTTGGGAATTTTGGACCCTGCCCCGCTGCATGGCGATTTTTGTTTCTTCAATCGAAACCAGGCGCGACACACTGCGCCAAGCGCAGTCTTCGTGAAAACATCTCCTGACTCCTGGCTGTTCACCTCAAGTCTGGTGCGGTTCTGTCGCTAGACCATTGATTTTCCCATCACAATTGTTTTGGTCCCAATTCTGTACACCAACAAAGTCAACCACCAATTCTTGCCAGTACCAGTTTGTCAGAACTAGTCTTAACACTTTCAGTTCTGCAACTAAACGATGCAAATGCAAGGACTTACCAAAAAGCTCCCCCCATAGTAGGTATGGACACAAAATCACAAAAGCGCCACGACTTTGACAATTGGGTGTACGTTTTGCTTCCCAACGATGGGGACAGCTCATCGAGAACAGTCAAGTGATAGTTGGATCCGCTGGAAAGGTTGCTGGAAAGGTTGCCGCTTATTTTGACTGCATGTCTGAGTTCCTTGCTTTGTGGCAACCAATACATTCAAGTTCGTACCATGGCTATGACCGCTCAAAAGTGAGACTCCGAAAATTGAAACTGTTAGTGGCGAATCCTAAAATCCTAAAACAGGCGCCGGTGGATCTCGGATGATCAAAACATCTGCAAGCCAAGTTACACGAAGAGGTAAGGATCCATCATGGCCATGTCTTCCGTCGGTTCGGCCGGCGCGTGCTCCGCTTCGGCTGCCGGGGCGGCGGCTGGAATTGTTGGAGGGGCCGTGTCGGCCGCGGGCAGCTGACGTTCCTTGGTTCTGCCATGTTGGTGGTGGAGATCCAGAATCCAACATCAATTTTGTGTAAATTCCTTCATATTCATTCTAGATGTTCTTCCCCAAAAAAATGCCATCTAGTTTTTTCTTCAATTTTTTGATATTCAACCAACTTGTGGGTTTCACCCTCAGATTCTTAGTCAATCCAAGATTGAGGGTAGGGTAGCTGCATTGTTGAACCCGCTCTGGAACCTGGCTACAATACATGCATTTTGGGAACTGCAAAAAATCTGCAAAACGTAGATTGAAGTTTTGGGACACCGAAGCAATTGTGAAAAATGTCGATGTTCCTAGGTAAAATGCTATGTTTTGGATATTTGTATATTAGGAAGTCCAAAAATGCCTCTTGTTTCGAGATGTTCCATTTTTTCAGAATCTTTCCCAGAAAGCCGAGGTCAGTTTCATATGTTCGATGTTTTTGGAGCTTGAGGGGAAAGCTCAAATCAAAAACTCCATGTCTTTATTTGATCTATTTGTTTTGAACAATTCTGATTCAACAAATCAAGAAGCGTTGAAGAAAAAGGCATGATCGATATCAAATACACTTTTTCTCAGTCCCAACTTGCAACCTGCCAAGCCCTGCAAGCAAGTTGCTCGCCGACCAGAGAGGCGCAACCACCGCGCAGCGCCACGGCGTGCGAAGAAGGTCTGGTGGCGCTGCCGCATGATGCCACGCCTCAGCGAGTCATCTTTAAGTCCAGCTCCGCTTTCCCGAAAATCTTGTGGACGAGGCACCATTCTTTTGCAATACGTTCCTTAGATGCAACATGATGCAACTATGATTGTAATGCACGCCGTGCTCCTGATAGTAACACAATGGGATCCTCCAAGAAGTACTCCTTTTGCATTGCCTTTGAATGCCATAATTCCAGCCACTGTCCCGCAAACAAAACACACCCAAATATGTGCACAACTATATGTAGGATGTGTTGTTCGCTCTCAAAATCATTATCCTTGGGAGGGCTTCAAAAGTTTCAATGCCTCAAATTTCAAGCCGCTAAGTAGGTGCCAGGTGTGCCAAGAGTCTTCTTCCTCTGCTCCACCTTCGAGCTCCCATTCCTTTTGCAACCTCTCCTCCTTTGTAGTTTTCAGCATGTCCCCGTCGAAAAATGCACTGAAGAGATGCTTCGGAAAGTCTGCCAGAAGTGTATGTCACATGTGTCAGGTATTCCTTTTTGTTCAAACATTGAAGCATGAGCAGTAGAAGTAGAAGTGCATTATCCCCTTTGAAACAACTTGAAAGCCATCCTTGCAATTTGATCTTGATTTGGTGTGTCGTCTTTATATTCTCTTTATCTTCTCAAAACGGAAAAGGCATGAAGATGCCGCGAAAAGGGGGCATGCGTGAATCGAAATAACATGGAATAAGTACTTGATTACATCCTTCCCCAAATTCCCAGGCACATGGACGTTTTTGCATCGTGACACTCCTCTAATTGTGCATTCCTCTCTTCTTCATCCAGCTTCACGTTGTTGAGGACAGGCTGAACGTTCCCAGGCAAAGGATTCAGAGTCAAAAGTGCATCAAATACCAACTTTGCTAAGTAAACATTTCAGCTGGTAATGATGAGACGTCATCCTATGGCAAATGATCCTCTTAGTTTAGGTATTGTACCTATAAGATTGCTATCACTCGGATAAGTGTTTGCAAAAAAATCCAAAGGATGTGCCACCAGGTCGATGGTCTCCTGATTTGAGCTGTCCCAAATCCAAAGCTGGAAGAGTAGGTCGGGCAAATGAAATAGATTTTTTTGTGGCATCCTGCCCAACACATTGAAGAGAATTCACTTTTTAATCTGACTGGTTATTGGGCACAAAACCTACAAATAATGCAGTAGTATACTCTTTCCAAGGCCACTTCTCAAGCTTACCAAACATTCCTCCATCAACATGGCCGCATGCCAGGCACCTCAGGAACCAAACGTTGCAACAACAACCACTCCAGTTTCGCCGCTTTAGTCTGCGCCATCTGAGCCAGTTCGCCTGTCAAATGGAAAAAACACATTGTCATTGAATCCGAGGGGACAATGCTGTTGAGCCACCTTTGACTGCATCCAACTCCATTGAGACAATCACCACCTGCGCCATTGCACTTTGCTAAAAAAGAAGCGCTGTCAAACGTCAGACAATAGACAGCAAAAGTAGGGAAACATCACGGCCAAATATGCAAGGATATTGGCAGTTAGGGATCCTGCAAGGTTAACCTAGTCGTAGCTAGCAAGGACAAGCTTCGCGCTACTTGAGGCTGAAGGTTCAGTTTGGCTGTAGATAAGCAACCAACAGCAATAAAACGGGTAGGATGCAGCTATTTGACGCTGTAGGTTGGCAACCAACAGCAGTAAAAGGGCTAGGATGAAGCGACTTGAGGCTGTAGGTGGGCAACCTACACCAATCAAAGCGCTAGGACGCAGCTACTTGAGGCTGTAGGTTGACAACCTACACCAATCAAAGGGCTAGGACGCAGCTACTTGAGGCTGTAGGCTGGCAACCTACACCAATCAAAGGGCTAGGACGCAGCTACTTGAGGCTGTAGGCTGGCAACCTACACCACTCAAAGGGCTCGGACGCAGCTACTTGAGGCTGTAGGTTGGCAACCTACACCAATCAAAGGGCTAGGACGCAGCTACTTGAGGCTGTAGGTTGTCAAACTACAACAATCAACAATCAAAAGGCTAGGATGCACCTACTTGAGGCTGTAGGTTGGCAACCTACACCAATCAAAGGGCTAGGACGCAGCTACTTGAGGCTGTAGGTTGGCAACCTAGACCAATCAAAGGGCTAGGACGCAGCTACTTGAGGCTGTAGAAAGCTAGGATGCAGCTACTTGAGGCTGTAGGTTGGCAACCTACAACAATCAAAAGGCTAGCATCCAGCTACTTGAAGCTGTAGGTTGGTAACCTCCAATCAAAGCGCTAGGACGCAGCTACTTGAGGCTGTACATTGGCAATCTACACCAATCAAAGGGCTAGGACGCAGCTACTTGAGGCTGTAGGTTGGCAACCTACACCAATCAAAGGGCTAGGATGCAGCTACTTGAGGCTGTAAGTTGGCAAACTACAAAAATCAACAATCAAAAGGCTAGGACGCAGCTACTTGAGGCTGTAGGTTGGCAACCTACACCAATTAAAGGGCTAGGACGCAGCTACTTGAGGCTGTAGGTTGGCAATCTACACCAATCAAAGGGCTAGGACGCAGCTACTTGAGGCTGTAGGTTGGCAACCTACGCCAATCAAAGGGCTAGGACGCAGCTACTTGAGGCTGTAGGTGCAACCTACACCAATCAAAGGGCTAGCTTGAGGCACCAATCAAAGGGCTAGCTTGAGGCTGTAGGTGGGCAACGCTTGAGGAGGCTGTAGGTGGGCAACCTACAGGAATCAAAAGGCTAGGACGCAGCTACTTGAGGCTGTGGGTTAGCAACCTACAACAACCAAAAGGCTAGGATGGAGCTACTTGAGGCTGTAGGTGGGCAACCTACAGCAATCAAGAGGCTGGGATGCAGCTACTTGAGGCTGTAGGTTGGCAACCTACAACAATCAAAAGGCTAGGACGCAGCTACTTGGGGCTGTAGAAAAGCTAGGGTCCTTGAAGCTGTAGGTCGGCAACCTACAGCAATCAAAAGGCTAAGACGCAGCTACTTGAGGCTGTAGGTTGGCAACCTACACCAATCAAAGGGCTAGGACGCAGCTACTTGAGGCTGTAGGTTGGCAACCTACACCAATCAAAGGGCTAGGACGCAGCTACTTGAGGCTGTAGGTTGGCAACCTACACCAATCAAAGCGCTAGGACGCAGCTACTTGAGGCTGTAGGTTGGCAATCTACACCAATCAAAGGGCTAGGACGCAGCTACTTAGGTTGGCAAACTACACCAATCAAAGACCTAGCTTGAGGCTGTAGGTGGGCAACCTACAGCAACCAAAGCGCTAGGACGCAGCTACTTGACGCGAGGTTAGCCCTACACCAATCAAAGGGCTAGGACGCAGCTACTTGAAGCTAACCTACACCCATCACGCAGCTACTTGAGGCTGTAGGTTGGCAACCTACACCAATCAAAGGGCTGGGACGCAGCTACAGCCTACACCAATCAAAGGGCTAGGACGCAGCTACTTGAAGTTGTAGGTTGGCGATCTACACCAGGCTGTAGCTTGGCAACCTACACCAATCAAAGGGCTAGGATGCAGCTACTTGAGGCTGTAGGTTGGCAACCTACAACAATCAAAAGGCTAAGATGCAGTTACTTGAAGCTGTAGGTTGGCAACCTACACCAATCAAAAGGCTAGGACGCAGCTACTTGAGGCTCTAGGTTGGCAAACTACAACAATCAACAATCAAAAGGCTGGGATGCAGCTACTTGGAACTATAGGGGGCAACCTACAGCAATCACAGGCTAGGATGCAGCTACTTGAAGCTGTAGGTTGGCAACCTACAGCAACCAAAAGGCTAGGATGCAGCTACTTGAGGCTGTAGGTGAGCAACCTACAGCCTCAAGTAGCCGCAGCACTCAAAAGGCTAGGATACTTGAGGCTGTAGGTTGGCACCCTACAGCAATCAAAGGCTAGGATGCAGCTACTTGAGGCTGTAGGTTGGCAACTTACAGCAATCAAAAGGCTAGGATGCAGCTACTTGACGCTGTAGGTTGGCAATCTACAGCAATGAAAAGGCTAGGACGCAGCTACTTGAAGCTGTAGGTTGGCAACCTACACCAATCAAAAGGCTAGGATGCACCTCAGTCAGTTCTGGCACCCAAATACTCGCCTTCTTCGGTCAGTTCTGAATCCAAATACTTGTGCCTCCTTCGGTCAGTTCTGACTCCAAATACTCGCGTCTTCGGTCAGTTCTTACTCCAAATACACACCTTCTTTGGTCAGTTCTGATTCCAAAAACTCGCCCACCTCGGTCAGTTCTGACATCCAAATACCCACCTTCTTCGGTCAGTTCTGATTCCAAATACTCGCCTTCTTCGGTCAGTTCTGGCTCCAAATACGCACCTCCTCCGGTCAGTTCTGACATCCACATATTATTCGCCTCCCTTCGGTCAGTTCCAACATCAAAAGCCTCAAGCTGCATCGTCTATCCTTGGAATTATTTGATCTGGTCTTCTTTGCTCAGCCTCCCAAGCACAACACCACCACACTTTGGCCGAATTGAGCAAAGGTTGCAGAGTACTTGCATGACAGGTCTTGAATGGGCGTGCAGGGCCCGCAGTCATTCCCAGAAGGACTGAATCTCGCTCGAACTCCATCGAACTTTTTGGGTGGCAGGCCCACTCTGACGGCGACAGCGCTACAACTGCAATCTGGGGACTCGAGATTTTTTGGTGGCAGGCCCAGTCTGAAGGTGACAGGGCTATAACTGCAGTCTGGGAAGTCGAGATTTTTTGGCGGCAGGCCAATCCGCCGACGACAGAGCGGGCAGCTGTTGTTTACTAACCTCCCAGCTGTCTTTGAACCAGTAACGAACGAAACTTGACAGATTTCACGGTAACCGTTGCAGTAGTCAGCCCAGGGCTGGCTGTGGACCTGTACCGAATCAAATTGTACAAGATTTACGGGCAACAATTGCTTACTGGCTTGGGGCCTTCATGAACGAAATTTTGAAAAATCACGGGCACGCACCTGTACGGAGCCAAATTTTACAGATATCATGGGCAGCAGTTGCAGTAGGCACCTCCTTGTGCGGAAAGTAAAAATTTTCACTGGCAAGACATATCTGTTCTGGTCTGAACCACAGTTTGACAGCATTACTGCGCTTAAGCTACGTCGACGCTACTAGATGATGTTTTCGCTCGGGTCGCCCGCATTTTTGGTCCGTCCTGCCCCACCCCCTATTAACATTACAGCATAAATTGTTCCTACGTTGTCAAATTTGTTGGTGGTGGTACTCATTGTCGTTCACCCCATTGTCCTCCCCTGTTGCGGCTAACAGCAAAGAAAAGCAACCAAACGAACAACACCCACACAAAAACAGCAACAACAACGACGACTTGGATCCGCAGCACGGCAACAAACAAAAGAACGATTCCGCTTTGCAAAATCCATCCACTCGTTTCGCTCGGACCTCCTAGCCGTCGACGCTATTACGATGCTT
>Ga0126337_10001395_pt1 | contig 14552 bp, 4 predicted proteins | sample DipCmetagenome_FD_92527 | JGI IMG/M metagenome (GOLD analysis project Ga0126337, IMG submission 92527) | Coral microbial communities from La Bocana,Puerto Morelos, Mexico - Diploria C A metagenome | ecosystem: Host-associated > Invertebrates > Cnidaria > Coral | place: La Bocana,Puerto Morelos... | reverse complement strand
GTATTGGATGCTTTTTCTGTCTAAACTTACCCGCCTACCCGCCCGGGTGTTGTCATTGGTTTTTTTTTTTTGGGGGGGGGGGGAACAATAAAATGAAAACAAATGTCTGATTGCAGGTTACATCGGGGCAAGTATCACTTGTTGGTTTGAATCTCTTGCTTGCATTAGTTGCAAATTAGAAATTAATTAAGCCAGGCAAGAGTGATAGAGGCTGCACTGTATTACTAAGGAGCGTGTGCAGTGTTACAGAGTTGCACTGAATAATTTATGCATGTTGTTTGCTAGTTTTAACTCAAAGGTTCAACCATCTTTAATTGCTTTTCATCATGCATTCTGCGCTAACTAGAGAACGACACTAGTTAAAAGTGTTCGTGACTGTTTCAGAGTCTCAGAGAGCTGTCTTTGTTAATGAGAGTTTCAGCACGTGTACAGTAAAATGGGTTCTCAATTTGTATTGCAGATACTCTCTCCAGATGCACGCTTTAGAGAGAAGAATGAGGTTAAGTTCTAGTTTAGTCAATGGACGCCTCTTTGCCGGCTATACTAGCAACTTTATTCAGTATGTAAATAAAGGAACAAAGTTAAACTCTTCCGATGCTTCATTTTGTACTATCCCGCTACTGAGGGTCAAAGCTGCGCTTTTTCAATCCCGCATCCCGAGGCTACGTTTTAGTTAATCCCACCAACCCGCGGGCGCCTTCCTCGCAGTTCACGTAACGTCCGTTCAATGTTATTTTCTATTTTTTTTATCCCACATCCCGGCATCAATATTACGACTATCCCACTTCCCGCCTGACAAATGAGCAACTAACTCCCACGGAAGTATTTTTATCCCGCATAATTTCCTACACCCATTTTTACCCGTATCCCGCTAACTTAGGCTGATCCCTCACAACCGTGAACCATTCATTCAGTGCATTTGATTTGCGCAAATGGCAAACCTTGCGGAAAAAAGGAAACATTCCTTTTCTATCCAACGAATTTATCAGAGTAACTTGGGATGGAAATTTAAGCCAAAATGCAGGCTACTTGTAGTATACCATATTTAGATATTTTCTAAAGTCCATTATGAAATCAGGCGACAGGAAGAAAGGGGAGAGGAACGTTTCTGATCGCTAAACAACAGTTGCTATGGGCGTTGTTGCTTAACAAAATACCTGCAATTCAAAGCAATTCAAGGCGAAATTAAATCACGCGCAAACATGCTGAATTTGTGAATGCTAATTTGTGACTGTTTAAGATTTTATTAATTTAGTAAATAATCTTAAAAATAGCTTTTTAATTGCCAATGTTTCAACGTTTCACTTCTTCAGTTGGCAAGATAATGAAAGTTGCTTTGATTTAAATGAAAAAGACGGAAAAAACGGTTGAAAAAATTTGACCAAGACGTCAGTTTCGACGCGATGTTTTAAAAAATATGAAAGTCAGTTATCCACATAAAAGATTGACAACTAAAATGTTTATTTAACAGTCAATTAGAATAGACGCCTTATTTAATGACTGCGTCATTTTAAAGAACTGCGAACGCGTGCTGTTCAGTACCTGTTTTGTGATCGAATGCCAGTCTGAAAAAGAGTTTATGTCCAATTGAAGCCCTGACAACAAAACATGGGCTGCGTAACTTCAACAAGACTATTATGCTGTAAGGTAACCAAAAAAGATTATTTTTGTTTATTATTAACGAAAATGGGGCGAAAGTTTTCCTTGTGGCTGCGAAGAGCTTTTTGGCTTTCTTGACCTTAAGCCTTCTCGTACTTTATGCATGTTTTAGCAGTCTCCAATGAAGACAAAGCACTATCGATATTGCGGAGTGCTCAGCTGTAGTTTTAAGCATCAATTTACAACAGTGTGTTCCGATTTTCTTGTGTGTGCAAGGACCGAATCTAGAAGAGTAGGGATGCTTACCTTTTGTCAGAATTAACCCGTTGGGATGACTGTTGATAATGGCAAGGTTTTCAAAATCAGCAAACCAACCGAATGAGAGATGGCGCTTAACTTTTACAATTCGATTTCCCGCTATTGTTTTCTGGGAGATATAGCAAAGGGTACTGAGGGAAATTTCCGCAGTTCCATACATTCCGAACGGAAAAAGAGGACTTCCTCTGGAGGTAGTCTACAATTTTCGAAGGGATTTTCCAGAAAAATTACTGTTCTATTTGACTTTCAACAGAAATTCCCGGATATTTTGGCTAAATGGTAAGCACCTTAGATTTTAATGGTGTAAATTGGCAGTTTTACGTTTGAAAAATAAAACTCAAAGAATACAATTCAGATCCTATTAGACGTTTTATTGTGCAGTAGTATCGCTGAGTATTTTTACGAGTTGTGTCGTATTTTGACTCGTCATACAAACAACAAGTAAAAATTCTCAGGGATACTACACAACAAAACGTCTTATAAGAGATTTGTTACCCAACACGCCTAATTGTTATGTCCGTGAGGGCGAATTTCTAACTGGTCCACTGGAGTAAAAATATCGCGAGATATTTGTACTCGTTCTGGGCGTTATTTGTACTCTACGAAGAGCAGTTGGATAATAAAGTACAATATTAACTGGACGATGCACAGAAGCGGCATAAACCGGGATAGTGTGTACGCTGTTATCTTGAAAAAATTTTGACCTTAATTAATTAGAAAGTCTCTCACTCTCTGTGAAGTCAATAGTTTTTCCAGAGTTGTGCGAGTTGGCGTGCACGAAACTCAGTTTTTCAGATTATGACTGTATGCAAGATTTTGCAGAGTTGCAGCTAAATGTCGCACAAGCTCAATTAAAACAGGACCTAATGATTGAAGTCACTGACAGAAATTACCAAATTTTATTTAATAATTCACTGTCGCAAACTTAAACATTCACAAAGCACCATAGTACAAATTTTGTTTTTTTTCCTTTTTTTAATTAACCTGTTTGTTTTTCCACAGCTGTGTTAGTAGAACTCAATACTAGTATATCTGCACATTTCAGTAAATCCGTAGATGAGGCTGTCAAAGCTCGGATTACTGAAATTAATTAAATATTTTTACCACGGCTTTTTTAAAATTTTCACCGCATAAGATTTACTATAAAACTCTGCCAGGTAGCTGAGACTAAGCTGATGCGAACAGCATTAACAGTTATCTTTATGCTAGAGTCGTTTAACCCAAAATACAGTTTTACCACCTTTTGCGCATTAACTGCAATAACTCTAAACAAGAGAAAGTTACAATGATCAATGAGCAACATTGGTTTCCATGACGGTCATGGAAGGCGTCCAAAAAGCCCAGTATTTTTTTTAAAGTTTCGTTCTATGCAATCCATTCAATTTTCCCAACACTTATACATAGTTTCGTCCCGTACTCCCGTTTTGGTTTCTTGTTTCCCTACTGGACGCTTTTTTCCCCTTAGTTAGCAAATCGTTTTAGTTCCTTTAATAAACATTATTGCTATTATTATTATTATTATTATTATTATTATTATTATTATTATTATTATTTTATTATTATTATTATTATGATTATCAATTTCCGAGTTACCTTATGCCTCTATTTCCAAAGGAGTCCTCGCGGAAAAACAATTCATGCGAGGACGAGTTTGATCTTGATTTGCATGAAAATGAACCTGTAAGTTCCACTGAGCCACTGTTACACTGTGCCTGGTCTCCTGTGCGTTCTACTATGCCACTGTTTCTCACAGGGCCACTGTGCCACTGTTCCACTGTTCCAGAGTTCCACTCTGCCATTGTTCCACAGCTTCTAGTATTCCACTGTTCCACTAATATTTCTTCAGTTCCAACAATGAATTAATCAATTATGTTAAAATATTACTACATGTACTGATGAACTAGTTATATTAATGAATCAAATTTTACAGATAAAAATTCTTAATTCAGTGACGTAGTTGTTGCGGTGTACACCTTCCATGAACCGTGTGAGCGAAACACGTCTTTATATGAATGGTTTCGCATGAACTGAACTAAACATTTAAACACCGAGGCAAAAGGGAACTTGGAAATGGCCTGTTAATCTGTTTTTTTTTATTATTATTATTATTGTTGTAGCCTACTCCGAGGATTGGGACAGTGCAGATATCGTTGAATAAAACCGTTGCCATCGCGAGCTCTCGAGGTATTTAAGTTATTTAAGGCTGGTTTTCACTAGCGACAGAGTCGTAGTCGGAGTCGAAGTCGGATTCGTAAGAGCGCTTATGATCTAGTGAAAGTCATAAGCGGAGTCATAAGCTCGACGGAATCGGAGTCAGAAAAATCAGAACATTTGCTTTTCTTCCGGTTCCGTTTACGACTACGTCGCTTAGGATCCCGTGAAAACTAGATTGTCGGAGTTGGAAGCAGAAGTGGAAGAACAAACCAATCACAAGGCCCGGAATCGAGCGTTGTGATTGGTTCTGACTCTGTTAGTTTGATTTTGACTAGATCGTATCGTTGTACGCTTCCGATTATGACTCCGACTACGATTCCGTCGCTAGTAAAACACAGCCTTTTTGCTATCAATATATATCAATAATATCATTCTGTAAGATATTCGCCCGGCGTACATTCCAGTGAGTTCGATTCTTTGAGTCTAGCTCTTGCTCTGTTACAACTTAGGAACGCCTGAAAACTACATACCATGCATTGAAAATAGATTAAAATACCTAAATATGTGAAATTTGAAAAAAAAACATGATGCCGGTCAAATTATGGCTGCCATGAAACTAAGATTCTTGTACAACGACATGTCATACCAAATATTTCGAATTCCTGGATAAAATTAGGTAAAGCCTCTACATTTCAAGTTCAAAGTCTTCAGTTACAAGTCCTCAAAGTTGGGAGGGGTGCTTCAAAGTCCCCCCTGTCTCCCCCGGCCTGTCTGAATGGGGTTAACTTCCCCCTGATTATACCGTAACAGGTAATCGACAGTTCTCCTATACAGCTACATTACGTGTAGTACTTTCTCTTTCCCCGCCGCTAAAAGATGATCTTGATAAACGCCTTTAAATATCCTTTTGCTTTGCCTTTTGGTTTTGTTGTCGTTATATTTGCTATTTTTCTTGGTAGTTTTAATCAACTCTCGAACAATATGACATCATTGATATTTGAGTTAGGCCAACTATGTTTTTGCAGGTGCTACAACTTCACAAAAAGCTCAGCGGCAGAACAATAAGCCGCGTGGCTCAGACAGAAAACAGCGACCACAACGGTTGAACAAAAGAAAACGAACTTCACTTAGAATACGCACAAAGAAACCAGGAAGCGAAGAAACAGAGGAAGAATCAAGTGAAGAGGATGATGAAGAAGAAAACGACAACCTAGAGAAAGACGAAGTAAAGTCATGGGAAGAGGTATCAAGTGACGAGGAAACAGGAGATGGTCAAGCCGAAGAAGAGGAGCAGGAAGAAGAGGACGAAGTGGAAGATCAGGCTCAAGACGAAGACGATGAGCCAGATGGTGGAGATGAGGAAGGGAATGAAGATAAAGGAAGTGAACAAGAAGAGGAGCAAGATGATAATGACGATGATGACGACGACGACAACGACGCCGATGATAATAATGATGATTATGAGAATGATGATGATGATGATGATGAGAATGAGAATGATGACGGTGATCAGGAGGAAAAGGAAGGGTAGGAGTGTGAAGAGAAGACGGAAGACGGAAGGGTGGAGGTTAAAGGACAAAACGGAAATAGAATAGAGGAGGAAAAAATTGAAAGAGAGGCAGCAATGACAAGAGAGGTTAAAGGAAATTGGTGGAGAGAGTGGGGCGAGGGAAGGAGTTACAAGACTGAAAAGGCGATAGAAAAATAGAAAGGAGACGGAACGAGAAGTGGAAAAAAAAAGAAGAAATGCGACGAGCAAAGGAAACAAAAAAAACACGAGAAAGAGCAACAGTGCGAGACGATAGACGAAGAATAATTAATTAATTAATAACTGCTAGAAAAGTAGGGATGTAATAGAGAAAGACTGGATAAGAACAAGACATCGACAGGCATGCAGACTCCACAAGAGAAAGTCCTCTAATTTTTCACTTTCAGTAACGTAGAATAATTTTAATAGCAGACCTTGAAATACAGTCGACACCTATTTTCATCCATCCCGAATGTCGTCTATTACTAGGGGCGCTCTTAATTTGTTGTCGGTATTCATCATTTACTGTTAACTAAGCACAGTAATTGATACGGTGGTGTACCATTTTTCATCGTGAGCCAATCAGAACCTCCACTTGCAAACAAAGTGCTATGAAATGAAAGAGCCGTCGGGGTTGGTCGTGCGGTTTCTTATTGTGTTTAGTGTTTGTGTTAATAATCTACGTTTTATTGTTGGGTTCAAAGAGGTGCTGAATTCGCAACCAATAAGTTGGTCCAAAAGCTTGTTGTGGCTCCGCCTTTTAAGCGACAGTACACGTGGGAGATACAATCGAAAAATGTACTCAATGGTCAAGTAACCCACACTGTCTTCGTGATTAGTAAGGAGTTAGCTTTCACTTGTTCTTTCTAGTCCACTTCTGAATATCTTATGTCATGTTTCTAGACGTAACCATGGGAACTCTCATTTAACGCAGGCGCAACAAAAGTTCTGTAGGCGTCTTCTGCTTTAGCTTGAGCGTATACATGTAGATTTCGACTATAAACGTTAACTGTCGACAACAAACGTTTCTTCATGGGCTGTGGTTCTTCTTTACCAGGAGCAGTTGTAAGTTGCTTTACAATTTTTATATTCCCTGCATAATCCAACCTAACCCGAATCACAGATGGTCGATATTATATTGGGCCACTGGCTTCGAGAAGCTTCCGCTTCTATTGGTGCATGTCGATGAGCTTGCGTCGTGAAGATCTATAAACTAATGTTGTGATAAAATTCATCGCCAAATCGCTCAAAATGCTTCTGCGTATGGCATGAAAAACTCATGCAATCACATTAATATTGGCCGTTTTTATACTAGAGACGCGTTACCCGTCTGGAAGAGCTTCGGCAAACATTTTGTAATTCGTCCGGTTATCCGTCTGTAGTATAAAGACGGGCTCAAGACGCTTTACCCGTATAGACGAGCTACTTTTCGAAATCCGTCGTTCAAGACGCATTTCGAAAAGTAGCTCGTCTACACGGGTAAAGCGTCTTGTGCCCGTCTTTATACTACAGACGGATAACCGGACGAATTACAAAATATTTGCCGAAGCTCGTCCAGACGGGTAACGCGTCTCTAGTATCAAAACGGCCATTAAACCAGTTTGTTATCGTGCTGTACGTTCCTTTCTACATATTTTTAGGCTTCTCATTTTAACATTTATCCCGTAGTTTAGTGGTCGTATTACGTTTGATGGGTATATCTCGTCTCTGTAGTATCTTGATAAGATTTTTCACACCTAAAAGCTGTTCAGTTTCTTGGAACCACGAGTGAAGCATGACTGATTGAGTGAGCGATTATTCCTGGAGACTAATTTGCATATTTTTTTACTATATTTGCATGGATCAATTGGCTCAAAAATGATCAAATTTTTACATCAAAACGTTGTTCTATATATTTACTTTAAAAAATGATTTTATTCAGCCAGAATAAAAGTAGTCCCTGAATATGATATTTAAATGGGCGTGGTCGAAAGCAAAATAACTCAAAGAATATTCCTTCAATGTTAGAAAGGCTTGGCCAATTTATGCACGTGGTTGAAAACTAAAATTCGAGCAATGCCATGCAACGAAATGCAATGCCAAGCAGCCTTTGCTCTGACGAAGGGCTAACGCTCGAAACGTCAGCTTTATAACTCATTACGGTGGCCAATTTACATTTTCATCTTAGTTGATATAACGAAATTACCTAGCCACAGAGTCAGACTAGTAGAAATTCAGTTTTGGCTTGCAGGTTTTCGATTTCCACTAGCCACTTTGGCTAGTAAACAAAATGAAATTGGCCGAACTAGTTTCTGTCATTCACAAGGAAGCCATGCGCAAACACTTTTCTCGGAATTTCTTGTTGACATATCATGTTACTGGGCACGTGCTGTTCAGCACGTATGCAAATTTAAGACTGTTTACTTTTCGTTGCATGGCATTTGACAAACAAGACGGCATTTTCTGAAAGCACACAGCGATGTTCTTTTTTGTTTCGAAATTAGTAGAACAAAACAGGAGCTTCTCCTGATTAAATCATGCGCAAAATCGTGCGGAACTACAAAGGGACAACATTTCATTTTGCGTAACAACACATCGGTGATTTGTCATCATATGCATACTGACAAAACTTGCCACTACAAAAATAATTAGAGAAAGATTTGTATCCTTCCAAATTTAAATCAGCCTTTTTTAGCATTAGAATTTCGCCAACAACAGTTTTTGCTTTTGAAACGTTTCTACCCCGGCGCCTGTTTGTAAAGAAGTCTCGGTGTCTCGATATTGTTCCAAAGAAGTCTCACAGAAAAACAGAGTCCTGAAAGTCTTTAAATCTCTGGATTTTCTTTTGTGAGCTCTCGCCCTGAGAGATTTTATGTAAGGAAAAATACAAGGCCATTGAACAAAATTAAAACCGTCATTGAGATGATAAATTCGTTCGCTGCGTTTAAACCAGTCAACCGTGACGGTTTCAGATGTGAATATTGTTGATTTTTCTCGTACCAGAGATTTATCTTACAAGAGATTTATCTAGATTTATCTTGGCATTTCTCTTTATTCTCCTTTTATCTTTATGATATAATGTAATAGTAATGTAAGTAGTTATGCTTTTATTGTAAATAGTCGTGCGTTTTTAACATGAGCCCCTGGCTCGGGAGGTTGGGCAACCACTTCCAACGTCTACGACTTAAAATAAATATCATACCATACCAGACATCACCGCTTGGCTATTAAAAAAAAATTTTGGCTAGTAACATCTAAGTTGTCACTAGCCACTAGGCTAGTAAGTTGAAAAGTTAGTGTCGAGCCCTGCTAGAAAGCCTTGCATTAATCATTTGATCAAATTAAAAATAATGTCCAATCATGGGTTCCATTTATTACTCAGTGTATTTTAAAACTTCCTTTTGGTGAGAATGATTATATTTTTATAGGTAGGATGACAGGTTGAGTTTTACAAAGAATTAAATTTTTCAAAGCGTAGGCCAGAAAATTGGATGTGCAAGTTTTTACCTTGTGTTACTTTGAATATGGAGCTTGTCATGTTAGTCCTCAAATTTTTCATCTTCATTTTCCACCTTTTTCTTGGGGGTGTGGTTTAGGGTATCGAAATGAAGCATAGGCACCTAGGGAAGATTTTGCATGGGTGGGTGTAATTATTCTTAGGGGCTTGGGGGTATGGTCCCCTAGGTCCTGGGGAAACTTTGAGAATGCAAGCTTTTTAGTGCTCATTACCTACGTTTTCCATGTTAATATATCCCCACTCCTTGGTTATGAGAACTTTAGTGGCTCATGGGAGTGCTGTACATCCATCGCAAGTGTTGCCTATGGCACTGCTGGTGCGTGTCACCAGTAAACATGGCTTTAAATTGAAAGAAACACCAGAGGTCCAATTTGCTCTTAAGAAATTGATGCTGTCAACTGTATGGATGAATGGAATTATTTGTGCATGATTTTAAACAGAGTCATTTTGTTCCACTTCATTTTATTACAAACATCATTCTCTTACAAATAAAAAGAATACTTTGAAATTACAATCACGAAAACAATTATTCTCCCGGGCTAGACCCATGCACCTTATGCATCTCCATGCCATCTTGCATCCCGCAAGTCTCTCAAAGTCACCCTGTAAACCTAAAAGCAAGATAAAAACAAAGAAATTACATTTTGCTCAAAGGGAACCATTAAATTGTAGAAAAACTGGTGTGGATATAACAAGACAAAAAAAACTCACCGATGGCGTCTCGGGATTTGGGTAATCACGCAGCGATGCATTTATAATGGTCCAGATTGACTCTTTTAGGCATTCCGGATACACGTAAGTCGGGAGTGCATTCCCTCGAAACCGGCCTTCGCCATTTTTGGTTCCAAACTGTTGAGGAAAAAAACACCCTTATTACAAACATGTTTTGTGAACCTCGATTAATTATGTTAAAATATTACTACATGTACAATGAACTAGTTATATTAATGAATCAAATTTTACAGATAAAAATTCTTAATTCAATGACGTAGTTGTTGCGGTGTACACCTTCCATGAACCGTGTGAGCGGAACACGTGTTTGTATGTATGGTTTCGCATGAACTGAACTAAACATTTAAACACCGAGGCAAAAGGGAACTTGGAAATGGCCTGTTAATCTGTTTTTTTACTATTATTATTGTTGTAGCCTACTCCGAAGATTGGGACAATGCAGATATCGTTGAATAAAACCGTTGCCATCGCGAGCTCTCGAGGTATTTAAGGCTGGTTTCCACTAGCGACAGAGTCGTAGTCGGAGTCGCAGTCGGATTCGTAAGAGCGCTTATGATCTAGTGAAAGTCATAAGCGGAGTCATAAGCTCGACGGAATCGGAGTCAGAAAAATAAGAACATTTGCTTTTCTTCCGATTCCGTTTCGGACTGCGTCGCTTAGAATCCCATGAAAACTAGATTGTCGGAGTCGGAAGCAGAAGCGGAAAACCCAATCACAAGGCCCGGAATAGAGCGTTGTGATTGGTTCTGACTCTCTGGCTCTCTTGGCTCTGACTATTTTGACGTATCGTTCTATGCTGCTGATTATGACTCCGCCTACGATTCCGTCGCTAGTGAAAAACAGCCTTTATACTATCAATATATATCAATAATATCATTCTGTAAGATATTTGCCCGGCCTACAGTCCAGTGAGTTCTGCGAATCTAGTTCTTGCTCTGTTACAACTTAAGAACGCATGAAAACTACATATCATGCATTAAAAATAGATTAAAATAACTAAATATGTGAAGTTAATTAATGCAAGAAAGTTAAAATTCTTTTTTTATAAAGCAAAAAAAAAAATGAAATTTGAAAAAACATGATGCTTGTGAAAGTATGGCTCCATGGAACTAAGATTCTCCTATACAGTTACACTTCGTGTAATACTTTCTCCTTTCCCGCCGCTAAAAGAAGCTTTTGTTAAACGCTTAAATATCGTTTTGCTTTGCCTTTGGTTTTGTTGTCGTTGTATTTGCTATTTTCCTTGGTAGTTTTAAACAACACTCGAACGATATGACATCACTGATATTTGAGTTAGGCCAACTATGTTTTTGCAGGTGCTAAAACTTTACAAAAAGCTCAGCAGCAGAACAGTAAGCCGCGTGGCTCAGACAAAAAACAGCGACCACGTGGCTCAGACAAAAAACAGCGACCACAACGGTTGAACAAAAGAAAACGAACAAAGAAACGGCGAGGAAGCGAAGAAACAGAGGAAGAATCGAGTGAAGATGATGATGAAGAGAAAGATGAAGACGAAGTAAAGTCGGGGGAAGAGGCATCAAATAACGAGGAAGCAGGAGAAGGTCAAGGCGAAAACGAGGAGCAGGAAGAAGAGGACGAAGTGGAAGATCAGGCTCAAGACGAAGACGATGAGCCAGACGGTGGAGATGAGGAAGGGAATGAAGATGGTGATAATGATGATGACGAGGAAGGGTAGGAGTGTGAAGAGAAGACGGAAGACGGAAGGGTGGAGGTTAGAGGAGAAAACGGAAATAGAATAGCGTAGGAAAAAATAGAGACAGCAATGACAAAAGAGGTTCATCATCATCATCATCATCATCATCATCATTTATTAGCCACTTTTAAATTAAACTACAACATTAACAATTATGTGAGGGCGAGGAGACCTTAAGAAACCACCAGGCTTAGGTTAAAGGAAAGAGGAGGAGAGAGTGTGGTGAAGGAACGAGTTACAAGACTGAAAAAGGCGATAGTTTAAATGGAAAGGAGACGGAACGAAAAGTGGAAAAAAAGAAATGAGACGAGTAAAGGAAACGTTGGAAAACGAAGAAACAAAGCACGAGAAAGAGCAATAGTGCGAGACGATAGACGAAGAATAATTAATTAATTATTTACTGCTAGAAAAGTAGGGATGTAATAGAGAAAGACTGGACAAGAACAAGACATCGACAGGCATGCAGACTCCACAAGAGAAAGTCCTCTAATCTTTCACTTTCAGTAACGTAGAATAATTTTAAAAGCAGACCTTGAAATACAGCCATCTATTTTCATCCATCCGAGAAACAAAGCACGAGACGGAGGAATAGTGCGAGACGATAGCCGAAGAATAATTAATTAATTATTTACTGCTAGAAAACTGGGGATGTAATAGAGAAAGACTGGATAAGAACAAGACATCGACGGGCATGCAGACTCCACAAGAGAAAGTCCTCTAATCTTTCACTTTCAGTAACGTAGAATAATTTTAAAAGCAGACCTTGAAATACAGCCATCTATTTTCATCCATCCGTAAAAAAAGTGTCGAGGGTAGACATTTTTACCACCATTTTCTTTTCTGTGCCCGCCGTGCTCCCCATGTGCGGTTTTTGTCGACTGCAACTCGATTTTTGTATTAATAAGAAACACCGTTTGTTTTATACAAATCTAAAAATTCTAGTACACAATTAGCCTAAATGAACCTTGAGGGCACCTTTTTTTTTGACTAAATCACATGCATTTCCGTACCCCACCCCGCCCAGTTCACACCCTCAGTTAGAGTAAACGAAAAATAAAAACGTCCAGGCTGTTCCACCTTCTGTATCGATCTTTGTACAGTCTTTCTTTCAGCCGTCATTTTAAAAAGTTTACGCCAGTGCAATAATAAGTGTAATTCTCTTTCAGATTTTTGTTTGTACGATATTAATTACGTTACCAGTCATGCTAAGTCGTTTATTACCGTTTGGTTCTGATATCTTTGTTCGGACAGGGTAGCATAGTGAAATTCCAAGTTTTGGCACCTCCCTATAATTACTCTTCGATTTTTCGAACCTTACTTCCCTTCCCTCGATTTTTGAACTCTTCAGAGCAACCCTGGTAAGGAGGTTTTGAAATGAGCCTGTAGTTTCTCACAACAGCGGAAGAGCGTAAACCAACATGGCGGCCAAAGAAGTAGAATTGGGTTTTGCTGAAGAAATCGGCGATGATGCAGTTCGTAAACTGCAAATGACCAGTGCCTTCTTTCCGAGTAAAATCGGTGGAACACCTGCGTGGCTAAACTTACAAGATCTACCTGATTCTAGCTGCTTGCTCTGCGAGATCTGCCAAAAACCAATGATCTTTCTGTTGCAAGTGTACTCTCCGTTGTCAGACGACCAAAGTTTTCATCGCACAATTTTCGTATTTTGCTGTAAAGATGGAAAATGCCACTCCAAAACCCGCAGCGATTGCTTCCTTGTTTTGAGAAGCCAGTTAAAACGCGATAATAAGTTCTACAGCTATCACCCCCCGCCAGAGCTAGATGAGATCAAAGAACTTTCGTTAGAATCTGTGGCAGACGAGTTTAAACCAAAAGCTTGGGCAAGTCTGTGCGATGTGTGCGGCTGCAAAGGAGATAAAAAGTGTTCTAAATGCCATATTGCACAATACTGTTGCCGTGAACATCAAACTGTGGACTGGAAATCTGGGCACAAAAACGCATGCACGCAATTGTGCGCAGAGAGTTGTCAGGATCAACAGAGAAAAGGTGCCTGTAAACATAATGCTATGAAATAATCTGAAATGGTGGAAAGCTTATTCTGCCATTTCAAGGCCATAAAATTAGCAAAAATTATACAAGATGGATTATGCTTGGGCGGATGAGAGAAGCATGGGAGGGTTGCTCCATTATATGGGATTTATAGAATTAAAGTTCTCCTTGCGACCACTCTCATAAGTGATTAGCTCTAGTTACGACCACCTCTGTGAAACCCAGTTTGAACTCTGACTTAATGCATCAGTCAATTCCAGCAGTACCCATCCCCCCCTCCCCCCACCCTGGCAATCACAGGGCATTTGCTCATGTTGTCAGTCCCAGGGGTGGCACACTCGCAATTTTATCGCGGCCTGGGGGCTTGACATTTACGTACCCCGGGGCAACCCCCAAGCATTTGACACACATGTTTTTGAAAGTGCCATGGATGAGTTCAGCGGAAAAGACGCGGCATTTGCGGAGCAATTGCTTGTCCGTCAGGGACTAGAAAAACTTGTTGATGTGTTTAAAGGTATGTTTTCTCAATTTTGGATATTTCTTCATTTACTTGAAATATTTAATGTTAAAAACAAAATATAAAGGAATAAATATAATCAGAAGCAACTAACACATACTGTTGTCCTAGGAGTCTTACCACTGCATTAACATACTGAACAGCTGAACATTTTATTCACTGATTAATAAAAAAACTGCAGAGGTGTTGGAAGGGGGCGATCCCGGGAGCAGGGCATTTGCCCTCATTCTTTGTCCCCACACCGGGGCATTTAGATGGTGTCCCCATCCCGGTATAGCTCATACTGAAATATTACAGTTTACTTATCAAGATCTTTGTTTGTTGTCTAAATTATTGGGCACAAAGAACGTATTCGGGTTGTCCTTCGTCCTTTATGTACTGAAACTGTCATCCAGGGGGAATTTGCCCACTTTTTTTAAAAAACTGCTAATGCCCAGGGGTTAGCACGGGGGGGGGGGGGTGGCACCCCGGGGGTCCTTCTAAG
>Ga0126337_10001394_pt1 | contig 14555 bp, 6 predicted proteins | sample DipCmetagenome_FD_92527 | JGI IMG/M metagenome (GOLD analysis project Ga0126337, IMG submission 92527) | Coral microbial communities from La Bocana,Puerto Morelos, Mexico - Diploria C A metagenome | ecosystem: Host-associated > Invertebrates > Cnidaria > Coral | place: La Bocana,Puerto Morelos... | reverse complement strand
CTTTGTCTCTTAACCCTACTTATTCATTGATTATGAATAATTAGGGTTAGAAGACAAAGGAAATTGAGAATCCAACTAGGTTAAAATAATTTTTACCTGAATTTAATTTTGACCTGTAACATAGACAAATGAAATTACAGTAATGTTCACACAATGTCAAGTGAACAAATGACCTGTATTGTAGTTACTGTATTTGTTAGTTATAATATTGTTTATTTTCTTCTTCAGGTACAGAAATTTTAAGATTTAATCGTCTTTATTGCCCCAGCACAAGAAGAAACCAAGTATTTAGCTGGAAAGACTCATATTTTGTGTCAGTTTCTACATAGGAAAGTTTCTTCCCTGTAATGTTGCTTCTAAGACAATAAAAGTATTTTGTAATCCAGTTTTTTCAAGTTTTTATTCATTTGTTAGGGGGTGTCACTGTGGTAGTGGGTCATTTCAGTTAACCTAATTTAGCCAGAGAAACAATGCTGGGCTCATACTTGGTGTAAAAGGCAATTAATGTACAGCAATAGAGAATACAAGGACAAGAGAATGTGGAGAACAAAGAAAACATTAGGCAGTGTTCTTTTGTGGCATGTGCTGTGTCTCCTGAAGCAAAAAGGAGCCCAATTTTAGCTAGGTTAGAGCAGTCTCTCGTTTCCTTGAAAATCCTTGGGTAAGAACGCAAAACAAGTAAGCCTCGGAGCGTGACTGTAGGCACGATGTGCAAGCAGTGATGCTATGAGCCGCTACTGGCGCAGTGTCATACCTTTGCATGTCATACTCGCATGCTCACTTGTTTTGTACCACTCGCAGTCTAAATTTAAGCTAAATAAGAAAATGAGTGACCATGTTATCTGCATTTCCAAACACCCAGTAGTTTACTATTTTTGACAAACGCCAATGTGTGTGGGAATATGGTATAATACTGTACGTCTTTAGTGGTTGACATGTCTTCTCAATGGAACAAAACTAAGCAAAAAACTGAGAAATAAGATCATGAAAAATCTATGCTATAAAGGTCAAGCTAATGATCTCCTTTTTTGACTGCTGGCTTTTGTTATGAGACAATCCAATAAACGAATATTAGTGATTTACCAACAAATGGCACATGACTTCAGACTCACAAATTTGAAAATAAACCCCCCTAGCTAGAATCTACCTCTTAGAAATAGGCAATGACGGAAATGACCATGGGAATGGGGATAAATAGTTTAAACCTTAGAAATTCCATAAATCGGTACTTCTTGAAGCACTTCTCCTCCATATTCATGAGATTTGCTGTTTCAAATTATCTGGGCAATCTTGTCTTCTTGCAGATCAAAGGGGTAGAAAAACCTGCTTCAAATTTAAATTAGATTTACTTTTTTCAAATTATCTGGGTAATCTGAATTAATTAGAATATGAAACGAGAAGCAAAACCTGCTGCAATTTTTTTAACAGATTTAGGAAAAAATACATGGTGTGAAAAAGAACTGTCCCGATAGGAGACTGGGAACGAAGCATGTGACGCTGAAATGTGACATGCGCAAATCCAATGGCGCATTTCGAGCAGATTTGAAAACTCTTAGCTGTGAACGATCTTTTCCTTTAATTTTCTGATTATAAATCGTTTTCGTTAGAGTTGAAACATCGGTATTTGTTGTTTCGTATCGCTGCTTCACTAAAGTAAGATGGCAGAGACAGTGGCACTGAACTTGAAAAATACATTGTCACCTGAAGCTAACGTTCGGAAGGAAGGTAAGCGTAGGTTTCGTTGAAACTTTGAAATTTCATCGAAGAAATCAAGAACTTAAGCGAACACTCAAATCTGTAGTCTTATGTCATACGTTTAACAGGAGAGCATTTACAGTAGATGCGACTTTACAGATTTAAGTAGAGTACAAACAGAATGATTGTACATGTGATTGTACATGTACACGATCTAGTCCCGCTAAGCTTGATGATGCGCTTGTTGCATACAGCGGGAATCTGCGAAGGCTTGTTGCTAGCTAGGACACGCACGTGGTAATACGAAATAGAATTGATGTTTAAAAGGTGTTTTTGTTGCTCAGCGTATTAAATGCAACAGAAATTCGGTTAGATTTTATTTTGCATTTGATCATCAGACAATAAATTATTGAAGTGAAAAAAAATTGACGGGTTAGAAATTCTAGGGTACTTTTGTAGAGTTCTGTTTCTGGGAATAAAGATTTTGAATTATCCTACCAGTTATAATAATAGTAGACATATGGTAACTACTAACACTATCACTACTACTATTCAGAAAAAATGCATTATCTTGTTCTGAATCCTGGCATCAAGTTGTGGCTCATGTAGGGCAAACAAGGGAAACTTTATTGAAAAATTTTGTAATTTGTTCAGTAATTCGTGAGTCAGCATTTGTTTTAAACCAAGTGGCCAAACAATTTTCGCAACACATTTGAAGATGAGAAATGAGACATTGTATGCAAATGGAGACTAACATGGATTGGTTTACTCTGTGAGAGTCACGAGCATGTAAAGAGTCTAAGAAAACAGTGCAGTCATCAATCAGAAGCATTGTTTCAGATTGATATTTGTCGTTCTTGTGTGGAATCTAAATTCTGACTCCTATTCCATGCTTGGCATAAACCAGCACCTTAAGTAGGGGAAGATCACAAGGATTGATCATAACCTAGTTCCCACAGACAGAGCCCAAAGCTGATTGGTCATTTAGACTCGATCTGTCAACTGATAGGTAACATCAGCTGCAGGAGCATGGGCTTACAGCTAGGCTACATGCATTGAGAAGGAGCGCAAGGCACTTGTCTGTGAGAAATACTGATGACTACAAAGTGACAATACAGAGAGAGAGAAGGAATCAGTGTTGTTATTTATGAGATAAATCATAACACTCTGAGATCATGTGTACTTAAGGCATCTGTGGGCAAGTTGTCCATCAATACCCTTGATCAACCCTCAATCAACACTTGATCAGCATCTTGACAACACTCAATCAACATCTCAATTAACACCTGATTGGTACTCGATTGACAGTTGTTTGATAGTTGGCTGAGTGTCATTCAACTCATAGGTATCAATGGTGTGTCTTTGAATTCAAAATTAGTCAACTAGTGACTGATTGTTGACCAAGATCAAACAAGGTATTGAGTATCCATCAATGGTTGATTGAGGGTATCAATCGACACTCGACCACAGATGCCTTTAAAACACATGATCACACTCTGTAGTGTTTGACTTAACTATATGTTTGTTTGCATTACAACAGCTGAAAAGTTTCTTCAATCAGTGGAAGGAAAGGAGAAGTACAATGTCTTGCTACTAGAAATAGTAGATGATGCTTCTGCAGATGGATTGATTAGATTTGCTGCTGCAATTGCGTTCAAGAACAGTGTGAAACGAAACTGGAGAATTGTGAGTTAAATAAAATAGCTGAATATGATATAAACACTTAACCCCATTGTGTTTACATTAGTTTGCTTAATTTACCTGTGGAAAAAGTTTGCTAATAATGTTTGGCATGATATACCACAACCTGCCAAATATGAACCGATGGTTGAATGTTTCAAGTAAAAGAGGTGAACATAATTATATGTAGTGAAAGGCAATATTACTTGAAGCTGAGAGTTGTAGAAAATCAAAAGTAAATCATTCATTCTTTATAACCCTTCATGACTTGAGAATGTCATATCAGTGAAGAAAACCTCATTTGTATTAGTGTAATGAACTCTGACTAGTTTTCATCTTTGACCTAGTCATTTCTAAATTACTTTCTAAAGCATACCATCTGGTACGAACACTGTAAAATTGAGAAAGCTAAGTTTTTGCAGCGGGTGATCGTATATTCTTAATGTAAATCTTTGTTGATTTTATTGTTGTTTTGTTAGATTCCTGATGAGCCAAACAAGATCAGTGAAAGTGATAGACAAAAAAGTAAGTCTTAGACAATATCAGTACCTTTAAAGAAATATTTTCTTTAGATTAACCAGATCATGTGTACCAAAGGCAACTGAGTTCAAGTGTTGACCGATACCTTCTATGGACCATCCATCAGCATTTTGATCAGTACTCAATCGACACTCCTTCAACACCTCGGTGGACACTGGATCAGCACTTCATTGACAAACTTAGTAGCTAACTCAAGTGTTATGCAATGTAGCTAAAGTGCATTGACCACTACAAACAACAACATTTGAACAATTTTTTTTAACATTGTCATCTCGGACATAATAATAATAATAATAATAATAAAACTAATTATTATTAGTTATCGAGGGTTCAGGGTATCAGTACCAAGGGTATTGATTGACACTCAACCACAGATGTCTTTATTATACATTCCTGGTAAATCATGTGCCTCTTGGTACTGTTGCATAAATCATTTGTGAAAGTGTTTCAAAAATAAAAAAACAATTTATCATGATGTTAAGTTGTGAATGATAAACAATCAAATGTTGAACATAAGTGGATATTTATCTAATTTCACAATGAGAATAAAACAATGTTTTTTTTCTGACAAATTTATTTTTGTTGCTTAGTTAAAGGCGCTATTGTTGATCTGATGCTTAGAAGTCCAGAAAAGTTACAGAAGCAGGTATTTAGATTGTTTTAATTAGTTTTAAATAATGAGCAACTTCATTGTACATTTCATATAAAAATGATAGAAATCCTTCAACTAAATCATTTACTAACCAAAGAGAGTTTTATGCAGTGGCATATGACATTTACAAACTAGCTCCATCGTGCACAAGGAACAACAAATTCTTTTATTCTTGCATTATATTTTGTTTAATTTGTAAACATTTGCATGTTTTACTGTACTATGAGAGACGTTCTGATGTATTGGGGTTTTTTTTCAGCTTAGTGACGCTGTCAGTGTGATAGGTCGAGAAGACTTTCCTGATAAGTGGACAAACTTGTTACCAGTAAGTATACTGAAATACAATTCAATGTATCTCAAAGGAAGGTTTAAAGATAAAGAGCAAAATTGCTAGAGAGACTGGCTACAAATCATGAAATTATTAAAGGGCATGTTTGAATGTTTGGTACATTTTTCTTACTCCTAGGAACTTGTAGCAAAGTTGGGAAGTGGAGATTTTCACATAATCAATGGAGTTCTACAGACAGCCCACTCATTATTTAAAAGGTTTGTATGCTGTGTGCTATTGCTGCCCGACATAGTGGTAGGTGGAATTCAAAGGATCTGGCAATTTTATTTGAATAATCGTGAATAAAGAAAACAGTCATGTGGAAATACCAACCTCTTAATTGGTGAGTTTGAGACCATTTCTCTTCAGTTATCGTTTATTAAATATTGTTTTTGTAGATATCGTCATGAATTCAAGTCTCAGGAACTGTGGACTGAGATTAAGTTTGTGTTGGAGAGGTTTGCAGAGCCACTGACAAATCTGTTTGAGGTAAATAAGTACACAATTACAGTGTTTTTCAATCTTGTCTTTATCCCATGTCTTTGGGAATAGGAGAAATCAGAGTTAAAACCTGTCCTTTGCACTTATTTTGTGCCCTATGTAATTTTATATTTATTGAATTAATGATTAATCACAGGGTGTGGAGATTTTTTAGGTAGTTTATAGTGATACAGAAACCACACTGTTACATGATGAAAATGAGAGGATAGGGTTCACAATCATCCTAATGTGTTGCTTTGTCACATTTTTTACCCAACATGAAAATCTCTCATAAGACACTTATAGTAATAATGTCAAATGCTCTTCCTCACCTCCTTATACTGACACAGGGTGGAATGTATTGGCTGGCATATTCTCCTAATTATTTTGCAGGCCATAATGGAAGAAGCCAACAGATGTGGCAATGACGTAGCCAAGCTTAAAGATATTCTCAGTTCTATCTTGCTTATCTGCAAAGTGTTCTACAGTTTAAACTTCCAGGTGATTTTTTTCGTACCCAGCTAGGAATCTCATGATAATTACAAGTAATTTATTTTTCACTGGTTCAGTGTAATGAAATAAGCCAAATCTGTTTTTCTCACATGCCACTGGGACCTTGGTCTAGGTCATATCAGCAATGGGACTGGCACTTTTTCGTTGCATCCGCCAACTTTCCTTCCTACTGATGCAAGTTTTTATAAACTGCCTTTTTTTATTATTTCCAGTGTTAAGCACAATGCTACTTGTATTTATTTGCAATCACGGTCAGGCAGTAGCAGTCAGCTTGACGTGCCTACCAGTGATGTGTGAGACATTTTTTATTTTATTTCCACTATTTGGTGTTTTTAATTTATGTAATATCCAGTGATGATTTTTTGTTATTCCTTACACCTTTCTGCTGCCTAATGTATCAATAATTTATATTTTAATAAAATAATAAAATGATTATTACCTTATTTGTACTATTTTCAGGACTTACCTGAACATTTTGAGGAAAACATGGAGAGATGGATGAAGAACTTTCTTATATTTCTTACAATAGACAACAAGCAACTGAACCTAGAGGTTCTCTTCTATTCTTTGTTAATGTTTTGTTTGTTAGACTATCATTTAATAGTTATGTATTGTTAAAATATGTATGAACTAAGCAAACATTGACCACATCAAAAATCAGAAGCAGGTCATGCATGTAATTCTATGATAAACTGAATTTAGTATCTCATGGTTTGATGAAAAATCATTCACAGACTCATTAATAAAAATTAATCAAGGTGAAACAAAAGAAATGTGTTCTTATTTAGCAGACAATTGTATAGCTTTATTTGTCCATTTTGTCTCTAGCTTTAGTTTCAATTTCAACCTCCTCAATCAAAATGTTGAATTTTTTAGGACACTGATGAGACGGGACCATTAGATCTTATCAAGTCACAGATCTGTGATAATGTAGCACTGTATGCACAGAAATATGATGAAGATTTTGAGGTAAGAGTTCATTGATATAATTAGTGACAAACTGCAAATATAGTATTGTTAATATATTTGCTGTATTTTCTCCTTAACCTTTAGCACCCACGAGGCCTGTATTATTACTTGTTAAACTACCCCCCCCCCCCTCATTAATTCTTCATCTATTAACTTCATCTTTTTACATTGGTTATCTAGAACTTTTAATGATTTTTTTTAGAACTATTTGCCAAAGTTTGTGGAAGCCATTTGGCAACTCCTCGTCTCTACAGAAAAACAAGCAAAGCATGACATTGTAAGTTTGGTTGTTTTAATTATTTGTCTGAATGTTTGCTGTAAGAATTTATTGTAGAAGGTTGTTTAAAATTTGTTTAATTTACAGGTTGTTAGTAATGCTATTGGTTTCCTTGCCTCTGCATCGGAAAGAAATCACTATAAATACCTGTTTGAGAAACAAGAAACCTTGAAGAGTATCTGTGAGAATGTTGTGGTGCCAAATATAGAATTTAGAGGTAAGTTTTATGTTATTTTGCCTTTTTGCCTTACCTCTTATTTTTTTGTGATGTTTCAAATATGCATGCGGTAATTGTGAGGAAGAGCTGAGCTCTAGGAAAAACCTGTCAGCCTGCTGGCGAGTGAGTGAGTGAGTGAATACTTTATTTACCCTCGGATTGTTGAGTAGCTTTAACAGCTATTTGAGAGTGCTGAAAGGTTTTGGCCAAAACACAGACCAACATTCACCTGACAGATTGTTGACAGCTGGTGATGTGTTGGTAGGAATTGTCGATAACATGTCCGCAAGTTAAGTTGTCGGTAATGCATATCACTTACCTTGATGTTGTTTCTCCATACTGCACTTGAGATGAAACATGCAACAGAAACATCAGTTCCAAGAAAAATTGATTACAAATAATTAAACCAGTGACTTGCTCTCATAATTAATAATCTCTTTTACTCAAGTTGTATTAGTGTTGTGCTCACTTTCCCCAAAAAATTCCCTTGTAGTGACACAACAAACTAAATTGTCTTTTTTTTCCAAATTCAGAGGAAGATGAAGAGGTTTTTGAGGACAATCCAGAAGAATATATCAGAAGAGACATCGAGGGCTCAGGTACTGAGAAGAATTTTAATTTGGAGCAGTATAGTGATGTATAGTGCAAATTGTGCCTTACTTCAAGTAAAAAGGATAACCAGCATGTTGAATTATTTCAGATGTGGATACCAGACGCCGTGCAGCCTCTGATCTTGTACGTGGATTGTGTAAATTCCATGAGCAGCGTGTCATAGAGATATTTTCTCATCATGTAGTGGCAATGCTTCAGGTAAATTTGAAATCTTCTCACTGACTTAACTATGGTAAAAAAGAACTTGCATATCAAGAAAACGTATTGCCAGCCTTAAGCCAAGGTTAGGGTGGCCAATCACGAGGCTAGGCTGACCATTTTGGTTAGGGTAACCATGAGGCGCAGTGGCCTCATGGTAGGTGCACTTGTCTCCAGATCGAGCAGTCCAAGTTCAGGTCCTGGCTGAGGATATGGTGTTGTGTTCTTGGGCAAGACACTTTACTCTCCCAGTGCCTCTTTCAACCCTAGTGTACAAATGGTTACTGGCAAATTAAATGCTGGGGGTAACCCCGCAATGGAGTAGCATCCCATACAGGGGGGAATAGAAACTATAGAAACCAGGATAAGGCCTGGCCTGCCTGGGCCCCTTGGCTTGTATACAGACTTTACCTTACATTTTGAACTTTGTAAAGCAACAGTTGCTCAAGTGATTTCTGAATACTGTTTCATAATGGCATGAATGATTATTAATTCAGTTTCTTCTCTTTGACAGCAATATCAGTTAAACAGTGAGAACAACTGGAAAGCTAAAGATGCTGCAATCTTTCTTGTCACATCACTGGCATGCAAGAAACAAACTGCTAAGGTACCTTAAGCATTTATTTGTAGAAGAGAAAAAGAAATCCCACTTAAAATAGTGTTATATCAGGACCTGTTTTCAGATAACAATTTTCTAAGGAGGAGAGGAGTTTCAAAACAAATCTCTACAAAATCCATGGTTTTCACACATCTGCTTAAAAGTGAGAAAGTGTGTTACATGATATAAAGAACATTAATATGTTTCCTGTTTCTTTTCTGCTTAGCATGGAACAACACAAGCCAGTGAACTTGTAAACTTACACAGCTTTTTCACTGAGAACATTTTACCAGAACTGCAGATAAAAGATGGTAAGTATGAAGCTTTTATTTTGTTAGAAGCCACTCAACCTCCACACTTTGCTTAAAGATGAATTTTAGTGTATCCAAAGTAGTCAGTCTCTGGTGCTAACTACGTAGATCACATGCAGTGGTCTAACTCACAACAAGTCTCTGTGACTCAGTGGTTCAGGCCTGTATCTGGAAATCATGGGTCTACACTCTTTAGGTGAAGTAGCATTCTGAACTTTTCATCTTTCACATTCATCAATATACTTTGTGGCTCCTATTTGCTTGAGAATTTGTAACTTGTAAGATTTACACAGAGATTTAATATTTCAGATATTCATTTAGTATTGATATCTTTGTTTCTTCAGTTGATCTTCATCCAGTGTTGAAGGCTGATTCCATTAAATATGTTATCATCTTTAGAAACATGGTAAGTTATAATGTCAAATGGCTTATCTCTCAAATTGCTATGTTTGCCTAAACGTCTGGATTCCATCTGTAATTCCAGAAAATATCTATACCTCCCCTCATGGAAGGGATTTTTTCTCCCACTCTGCCTTACTCCTCTGGAAATTTCTTATGGAACCACCCATCCCAAGGAAATTTCAATACCGACCATGGGGGGAGTATTGAAAATTTAATTTTCTGGAACTGCACTATAAGACATTCAAAGAAAACTTGGGAATTTTAAAGTTTAAAAAGTTTGTTTAGGTTTCATATTCAACACTAGGCCAGGTCAACTTCCAGTATTGTGACTTTGTTTTTTTCATTGTTTCTGCCGCTTAGCTTTCCCGTGAAGTGTTAGTAGCTTGTCTGCCTTTACTGGTCAAGCACTTGACAGCCAAGAGCCATGTTGTACACAGTTACTCAGCAAACTGTCTGGAGAAACTCTTTACTCTTAAGAAACCTGGTGGAGGAGCTCCGTATGTTTTCATTGTTGTGTTATCTTTGTTTCATTGTGGTTTAACATCAAGTTATCGTTTTTACCTTACGGAATACAGCATATCTAGAATCATCACCATCATCTTTTATTTGCCATTGACGAAATCCTATAACCAGAAGCTTTTGATTGGCAAACAATCAGTAACATGAGGGGTCACAAGACTTGATGTAAACAATCTTGAAGATATCGTTGCTTTTTGATTGCCATTTCCTGGTAGGAAATCAATAAAAATAATTACATTACAGGGATGAAATAACTGGAAAATTTAATTAATCCAACTACAAAAAAAACTAGTATCATGATTCTTTATGAAAAAAAATTGTTGTTTTTGCATGCATGTTTTGTTAACAGTAAAGTATAAATTTTACGTACACAGAATCACCAAGGCAGAGGTACAACCATTCTTAGAAGATATGTTGTCAAATCTATTAAACTTGTTACAAGTTCCAGGTTCACAAGAGAATGAATATGTCATGAAAGGTATGTGACTTGACACCATTTCTGAAACCTTACTGGAAAATCCTAGGCTAGTGGCAATTTTTTTTTGGTGATTTGTGATAGCAGTGTGATTTTTAGCCTGTGTAGCTTGTGGGTTTTGAGTGGCATCCACGGTCAAGAGTCGATTGATCAGTATTAGATTGACACTCGGTCTACATCTCAATTGACACTTGCTGATGTTCAGTGGGCAGTCGGTCAATAGTTGGCAGAGTGTTGACTGACTCATGTATTGAATGACTCTCAATGGCATGTCAACCCTTCACTGACTAGTGACTGGTTGAGTGTGGACTGAGGTTAAGGTTAATGAACATGATGGGGTCCTATTGTTGTAACTGTATTTTGATTAGTTCCAAGTGATTTGTTTGTCTCTTTCAGCCATCATGAGGTCATTCTCCTTGCTCCAGGAAGCCATGTTGCCTTATGTTGGTGTGCTGATCAGTAGTCTGGCAGCTAAACTCATTCTTGTCAGCAAGGTAAAGGCACTGATAATGGTAATTTGCTCCATTTCATACTATACTAGTTTGTTACCAAAATAAAAGATGTTCCATTCAGTTGTTTGAGTCCAATTATTTATTGATGACAGATCCATTGAATGTAATGTACATGTTTAATACATTCTGACTGTGGTTTGGGTGAAGGGTAGTTAAATATGATTGCTTGGTTACTGATATTTTATTGAAATGTTTCAATTACAGAACCCCAGTAAACCCCAGTTTAACCACTATCTGTTTGAGGCCATCTGTTGTGCTATCAGGTTTGTTACCAGTAAATGCAAAATATTATAACATAGCATAATCCTCTTCATGCCTAAAGGCTAGCTTTCACTGCGTCACTGTGATACCGGTAAGCTGAGCCATAATTGAGTCTGAAGAATCGGAGTGTTTCAATTTCTTCCTATTCTGTTTAGGACTCTGTTGCTTATGATCCTGTGAAAACTAGATTGTTGGAGTCAGAAGTGGACGAACCAGCCAATCACAGACAACAAAACACAATTAGTCACAATATTACTATCCACCCCATCATTGCAGCCTTGTTTCTTTGTGCATTAACAGATCTTTCCTTGGTTCTTGTCTTGTTTTCAGGGCAATATGCAAAGCAGATGCTTCTGCTGTGTCAGGATTTGAAACAACGCTGTTTCCTGTCATTCAAGAGATCCTTTCAAATGATGTCACAGGTACTCATTTACTTCCAGGGTTTCTTGCTCAGTTTGGCTGGAGTGCAACATTATCTTCACCTAATGTACTGCTATTTTGCCATGTTTCAGAGTTCCTGCCATATGTTTTTCAAGTTTTATCATTGTTGCTGGAAATTCGACAAGATGAAATTCCTGAACCTTACATGAAGCTGTTCCCACTTCTTCTGTCTCCAGTGCTCTGGGAAAGAACTGGTAAAAGCTACTTTTCTTCAGTGATTTGTACCTAAGTAAAGATGTGGGAGGCGCAGTGGCCTCATGGTTAGTGCACTCAACTCCGGACCAAGCGGTCCGGGTTTGAAACCTGTCCGAGGACATAGCATTGTGATTATTATTGTTGTGAAGAGGTGGCCATTAAAAGAAAGTGAATGTATGGACTGTCCGCTGGGACCAAAAAGGGAGGCCATTGTAGAGGTCTTTGTGTTTGTCTCTAGTTTGTCTCTGGTTTGTCTCTAATTTCAATTTTAAGACTGATTTTTGAACACTTGATTCAGTTCTAGTATTAAATCCACAAGTTTATGATACTCATGCAGCCATTGACTCTTGTTTCAGGAAACATACCCCCCCTGGTGCGTTTACTTCAAGCTTATATCGAGAAAGGAAGCAAAGTCATTATTAAGGAAAAGAAAGAGGTAACTAAATGGTTACAGCATGTAATTAATGATTTCTGTTTTGGTATAAAAATATATTCATATTCTCCTCTTGAATGCCAGCAGTTTGTGATGTACAGTGTAAACTTCCGAGTCTCTAAACAAGACTTACACTTGGTGCAAGAATGAGAGTTTTATGTTCTTAAAGCTAACTCTAGGTTTCTGAAGATTCTGTTACAATTTATAGCTTCCAAGAAAGTTTAAATAATGTAATTCTGTGTATCGAAAGTCATTAATTGAGAGGATATGTAATGATAAAAAAATGTTACTCCTATTGGTGAGATTGCCATTTGAAATTCAATGATCCTAATGTAAGGAAATAAACTAAGGGAATATATGGAGAGGATTTAGAAACTAATTAACAAGTTGGCATTGCTTAAAAAGGTAAAGAGGGGATAGGTCACTGGTTTCAAGTGTGTTGAATGTTTATTAATGATAATTTGTTTATTATCATCAGATGGGTCTGCTAGGTGTATTTCAAAAGCTGATTGCCTCGAAGAGCAATGATCATGAAGGATTTTACCTATTGGGGAGCATGGTGGAACATTTTGAAGCGTAAGTTCATTAAAGCCTCTCGTCAATATTTGTAATAAATAACGTGTTTAAGTAATATTTTGACCAAGAAACTGTTTTATTAAAACCAGAAAAGGTATTTAAAAGCATTTTTTTGTGAAATTTGAGGTGTCTGGAATTATGGTGTACATGCAACACTGTCAAAACTAAAATGAAGAAGCAAATTAAGTTCTTAATGAAGTGAAATCATAAAAGTTATATCTATTTGACATCATGAATCCAAACCATTTTCACAGTCACCATTTCCATAATGTTTTAACAATGACAAATTAGTAGTCTTAAGAATTATTGATTATGAATCAGTTAATGTTATATTATACCATTTTATTATCATCGCACTTTTAATTTGTTCCTTTTTCCCCTTTTTCAGGTCTGCATTGTCACAACATATTAAGTCCGTGTTTGTCCTTCTATTTCAACGGTTGCAAAACTCGAAAACCACTAAATTTGTTAAAGGTAACATTATTCATAACTTTTCCTGCATTATAGCTCATGTCACCTCTGATTCATTGTTGTTAGATCTGTTCCATTTGGTGCACTTCCTGCGTTTGTACTGTATCACAAAAAAAATTATATAAAATTCTTGTTGACCTTTTGAGGTTTTAGCATAACATTTTGTATTATTATATGGCTCTGTCTCACAAGGACTGGGAACTACCGAATTCACAGATTTGATTGGCTGAAATCGATATTAAGCGTGGTCTAGATTTTCACATCTAGACTGGTTTCATTTTGCGTTGAAAAAGTAGCAAACTAAACCACGAAAATGTTGACAATTTTCTTTTGTTTTCTTCTCAATCATTTATGGAAATGCCAAAAAGCCAAAAAAAGTAAAGAGGACGAGTAAATTTCGGCAGGTTTACGTTAAGCTCATCTTCGTTTCCAGGAAAATGTCGGCAAACCAGTTACATTAAACAAATTGAAGTTTTCTTCTTTGCCATATAATAAACATCTTATTAACCGAGCCAAGTCGGTCTCTATGGGAGCATCTTGACCAAGGTCTGTACACACGACCGAGGTCAAGAGTCTCCTGCTCGGTTAATAAGAGCTAAATCATAAATTTCCCATTGTAGGTTTACTAGTGTTCCTGTGCCTTTATGCTGGAAAGAATGGTGGCACTGCTCTGATGGAGACTGTGGACTCCATTACACAGGGGTAATGAAGAATTCATTAAATCAGTATTTAGTTTATTAATAAGTTCTTGAATTGTTCTCTTTTTTTACTTTCTAACAATCGTGCATTTTCGGGTAGGACAAGCCTAAAGACTGGTTGCTTTCTCAGGCTAACAAAACAATGTTAAGAAATAATTGAATCTTATTGTCATGTTGTGTCCATTACACTATCATTAAACAGAATAGTGTTTCTGAAACATTATCTTTAGTGAAATCTACTTAAAATGTAAATGTTTAGTTTCAGAAAACATTTATACCTCCCCCATGAAAGGGATTTTATCCAAACCCCCCCCCCCCCCCCCCCCCCACCCCCCCCCACCTCAAATAAATTTTTATATAATATTTTAATGTCTCCTTTTTTTTTTTGTTTTTACTTTTGTTTTTTTTTTTGTGAAGGGAGGGGGGGGTGGGGGGGGGGGGGGGGGGGGGGTCACATGTTTTTGTGTGGGTGTTTGTGAAGGGTCATGCATTAAAACATTCT
>Ga0126337_10001393_pt1 | contig 14557 bp, 7 predicted proteins | sample DipCmetagenome_FD_92527 | JGI IMG/M metagenome (GOLD analysis project Ga0126337, IMG submission 92527) | Coral microbial communities from La Bocana,Puerto Morelos, Mexico - Diploria C A metagenome | ecosystem: Host-associated > Invertebrates > Cnidaria > Coral | place: La Bocana,Puerto Morelos... | reverse complement strand
CCCCCTGGGAGAACAGATTACAATTTTAATATTCCTCTTTGTCTATTGAAATAGTCGTTTCCTAAATCATGAAATAAATTCAATATTAAAAAAAAATAAATAAGTTCCATTCAGTAGATTCCATTTTTTTTTCATTGATACATTTGTTATTTGACGAAGATCAGACTCTGCAGAGTTGGTAATCACACACAGTCAAGAGACATTCGTCGCGCTAGTACTTTGTGTATTTCGAAGGCCGGATTTTCTTGAGCAGTTGCTGTTAAATTGTGCTTTTGCCGCTTTCATTTATCCTCGATCCTCGATCCTTATCCTCAATTCTTGATCCCCGATCCAGATTTTCTAGGAACCCAACAAAGGTGTCGCTACCGGCAGAAAGAGAGAGAACTGGGTCTCAATTCTCTTTCTCAAAAAGTACATTCAAGTTTTTTTTTTTTTTTTTACTGAGAAACGCTAAGAAATGTACAAGGAGTTGGAACACACAGGCATAGCCATGTTTGGTGACGTTCTGGCCAAGATTCATTTGCGTGAGGTTTGCAGACTTCGGCCACCATTATATTCAGTTATATTCCCTTTGATGCAAGAGCGTTTGACGTATTACTTTTCTGTTGCGTCACGATCCAAATAACGCCAAAGATTTACTAATTATGACTTCATTCGCTCCTTGTATTTGCTTATTCACTCAGTGTACTAATCTTCCTCTAAGCCCGCCCTTTCCTCTCTGTGGTATCGTTTGCCTTCCTCTGCGCGCCCAACCCAGAGACCTTTGCCCGGCCGTGTGTTAGGCTCACGTAAAAATAACAGGAGTCAGGCCTTTTCAAGAATTAGATATTTCTCTTCAGCGTTTACAAGCGAATAAAAAACATAAGTTGTTTTCTTTGTAAAAGGGCACATATCGTGCGCCCTAGGATACCGCGATATAACCTGTTTTTTTTTTCCCCGAACGTTTGGACGGACACAAAGCCATCTGCAAGTTGTTTGTCTCATACATGTAAAACTCTTCATATTTTTGCTTTATTTTCGGTTAATCCAGTGGATTTTCGCTATTTGGATGAATCAACCTCCACATGAACCACACAAGTAATCCTTCCTTTATTTCCTACTAATTTTGGTAAATAATTGAACAGAAAAAGGAATAAAATAAATTCTTCTGGCTGCACTTTGTTCTTGTTTAGTAGCATGTGGGATACACGTGATGGTACGTGATCGAAAACTTACGTTGTGCCAGCTCGAGCATGCGCATAACATGGTTACTATGACAACTCGAACCCCGGGAATCTCAGAAATAACAAGCAAAATGGCGGAAAGGCATACGGTCTCTGTGATCGGACTCCTCAAAGATGTGGAATTTCACATGGCAAAAGGGGCCGCGGAGGTACTTCTGGACATTTAACTTAGAAATGTTTAGTTTTAGGTAAGATATAACTCAGGGAAAATGCTTTAAGATTTCTATCTGATTTGTTGTTTTGTTTACAACATCAGCAACTTAGCCGAAGGGAACCCGAAGTCTTTACTGAACCTTATCCTCTTGGCTTGTTGGAGTGTGATTGGGATGCATTTATTCGCGACAAGAAGAAGGTATAACAATCTGTTAGCAATAGGTCGCGACAAAATCTTGACCCTCAAGAAACTGCGGCAGATTCTTCGATAAATCAAACATTTTTGCCGATATTTTGCGCGTTAAATTAAGCTCGACGTTAACAAAGCTTTGTACAAGCTTTATCAAATATGTTCATTTGCGTGATCAAAGTTCAGAGCGTTGTTCGGAAAGTCACGTATTTATGAATCTTATCTACCACTAGAATCTCTGAGATTCTCGTACTTTATCAAACAAAGAGCAGAATTATCAAACATATGTTTTGACATAAGCAAAATGTGAGTAAGTTTTAATGTCTTTTTTCTTTTTGGCTTTTTAGGAAATGGGAAAAGAAGTGTGGGGTTTTCAAGAAAATGTCATCGTCTTTCTAAATGAAGAGTTAATTGGGGGAAAAGAAGAATTTTTAAAATGGGCATTGGATAACTATGGATGCAGAGATCTTAGGTCTGCTGTTAAAAACAGTTTTCAAATTTCGTCAATGCATTTACTGTAGCAGTGAGTTTTATTGAAGCAGCTGACTACCAAGTCATTATGTTACTTCATGTACTCAAAAGGCCAAAAAGGTCAGATTTCTATTAAATTAATACATCTGATGTGAAAGAGAGTTGAACTGGAAAGTAAGAGAGATTTGGGTATCTTTGATGTATTTTGTGGCCAAAGCCTTTATATACCGGTAGTTTGATTTTGTGGTTTTAATTTTGTGTTACTAGTGCTGTAAAACTCTGTTGTTGAAAGATGCAAACAGACCCAAAGAAATGATATGATCGTTATGAAAATAATCATTTGCTATTCATGGTGTAGGTTAGCCACTACCTAAAATCCATGCTATAAATATCATCTGTTCTTTTATCCAGCAAGCTCTTGAAATGTCTCCAGGTGATCCATTCAGTAGATAATGCTTTAGTTCTAATTTTGAATTGCTAATTATCCATGGCCAGATGTTGACCTCTCCTTGAGAATTGAAAGAGTTACTAATTTGATGTCGTGCTGGGGTATTAAAGAAAAGAAATGATAATAACAAAATGAAGTTTAAAATGTCAAAAACACATCTTAGACAGGTAAAATAACCATAAATGGTGTTATTTGGATGACAAAGACCCACTGTGGTTGTTAGTGTGTATTCTGAATAATTTATTTTCTTGCTAGGCCCCTTCCACTTTGGCATGTGATGGCTAAAGAATCATATAAGAACTACCTACTTGCCACAAAGGTAACTTTATATAATTATACTTTTGGGAGAGAAGCAGCTTTGTGTCACACACGTGCATCTGTTGCACTTCTGACAAACCAAATTTGCACTCAGCGTTTTTAATTAATTAAGAGAAAATGCTTACCACACCCCTGCCTCATGACCACAGAAAGCATCACAGCGTCACATTCTCTCCCTTGAGCTCTTATTAAAGCTTAAAACCTTTCTTGAGAACAATTTATAATCAATTATTCAATGGCATCCAAGGTTGTAGCTGTTCATGTGTAAGTGCCTTTGAAAATATCACAAATGTTGAATTACACCTTTCTTGAATTACTGTTTCTTAATTTATACCATATCTTATTTCCAAAGCCCCATGTTTCCTCTAAAAGGGGCTTGCCTTCTGTTGCTTTAAGTGTTCTTTTGCATTTTGGGAAGTGCTTTTACTTGTAAAAAAAACTAAAGATTTCACTAATTTACACTGTAAACATTTAGCTCCACTATAAATCTGATTTGTTACTGTGTATAGGGTTGAACTAGGAAAATGTGCATTAACATTAAGTCAGTAAGCATGTTTGAATTGTGTGACTTCAGAATGAGTAGGTGTAAATATAATGTAGTGGTGTGCAAATTGCTCAAGCCTTCAAAGAGAAACCAAAATTGGCTTGAGAAACTGTAAGGACACAATATCAGGGATTAAATTATTACGGTGAAACAATATTCAAGGGAAGGGACTTTTGGTTCAAGTTACTAGAGGCTTAAAAAAATAAAGGGTTTCAAAAATTTGGATTTTACATGAAACCAATTCAAGACTTGTGGTATTATTTCTGCACATATTTAAGTTTGATGTTCTTGAGTTTATTTCTCATGAAATGAAATACCCTAGTTCATATTCAGCAAGATGTACTATGTACTTCTTAACATTTTCCTCTTTTTCTGCTTGGTTTGATGTTATTTTGGAAGGAAGAACTTTGGCTGTAATTTGCTACTAATTTGAAAACATGGCAAGAACAGACATTTTTACTAACATGACAAAAAACTGCTAAAAAATACAAGTCATTTATCTCTCTAGGCATAAACTACTGCACTAGGACAAAACAGTCACACCAGATTTCTGGTTCTCGTTTTTGATTTGGGCCAGCATAATTTGTTTTGTCCCTGTTGGCTGTAAATGTGCAGGTGCTGGGGAGGAGAGTGGGAGAATGTTAGCAATTTCTTGTACAATACTGTGGAAAACAACTACTAATAGTAATACGGTTGCTTGCAGCATCAGTTTGTGTATATGGACATAGCAGTGGAAAATGTTAAGATTGGAACATTGTTGATTGAGGTAGGTGTAAAATACACAAAATTACCATTGTTGTGATTATAAATTTTATTATAAAGAGATGGAAAACATGTACCGCGTTTATATGAAGTTATGGAAACACAAGTGGATGCCAGTGAGAGAATGAGAAATGCTGTGGGAACAGGATAGGCAGTCCTCGGTCTTTTTTGTGTGCACCTCGCTTTGCTCAGTCTGTACTGTACTCTACTAGTACAGACCTTGTGTTTGGTTAAAAAGATGTGTGTATTCAGTCATCAGGTGGCTCTAACTATTTGCCAGTATCCTATAAATGCCCGGGTGGAGAGAGGGGCTGTCCAAAAAGACAACATGATGGCACAGGCCAGGGTTTGTCGCCAGATTGCTTGACCTAGGGTGCAGGCAGTTTACTGACCGACCATTAGGCTAAAACACCCTCCCATTGCCGATTTCAAAGGAAGAACTTATTCTTCAAGATTCTAATATTCAGGGTTTTTTTTTTCAACAGTTGTTCTCTGAGAGGTTACCAAAGACATGCAAAAACTTCCTTGAGCTTTGTTTGGGAAGTCACACTGAGGCCAAACGGCATGACCCTCCTTTAAAACTATGGTACAAGAACTCGATATTTCACAGAATAGTTCCCAATGGATGGATTCAGGGTGGAGGTACAGTGCAAGTTATTGTGCATACATTTCATCCTTAAAACAGAAATTTTAATGTTTTGGGTTTTGTTTGGGCTACAAAACAATATGTCTTTCTTTGCAAATGACTTCTTTTTCACACTTTTTGCATGTGACTTCTTTTTCACTTTTTGACGTTAGCACTGTAACTGATGTCAAACGCAAACAACTTACCAGAAATAGTGCTCATCAGTAACGTTAGCCTGCAAGCCCGGGACTAGTAGGACTTCATGCTGGGCTAGTAAACATGTGCTACTTCTAGCCCCTAGACTAGTCAGTTTTATTGAAAAATATACTTACTAAAATTCTATAACTAGGGAATGTTTCATAAGGAGTTAGTTTCTATAACTTGACTAACTGAACTGGTAAGTACCAGTAGTAGCATCAAAGAAAAAATGATTTGAGGATAATACACAGACAATGTACTAATAATAGTTTTGCTTGGGTTTTAGACATAGAAGAAGGAAAAGGGATTGGAGGGGAGTCCATCTATGGTCCTTTCTTTGAAGGTAGGCTGTTTAAGCGTAAAGCAAAGTTTGCTTAGATCCTCTCCAGTCTAATGTGTACATAGAATCTCTTTCACAGCGCTATTATTTGGATTACTGTGCAATGCTTAGCTTTAAGCGTCATGAATAAGGCTATCTTAAATTGGAACCAGCCATCTCTAGCAGATGTTTGTTTGGCCTGTCAAACAATCCTCTTCAAAATTGCATCACAAGGAAAAATAATGTTTGTGTAACCTTCTTGTTTACTAAGCAGTGCCTTTTTGGTTGGATTGCCTGTTCTGAAATTCAGAATGGTCCTGGAAATGAGTTCAGCTCCATATGAATGCCAGGACTGTTTTGGGGGACACACACTGATAAGAAATGGCTGCTCTGTCACCTCTGTCGATGAAAATGAGATGAACTGGAGCTCAATGAGGGCAATATTCCAAGACCCAAATTACCCAAACCTATTAAGCACTGCTTAGTTTCAGTTTTAAAATGGTGGCTGTCATGTAGGGGAGCTAAAGTTATTGACAAAAAAAAATCTTGTCACAAGGTAAGCTCTCAGTTTGAGCCGCGAAATTGCACATTTCATGTTCTCAACTGCAGTTGACATCATCATTCAAAGTTTCCCCATAACATTGCAGACATTGTGCAGGAGAAGGCTCTCCCTGTTAGACATTCTCTCAATAAATGTAATATTACTGCTTTTTGGGTAGATGATTGTATCAAATATGGCATTGACAAAGATGAAAAGAAATATTAAGAGTTGCTAAAGTGGTAGATCCCAAAGTAAACAGAAACTTCCCTTCCCCTGGATTTCAATATTGTATTGCCTTTCTTCCAAGGATATCTTTTAACCACATTTGGAAGTATTTGATTAAAGAAGTTCAACTATAAGGAAGCTGGCAACTGAAAAGCCGATTGCTAAAGGTTACAATTTTTGGGAAGCCAGCCACATTCAACAAAGTTTTTTCGCAAAAAGAAGTAAATAAATTGTTCATTAAAAGCATCCTTCTCCAAACCATGAAAAAGGGAAGTGTGTACACAGTGAAAGTTGTCCTTCATCCTACAGACATTGCTTAGGCATGTTGTGGCTGCCCTGCATATATGGATGGCACCTGGCCCCAAGGCCTTTTTGCAATAGAAGATCAATGGAACAATGTCCCTTGTGACAGATAGCACTTTGAGTCAGATAACAAGTCACTGTGCCATGCACTCCCAACCGTGGCAGTTGAATTTACCTAAAAAAAATTGAACACAGAGCCCATCCAGTCACTAAAATTTCAAAAGCATGATTGTGGTAAAAAGGCAGAAGAAACACTCTGCAATAGACCAGGTTGACTTTAGAGTTCCACATCAAAGGAATACATACAAAAAAGTTGAACTGCAAACTGGTAATAAAATAGGTATCAGTTTGATATTACCTCAGAGTTTTCCAAAGAGTTACAATAATGACCAGCCAGCAAAACAGAATCACAAAACTAGTGCAAGCAGTTTACAAAAGAGAAGGCTAGTCTTACCAGATAAGATTCATCCAGTGTCAATGAGTGAAATATCCCTCAAGGCAGAACGAGTAAAGAGAAGGTTATTCCAATCTGAGTGAAAGAAAAAAAAAACTAGAACAGGAAACCAGGAATCAACACACTTCTGTCTTGTGGTACAACATTCCTCGGCCATGAATAACGGCATCACAGAATGGCCTTACTGATTAATGATACTTTAATTCCTGCAGTGGAATTTCTCTAAGTATTCACACAGAAGTTCCACAAGCTACATTTAACCAAGCATCCGCCATACTTGTTCACGTTGCCCCAAAACAGCCCCAGCATTTCATGCGAGCCAAATATTTTCTAGGGCTATTGGCCAATAAGCTTGGACTCACGGTTTCTGATTTGTTTTCCTTTTCATTCACAGATGAAGACTTCTCCATACCACACAGCAAGAGAGGTATTGTGGGTATGGCCAACAGGGGCCGACATACAAATGGCTCTCAATTCTTCATCACGTTACAGCCCGCTCCTTGGATGGACACGAAATATGTTGCTTTCGGGTAAGGAGCGAACCACTTCACACAAACATACAGTACGTCTGTAAGCTAAGAGGGGTATGCGAAACTTGAAACACTAGGGATCACTGGATTGTTCCTTGTTTGTCTTTGTCACGTTACATACGCGCCACTGATGAATCCACAGGTTCTTCTAATCTCCAAATTTCAAACTTGCGGGAAACTTGAAACAGTAGGTTAGAAACCTAAGGATGGCTGGGTAGTCCCAGTTTTGGTTTTGTCACGTTAGCTCGTCGTAAGCGCCACTGGTGAACCTACAGGCTCTTCTCGAGTCTTGTGTCCATGTTTGAAACTTGCCTGAAAATTTCTTTCAGTTGATCGTTTCCTTAATTCTTGGTATCCGTGTTCTTACCTGTAAATTTTTGGCTATGAGTGTGCCGCTGGGACACTGAAACCCTCGCCCCATACTAGAACATGATCAGCTTGATTTTGCACCAAAAACCCGTTCCCTATCACAGACTAGCTATTTTCCATGCAGAAAATTGATCACTATTGTAGTCCAACATACACTAACTATACCAATATCTCACAAAGCCGGTCACTTCCGAGTTTCAATTTCTTTTATAGTACTCCAAGTTAAGAACCCTGGTCACTTTTCCGGTTAAGTATACCCTATTCTACATGTAGACCAAAGCTGTCTGATTCCTTTATCCTATTCCAAATTAAACTGCCTGTACCCTTGACTGCTGCACACACCCATATACCTTATATATGGAAGTCCACCCTCACCCCCACAGGGCTCTTAACAGTATATTACTGCTACAAGGAGAAACTAACTGCTGATCACTCTTGTTTGCAGACAAGTTATAGAGGGTGCTGGAGTTCTTGATGAACTGGAAAAACAGGAAACATTTAATGAAAGACCCAAGTCTCCCTGTGTCATCTTGGACTGTGGAAAGCTTGATGTGGAACGCCTTTGGGATCCCCCTAGATCCTAATTTATTGGTTGAACTTCCAGCTAACTTTTAATCACTCTTAACGTTTGGCTGTGTATGACAGAGTGACTGAAGTTTACTTATCCACATCATGGTCTTTTATGAAGCGTAAATCCCTTCTGTCCAAATAGCTGTTTACCTATATTTTTGGAATCGACTGAAGACTTTTGCTGGTTTTGACAATGGTTATAACCTCTCTGTCACCTTGCTGTGCAAGTTTTTTTGATCGTTAGATGTAGAAGACTGTTTTATTCTACTCATGTCCGAGTATTTATAGGATTAGCTTCTTATTAGCACGGAACTAAATGACGAGTACATATCGTATCCCAGTTACGTTACATATCACTTGTGCAAATTGCGCCACCGCAAGATTATTTTTCGATGCTGAATGAACTAATTCTACATTTATGAAAAAAAGATATTTATGAGGCAAATGACCGCCGAATCTTCAGATGAACTGGTCGTATCAGTAATATTTAGACAAGTTATCTATTTCACCGACCGATTGCAAGAAATTACAAAATATTCGTACACGGAGAAAAGATGTCTTCTTATAATAATAGAGATGTATAATAGAGAAGCCGTGAAGACTTAACTGGGTTTATAGTATCAAATATTGTTCATAAAATAAAGATTTTACCGGAGTCTTTGTGTAACGTTTATCTGTTAATTATTGGAAACGACGGAGAGGTAGTAATTGTGCTCTGGTACTTGTTCAAAAGTGGTAGGCCGTTTGAGGGCGGGGGGAAGTGATTCTGAAAAAATATCCTGTAAGCACACTTGTACCAAAATTAAAACTTAGGCACACGGCCATTGCCGCAAAAAAATTCACGCCTGTTCATTGAGCCTAGAGAGGCATAAAAGGCACGTTGCATGTGGAGAACATATATGCATGCATACACTTTCATCTCTTTACCAAATCACCCATCGTCTCTCCCCAAATGTTACTCATTTGAATATGAAAATTTCAGCTTTCAGAAGTTGTTGCATGGAAAGTAGAGTTCGTGTTAAGGATATGGTGGATGGTACATCCTGCGTGAATGCTAGGTTTAACCTGCGGTGACATTATTTTAGGAAGGGCCTACTGTACATCCCGCAGCACAAGTTGCCTTCACCGGTAGTTGATCTTAAAGATCCTGAAGAAAGTAAACTCTAGCTGCCTTCAGTGCTGTGAAGTACCACAAAAGGTTACCCAACAGTGCACGTTTGTGGAAAGAACTACTTATCCGTAGGATTGTAAATAAAAGCTTGGAGGTCAGGAAGCTGTGGCAAATTATGAACATGACACAAAATCTCGGCAATTTATATGTGAAACAAAACAAAAGCCCTCCAGAAATGTTGAATTTCTCGAAAAAATTGTAACTCCAAAGTGTAAACTTAACCCGTAAAAAAGACAACAAGCAATAAAATGCACATAAAATAAAATATGAAGTACGGCAATGATAAGTAGGCTGATTGCTATTTTATTCGCGGGAACTTAATTTCGCGAAAATAGAAAGGACATGTTTCGCGGGACTTAAATTTCCCGATTTGGCCAAAAATACGTTTAGATAAAAGTTACTAAATTGCCCAAAAATTGTCAAAATACTGATATTCATTAAGGAACAGGTAGTTTCAGAATTATCACAATATATTGTCAATAGCAATAACACAGTTTCCAGAAACAGTGAAACAAAACAATGTAACGAAACCCAACTGGAAACAGTTCAACGTGTTCCTCTGCAGGAAAACGGAGCTATACAGATCTAAAGTACATGTAACCTTCTGTTTGATCTTACAGCTGAACGACACTTTCATTTTTTTCTTTAAATCTTTGGGAGGAAAAGCTGCAGCGCTCTTTGTTCACCACAGCGACTCCCGCTTTCTTGCCATCCTTTGGCAATGCAGCGCTTTCCCTGACTACACATTGCCCTGTATCAAATTTCTCGTTGTCTGGCGTAAGTTTACATCATGGCTCATTTGCGTACGGCTTTTGCGTTCAGAAGGAAACATGTCAGTTACATATAGATTGACTGCAAACAGTTAAAGAGTTAGTGAAACTCAGTCCATAGTGAATTTTTCAGCTCTTTAGGTGTAACTTCAAGGAGAAATTGGCTTTCAAAACCTGCAAAATCTCTGGGTGGCAAAAGTACTAATGAGCTCATTCTTTGTACCTTTTTGAATGTTTAAGCCTGTGTTGCACAAAAAGTATTCAATAGATCAGGTTATTCACTGACAGAGTTAATCGTACTATCACCTTTCCGTGATATTCAAAACTGACTTATTTGTAGCTCCATCAAAAACGGAATTGCTTATCTAATGACGCAAATATTGTAAACAAAGATTCCCCTATCCATAGGCAGCGGAAAGAACTGAGAACATTGAAGACAGGGGTAAAAGTAAGCAAAGCAAAGAAGAAACGCGAACTAAAACTGAAAGCAAAACGTATGGTGCGCCAAATTTTACCTACCCCAATTTTCGTTTTTTTTGCACCACCACGACTCCCACCCGTATCGCCGCGCCTTAGCTAAAGCGTAGTAGAAGAGACAGTTCTGAATTCTCAGCGTCAAGTTTATGCGGCGAGGAGTTTACGAGACCACGACGGCAACCGCGACGTCACAAACAAAAGGTTTAGTGAGCAAAACAATAGCTGTGCCCAAAGCAAATACGCACAGCTAGCACGAGCTGTTGACGTAATGATGGCGCGAGCAAAGAAAATTAATGATCAAAGTAAACAAGCTGATTTTCTCTTTTGCGTCACGGTATTTTGTAACTCTAACTTTTCTTTCTGCTTCCAAATTACAAAAAAGGCCAGGAACGTTTGCATGCAGGCTAATTTATGATCGAAACCATTTCTAGAATTATTGTACAGGATTTGCGGCTTGAAGGTATGCCGTATTTGGGCTCCCCAGTGGTACATGTCACTAAACAACTTTTCAAGCTGATTGCAAGATTTCGTTTAATTTTGCAATTGCGCGCTATCAACGTGCTGTAGCTTTACCAAATCAGTAATTTCTTAAGATTCCCTCGTTCTCTAAATTAAACACTACCAGACCCTTCCCTCACGCGCGAGGCCCCCCTGGTTCCCACACTAGTTTGACGATCTTAAGTTGTCATAGTTACAGTGTCAATGCTTCACCCAATGGAGTGAGCGAACGAAGTGAAAAAGAAAGCTATGCATTACCTAATTACTCAGCAGACTCGTCGGCAAACTTCTAGAAAACTCTCTTGTGGAAAGAGAATGTGGAGTAAATGAGTTAGTGCTGAATTTTCGAAAAAATTATTGTCCTTTGTGTTAGCAGTAAAGGTCTGGAATATTTACCCTCGAAACTGTTATCCAGAACTTTCTTCAATTTTATCGCAACAAAGAATGATAATAATTGCACGTAGTTTATTCAAATGCAGATCTTGTGCTTTTTTTATTGAACAAAAGCAGAGTCCCTTTTCACTGCAAGACAAAACAAAAGCAGATAGCATGGCCACAGAAATTAAAAATAAATGGTTTTTATACGAGGCCAAAATATTCAAAATAAACTGAGCTATTAAGACTCCTCGTTTTAACGGCGGCTATTAAGGTTCATTTGTGTGAAGTTACCATGTTAACGCAGTTAATTTCAGAGATCCGGCGTTTCGTGAAAGTTCCAATTTGATGTCAGTTTCACGGCTCATTGCTACTGTTGTAATTGATGCACCAATTGCGTTTGATTTCGAAGATGCATAAACTGTCAATAATCACGTTTTTCATCAATAATAACTGTATGTTTCCCAGCTGGGGTGTTTCTCACACAGTCAGCAAAAGTATTTCATCGGCTTCTCAACAACGTTAAATCGACTAATGCAAGAATGTCTAACGGTGTACGACCGACGGAACAATTTTACCTTCTTGTTAGGGTAAGTTTTAATTCATACAATCATCCTTTATCATAGTCGAGGGAATTTCTACGACATCAGAAGCACGCGTAACTAGTGTAGACTCGAGATACCAGGGCTGCTTTTAAAAACTCTTCGCGGCGTATAAAACCAGCAAAACTGTGCGCAAGGTAGATTCAAAAATGTTGCTTAGTCAAACTGACCTCTGAAGTAAACCCAACAGACACGTATCCGTTAGTTACCGGTTAAACTGAGTTTATCGGTAAAAGCTATGTCGCCCTGAATCAACAGCGGACGCCGCAAGAGATCGAAAGGAAGCATGCACCGCGCATGCTGTTCTCTTCGTCGGATGCGATCACTCTCGTTCATGGTGGATATTTAATTATTCGCGTTTATTGATATACTTTCGGCTAGAATGGATAGGTTAAAACTTGAAAGTAACGAAATACCGAACGAACGTTGAACTCGTCCTCACAAATTAAATGCCTTGTTGATAGGTGAAAATAATGTATCTAAGGATGACAGCCCCAGCCAGTCCCGTCCCGTCCCGTAGCTGGAAATACACATTTGTTACGTGACGTAATTGGTAAAAAATATTGTGCTATTGTTTATTATCTGCAGTTTTAATAGACATAATGCGGTCTACTGAAATAACACGATGAAAAGATCGAGAACAATCGCTTTTGAAAAGTAGACCAAAAAAACAAAATGCGTCAACGATGAGATATTTCATTGATGTTTTACAAGGCACCGACCTCAACTTTGGCATTTCGTGAGAGAGATGTTGTGCAATTTTGCACGTAGCAAAAACTCGATGATGGCTTGACAAACAATGCAAACAATATTGCAAACCTTGTTAAATACGTCATGAAGAGCACGAATGGAGAGTTAAATAGCTTTAAATTTTACCTCACTAGTGTCATTGTTATTGAAATCTCTGGTGCGTTTTCATTGGATGGAACAGAAAAAAAATTAAAAGTAGACCTCCACGAGATATTGCATGATAAACAAACAACCAATACTTGAGTAGTTTACAACCTCGTTCCCAGGGCTTTTCCCTTGAAGGTGGGTGGCACCTTCAAGGGAAAAGCCCTGGGAACGAGGTTGGAGTAGTTTAGTGTGCACGGAAAACATTTTGAAAACGGAGATTATCGAAAACGATGAAATATGATAATAATGTGATTTTCATGCCTAGGGTTTCCTCATCTACAAATCCAAAATAACCAGTTAATGTTACGTCTTTCAATTTCTCCAGCGCATTGTGGATGAAAAAGCATTTAAAGAGACTTCCATACGTTTCCTTAATTAAATTTGTATATCCTTTCAACTCTCTAATGGGAATTTAGCAATACATCAAGACAATGTCACCTGGCAGATGAATATCTTTATTCTCTTTACCTGACAACTTGACAGTGTGACGATAAAGTACAGAGGAATTAACTTTTGATATCATTTCTCTACAGGCTGCCTCGGATGAATCCTCTGTAGCGGCCTGCCCTCTCACCCACCAGGTTCAAATGATCTGCAAACTAAAAAATATCGAGCCGCTAGTAATGCCATTCAACATTCAAAAGAAATCAAAAGAGTTTCTTGAGATTAACTCCACCGGCAAGGTACCAGTTCTTGTTCATCAAGTCAATGAGGAAGAAGCCCTGGTTCTTGACGATCCTTTGCTTATTGGCAAGTACTTAGATGAGCATTACCCAAATCCACCAATCATGAGCAAGAGTAAAGAAGCCATTGTCGCCGGCAGTAATATTTTCCAAAAATTCTGCGCGCTCATTAAGAACAAAGATCCTACAAAAGATACCTACCTCAAAACAGCACTGCTGAAGAAGATGGAAGAGCTGGAATCGCTTTTACAAAGCACCGATGGACTCTTTATGGAAAGTGATAGCTTGAAGCTCTCTGACTGTAGTTTACTCCCCAAGCTCCTGCTTGTCCGCGTGGCCGCTAAGGAACTGAAAGGTTTTGAGATTCCTGCGAGGCTCCAAGGGGTCTGGGACTATATTCACGTTGGTGAGAAACACGTTGCCTTTCGCGAAACCTGTCCGAGTGATAAGCTCATCAAAGAACATTGGTCGAGAAATTTTTCAGTGCCTATGTTGGAAGGATGCGAAAGAAAGCTGTAGCGCATCATTGAATAAGTAGAAAATAATAAATAACTTTAAGGTCGGGCTAGAGAAAAGCTATAGACTCACGTGATCCCTTGCTATTATAATCATTAGGGATATTATTATTATTATTATTATTATTATTATTATTATTATTATTATTATTATTATTATTATTATATATATGTTATTTACCGGCTGGGAGGTCCGTATCGTGAAAAACTGTGACCGAGGTCTTGAAAATGCTGCCCGAGGCCGCAGGCCGGGGGCAGCATTTTCAAGCCCGAGGTCACAGTTTTTCACGATACGGACCGACCCAAAGCCGGTAAATAACTTATTT
>Ga0126337_10001392_pt1 | contig 14563 bp, 8 predicted proteins | sample DipCmetagenome_FD_92527 | JGI IMG/M metagenome (GOLD analysis project Ga0126337, IMG submission 92527) | Coral microbial communities from La Bocana,Puerto Morelos, Mexico - Diploria C A metagenome | ecosystem: Host-associated > Invertebrates > Cnidaria > Coral | place: La Bocana,Puerto Morelos... | reverse complement strand
GTAGTGATATTAGTATTAGTGTAGTTTTTTTAGTAGTGTCCCCTAATTAGTATGGTGCTATTCACCAGGCTATAAGGTTCTTGACACTTAAATAAAGTTTCTTACTTTCTTACTTACTTACTTACTTAATTTGCATTTGCAGGGCAGATGCCCCAATTGTTTCTCACCTTGGAGAGTATGTGTTAACGGATGACTTCCAAACTTTAGGGTAAGATGATATTATGATTAAGTAAGTAAATGAGAACTTTATTCATTACACACAGGTTTTTGCACTTTTTAAACTTACAGTAAACACTGAGTACATGTAAAAGTTATATACATCAACATGTACTTTGTAATGAATGAAGCTGGAGCTTATCCCTGGTTTCTGTACCGTGAACTGGCTAGGAGTATTTCTACTCCCCTGGACGGGATGCTAGTCCATCGCAGGTCATTCCCCCACAATTTGTTAGGTTTCTCCTGGGTGGAGACAGGCACTGTGAGAGTTGAGTGTCTTACCCTAGAACACAACACTGTGTCTGCAGCCAGGGCTCAAACCCGGACCGCTCTGCTCCGGGGACGAGCGTTCTAACCATGAGGCCACGGTGCCTCTGTACTTTGTAATGAATGATCATAATTTGGACAATTCATTGTAAAATAATCAATTGCGATCCCGAATTCTTCAAATACATGTACAATGCTAAGATCTTTTATCCAAACACAACCTGCAGTGCATGCATATTTTATGAGTACTTAAGCTTGATTCATGAAGTCGTTAATTTTCAAAGTGGTGGTAATGCGTTCAAAGTTGAAAGGTTATGGTTTTAAGGTATGATATGTTTTTAGGTACAAAGAAGATGGTCACTGCAAAGGAGAGCCAGAGTTTGACCAGCTACCATCACCAACAAGGCTCCAGTGGGATATCCCTGAAAAGGTACAATGCTTCATAATAAAAATAATCTGCTTTGATTTGTGGAGTACAAATAACATGAGAAATGAGTACAAATTTCACGTGATACTGATATTTGAAGACGTGATTGGTGTAAAGCCCCGAGTGACTTTTGGAAAATGTTGAGGTTGCCAGCATTGAAATTCCTCCCAGCAATTTAAACAGTTAATATTCTTGTCTTCATTAATTGCCTAAAAGAAACTAGCAGTAATTACTAGTTCTTTTGAGACAATAACTAAAAACAGAGTAAATTGTGAAAATTGCTGGTGGGTATTTCAATCCTGGCTGCCTCAGAATTTCATCTTGGGCTTCATTCCACACACACCTTCATTTGTACTCCTCTCATTTCTCCCTGCTGCATCGAGATTAAAGGAAAAAAATTGGGGGAAAAGAAATCATTGGATAATAACTCCATTACTACACATTTTGATGTGTATTGCTGGGAATTCCTTCGTGTGTTTGTATTTTGACAAGCCTGTAGATATACTACACACCAAAGTATCTAATAAGATGTATAAATGCTAATAAAAGTTTGGTGTGTCCTACATATTAAAGAAGCTAAATTACCAGAACTTTACATGCATGCAGTTTCATGTTTTCCTATTAGGTTTATGCAATGTTTATTAAAATTGAAAAAAAATTGGTTTCAATTGATACTTTTATTCTTCACTCAGTGTGTGTCCATCATTGAGTCTTGTCAGAAGAAGGCAGAACTGCTGATTAATGATCTTGACCTTCATGTACTGGTACACAATGCTTTTGGTAAGTTGTTAATGATGCCTTCCTATTACTACTGAGTTAGTTAGTGTCAGGGTTTGTTATAAAACTTAGAATTCAGTATTCCCTTTATCACAAGTCACCAGAAAACTGAAATGGAAATCATAGCAAATTAAAGGGAAAATGATAAAATGTAACTCGGTGTGAAATGGAGGGAAACAATTCCAGCTGTTACTGAGTACACTTCCAAGAAATTTCCTGGGCATCTGTTTACTACATGAAAAAATAAAGAAGGAAAGATTTACTAAAATAATGAGGATTTTAACTTTAGTTTCCTGTGTAGTTTGTACTGTGAAATAGAAGTAATGAAGAAGAGGAATTCCATGGTAGAACATATGCTAAATCCACCATATATCCCCTCCCCACCTCTCTCTTTGTAGATGAATTTGCAGGGGAATCAAGAGGGTCCACGGTGGAATGAACACAACTTTATATTTGTAAACCGTAAAACAAGGAAAATGCTTACAAGACTCGCTCCCTGCGCTCTCGTGTCACATGATAATGTGTCCCATAATTCCACTACATCTTTCTAATTTCTTCTCCGTCTCCATCCTTTTAAACGTAGCTGTTATGGGACAACACAACACAATGTTAGTTTCATAAGAACACTGAAAATTTTCAGAAATTTTCATGTACTCATTGTTTAATTTTCATAGTCAATAAGTGGACAGACACATGCATTTATAATTTATGTGATGAATCAATGATGAGTCAGTGAGTGAGAGTGGACAATAATTGGCAATTTGTTATTGTAAAAAACAAATCAATGTCTACTTTCATGCATTCATTCATCTGTCCTGTTACAGACAGTGAAATTCATCATAACATTGTCAAAGGAGTCGGTGGGGGCACAATGTTATAACAAAATTCATGATCAATACAAGGACAAATTCATGTAAAACTGACATCAATAATAATTTTTAAATTGAAAATAATGTTTTGTTTTGAAAAATTTCTTCAATAAGATCTTTTAATTTTCTTTCAGGAAAGGGTGTCATAAAAAGGTGTCGTCTTAGGTAATAGAACAAATTCCTTTATAACAACCCTATTTTTAAATCATGTTTTCTGACCAAAGCCATCAAGTATATTAGGATGTGTGCTTGCTAGATGGCTACATGTTGCTAGTATGTGCATACTGGCAAGATATCTACAAGTAAAAGGATTTTATTTTGACATTGTTTTTTTCCTCTACAGCCCTGACGCATTTATCCAGATGGGTCTTCAGCTAGCGTACTTCAAGGTTTGTGATCAATGGACATCAATTTCATGGCTCACTGTATTTTGTTCATAAATAAATGCTAGATTGTTTTCACTAGTAATTACCTTTTACATGTATATATGCCATTAATTGTTGATTATTGCTTCCAGGACCAACAAACCTTCAGTTTGAGTTATGAATCCTCCATGACAAGACTATTTAGGTAATTATTTTCGCCATGTTTTTTATTTGGCATTATTTTGTTCTGTTTAATCTTCCACATGTAATGTTAAGGGATTAGCCTTGTTACTGATATCAGTTCTGTGTTTGCTTCAGGGAGGGACGCACAGAGACAGTTAGGCCTTGTACCAGCGAGTCATGTGCTTTTGTCAGAGCAATGCTGGACCCTTCTGCTACAGTATGTGACTTGTCTTCCCTTTCGCTAAATACTGCTTTTAATAATACTGCTGTGAAAATTACTTACTGTTTTTTGCAGAGAGCAAGTAAACTCGTCATAAATGTTTAGTTTGCATTCAGTGTTAATTGGTGCGCAAACGTAATTTTCTCAGTCGTTATGAGTGAGTTTCATACAGGACTTATTTTGAAAATCCTTTCAAATTGCTTTGGATGGATATGTCATGTCACTAAAGTACTTTGCGATGGCCTGTTTTGCCAAGATATATTTTAAACTGCTTTTAGGAATTTGATAATTTTTGTGAAGCAAAAGAAAGACCAGAAAGTTTTTTTTTCCCTTTTTCCTCAGACGTCTGTCAAGAAGGAATTGCTTGCAAAGGCTGCGGAAGTACATGTTGATGGTTTTAGAAAGGCGATGGCCGGGGAAGGTAAAAGAGTTTTAGTTTATGTTATTATCAACCTTGTAGAGGTTGAAATAGGTTTTCACTAGCGACGGAGTCGTTGTCAAAGTCCTTAGAGAGCTTACGATCTACTGAAAATCAAAAGTGGGAGTGGTAAGCAGAGTCATAAGTTCGATGGAATCAGAGTCAGAAGAATCAGAACGTTTCCATTTCTTTGGAATCCGTTTACGACTCCGTCGCTTATGATCGAGTGAAAACTAGACTGTCGGGGTCGGAAGCAGAAAAACCCACCAATCAGAAGGCACGGAATCGAACATTGTGATTGTTTTTTTCTCCGACAATTAAGTTTTCACTAGAAATAAATAATAGCGGATGCGGTGTTATGCTTCCGACTCCGTCGGTTTGATTTTCACTAGATCGTATTTTTCACCTCTTCTGATTACGACTCCGACTATGACTCCGTCGCTAGTGAAAACCAGCCTTTAAACGTGGTGTTTTGTTTTAGGTGTTGATCGTCATTTGTTTGGCCTGTATGTGGTGTCCAAGTACTTGGAGGAAGACTCGCCTTTTCTGAAAGAGGTTTGCATTGTCACTACAAAGGACGTTATGCTTGGTTTGTACAGAGACTTTAGTGTCTATGCAAAATTCACTCTTTCGTTTTTTTTACAGGCTCTCAAAGAACCGTGGAAACTCTCAACAAGTCAAGTATGTCATAAATCTTTCTTCATGCACACTTATTTCTCTAAGTAGTCAGAGTTAGTTTGAGCATGTGAATAAGTGGTGATAAGCAGTGATAAAATTTATATTTTAAAACAATTTATGGCTTTGGAAGCTGTGGGACTTCAAGTTTAACTTCACGTTAACTTTCGTGTTCTGTCTATTGGAAAAATTTCAAGGTCGGCAACAAACACTACTTTTTAAGCTCCATCATAAACCCAGGAGAGAATTTATTGATGACATCAGCAAACGTAGAACTCTGTGGTATATGCCATCAGCTTGTGTCGTAAGATTTAGGAAGTGTTAAAAGACGTTTGATGTTGATGTGCGCTGTGCTGTGTCTTTTCAGACTGCAACTCAGCAAACGAAGAAGACAGATTACAATAAGTATCCAGAACAGAAAACAGCTGGAGGAGGTTTTGGACCTGTAAGATATGGACGTGCAATTGAATCCCGCTAATTTCTAACTCTCAAGAGAAACGAAAAATTGTTCGAAATAGTGGGAATTAAAAAACGCCGATAGTTAATGACTTCAGGGCAAATCCGAGGAAAATGGTTGTGAGTTCGAAATAACCGAGTTCGAGTTAGTGGGATCAAACCGAACCATGATCAAGTTTTCTTTTCTATTAGCTTTGGACGTGAGTTTTAGTGTCTCGGCTTCGTGTTTGACGCCTGATGTTTACCATTCCTAGCTGGAATAAAACTGAACAGAACCAAAGTAATCACTGTAGCCAATCACAGACAATCCCATGAACCAATCAAAACTCGAAGTAACTACATGTAGCTGACACGAAGCGCGGGAAAAAGTGCGTGAGCATGTCACCATTGGTTTTGGAGGAAAAGCGTCGCGAGTTTTCTAAGCCAATCCGTGCGTGGGCAGGGCAATGTTTTAACTTAAACAACGCCAGTTTCCCTCCACAATAATTATATCAGTTAGGAAGTAACAACATATTATTTCTCCAACTTCACGAAGGGTGATTCATGTGTTGTTTATTGCCAGGTCGCCGATGATGGTTATGGAGTATCGTACATTATTGCTGGTGAAGACACCATCTTTTATCATATCACCTGCAAGGTCTCATCTCAGTTGACTGTAAGTACCTTTGCACTGTGCCGGTTTGTGTTAATATTGAACAACTGTAGTACAGTGCGAGCTCAAGTTTTCTGTCAGTTGACGAGGGAAGAGGGAGTAGATATCAAAAGCTGTGGAAATCGAGCGCATAGTTATATAGGGAAATGGTTAAGCAACCTGCCAGAGTTCTTTGTTGTAATGATGTTTTGTTGGGTATTTTGGGGATTGATCCTGCACAAAACCTGAAAAAATACGAGAGGTGGTTATGTGTGCTCATACAACTAACTAAAACAAGCATTGTGACTATGTAACTCATGCGTACTCTATGAGCATAAAACAAAAGATGTGCAGGGTGTTTAATAAATGATGATGATGATGAAGGTCAAGGACCTTCCAACATAAATCTTAGACTGTTAGTTTGCTTCTTTGATGTTTACCGGGTTTCTTAACCATTCCCCTCTAACAGTTTTTACCGTTTCCTACGTAGTCCAGTGGCTGAACTATCAATCAAACTCCTAGTTTGCTATGGCAATCAGTCACTGGGCCATGCTAATCTGTCCGGTGAAGTGCATGTGATTTAAACTGGAAGTTGATAATCTTCCTGTTTTCGGAGATGTTGAGTGGTTACCAATTTTTTTTTATCCAGCTGCTCACCAATTGCAAAACTGTTCTTTTTTATCATTTCATGTAGGACACCAAACGCTTCTCCAAGTTTATCAAAGAAAGCATGGCAGAAATGAAGGCCTTGTTTGACTAGCCTATTCACACGCCACAAGTAAACGACGTTTTAGACCAATTCTTTTGCACAAATGCGATAATTTATTTAGTAAATCACACACTTCAATTCCGCCCATCCTCTTTTCAGTTCTTGTTGTCGTTGTAGCACAAACGGGGCACAATTTCAACAAGGTCGACCTCGTATATATGTATGTGCCATACTGGGCCAGCAGTTAACCTCTCTAAACATCACCATTTTTAACACGGTTGGGGCCTTTCAGTTCGTAGAGGATTTGCAGTAATTGTATGTAGTGAAACTTGTACAATTATGTTAGAATATCGTTAGTGAATTTAGCCGGCGGTCGTTGCATATAACGTTGCTTATATTTAGATAAACGCAAGCAAAATGCAAGATGTCAGTTCATTTCTGATAGTAGCGTAGAACGTAACCCTTTTGGGTGTAAAAATTAGGAAAATAGTATTGTGAGTAAGATTTTAGCGTGTATAAACACTTATAATGTTATTAGATTTGATGCAGTCTTTAGGTGGCTGACAACAGTGTACGGTGGCATTTTGCCAGCATTTCTACTTAGATGGATCAGTACTACCACTCATTTTCAGTTGACACTATAATATGGCATCGAGTAAATGCCCAACCCTCGGCCAACGAATTGTGATCATTTTCTTGGCGTAAAATGCTACCATGGAATCAGTGTGACCTATAAACACAAAGTTTTAAATAATGGGAGTTGGAGAAATTTAAGTCGCTCTAAACTCCCTCCAACTTTTTCCCTTGTAAACTTCAAAGAACATTTTACGTCAGTTTGCGAAGTAAAATTCGTTAGTTATAGTTAGGGGTCGCCGGACTCGTTTTTGAGTTATTCACTTAAACTAATGATAAAACTATTATGGCATCAATTGACTCATCCAAGAAGAATGGTTAAAAAACTTCTGAAAACTGTTGTGAGCCCTCTAAATCTACTGAAGTATCGACTGAAGGTAGTAGTGCTGTAAAGCCTACTGTCTGTTAATGCCTGATGTTTTGCCTTTCCTACAGCTGGAATAGAGCGGATTTCAATTGAGTGTCGTAAAAAAACAGAACCAAAATAATCACTCTAGCCAATCACAGCGAACACATAAACCAGTGAACCAATCAAAAGTCATGTAGCCGACGCAAAGCGCGGGAAAACGTGTGTAAGCGCGTCACGATTGGTTTTAGTTTTATTTCTGATTAGAGGAAAAGTGGCGCGATGTTTTTGAGCCGATCATAACGTAATAATGCAAGACCAATTACTTTACGATACTGAAGTGAAAATAACCCATTAAGTTCATGAATTAATACTAGCAGTCCGTTAACAACGGTGATAATATATTTCATATACATTTTAACCTGGTTTAGCTTAATGTGGTGTCTATATAATGGTATTTTAGTACAATGTTTATATTATTTAACTAAAAAAAATGCGAAAGAGTTGTTGACCTCCTTAAAACCATGCGGTTAAATGTTTAAAACGTTAAAACAAATTTGACGAAGTGTCGGCGTTCTCTTAAAGTCATGATCAAGTCAAAGATGTATAAAAAAGCCGTTTTCGCGGTTAATTAATCTCGTTTGCATTACAATCTAATTCAAAGTGGATGAGAGGCAATTTCGTAGAAAACTACCAAATACCCCTAAGCTGATTGTCCCACATACATGTTAAATTATATTGTGATGCGAATGAGAAAAGTTAACAGTGAAACTTGAAGCGTATTGTGTGCGAATATAAATGTTAAGGAATTCCTTAGAGACACGAACTAGTATAATAAAATGTGATGGTGATGTAATCAGGTATATGCACGTACAGAAAAAGTGCACGCACAGTTGAAAAAGTGCAGATGGAAATTCGATTGCTTAATTTAAAAGGTGCACCTCATTAAGGAGTTAAAACCTGTGTTTTAACGTGGGCCAAACATTTTACGTGTCTACGTCTCAACACTGGATTACATCATGGCCACATTTTTAGTTCGTCTCTCTAAGGAATTCTTTTACACTTACATTCGCACACAACTTAACCAGATGGTTTTAAGGTTGACAACAACTTTTTCGCAACTTTTTATGGTTAAATTGAATAGGGAATGTCTATATTCTTGGTATATTAAATAACTAGGTTATGGTTTTTGAGGTTTCTAGCAGTGACGTTAAATCGTGTTCGGGTGTAGCACAGAGAACGTTTCTAATCTTTAAACAGTTATTGATGGAAGTATCAAAATCGTGCAAAGAGAAATTGAAATGAAAAGTTGTTTTCTTAAAATAGTTATAACCGAGCTAGCGGTTATTAAATCACTTTTGTAAAACCAATTTTTTAAGTGTCTCGTCTGTGCAATCGCGGTAAGCTAAAATATCACAGTGAACCAACCACAACTCGCTGCATAATCACATGTCACTTTCCAGCACAGGAGAATGCGCGCTGGTGTTAAGCGCGGGAAAGTGCGCGTAAGCTCGATCGCGAGTGGTTTTAGTGTTGGTGCTGGTGACATGTAATTGGTTATATGATTGGTTAAACGCTCTGTCATTCTTAAGCGTAATCCAGTCTATAAAACCAGTGAATTGCCACATAATGAAAGTTGATATTTAGTGCGAAATAGAGCGTTGACCAGCGATACGATTTGTCGCAATTTGCTCGTTACTGAAATGAGTTGAATAGCTTATCCTGAGTTTTGAAGTCCTCCAGAGAACGCGAGAATTTTATACACGGATTTAATATATACTTGCAACTAATTTAGGTGCTAGGTAGTGTGGAAAATATTTCTTTAATAAAACTTGACTGATTGATGTGTTGTTTTTATTCGTTTCTAATGTTATTTGGTTGCCGTGCAACGAAGAGGAGGGTCTCAACCTTAACGATTGGTAAGGAACTGTACTGATGTTCATAATCACGGGTACGTTCCGGTGGCATATTATGCGAGTTACTTCAAGCCGTTCGCATTTTTGAAGAGACGCAGTCGAATCTAAACGAGTCGGATGTGCCACTGAACCGTGTTTTCCAGAAGCCAGATTTGACCATAAATCGGGTTATCAGGCTAGAGACTGTTGCGAGATATCAGGACGGTAGAGACGGCATTATATTGGCTAATAAACAATTATTCACCGAAGTGGAGGTGAATAGTGGTGGATATTTACCGAGCCGCGAAGCGGAAAGGTAACTACCCACCACTTTCACCGACACTGAGGTGAATACTTGTTTTAGTATATACCACACAAGCTGAATAAGTAGTGGACCAAAGAGTAACTTTGCTTGTTTAAGAGTAACGTTTTTTGACTGGAAGCCATTTTGTTTTTCTTCGGCTGCTCGGAGGTGAATAGTACTTGGCTAATCCCCTCCGAGCTAGCCACTCAGCGCGCGCGAAAAGTACTATTCACTTGTGTGGTATATACTAAAGACTCATAACCCATGATGGCTAAGCCAATGAAAAGTATCCATCGGTAGCTTCCAAGTGGAGTCATTGAGCAATAGTCTGCAGAGCAGGCTGATTAGCAAACAGAGGAGGAAGAGATGTACCCGCGCGTGAAGTGCGCAGAACGTTCTTTCTGGAGGACCCTGTGAAAATCCGCTGCAATTTTCACAGAGAAAATAAAATAATAATTAAAATTATCTAACACATCTTTTGCTTCGTGTTTCAGACGCACGGCAACCTGGAATCTATTTGTTTAATAGATATTGAGTAGCGCAGCTAGCCAGTCAGAGAAGAGCGTTAGATTTATACTAAACCAATTGGATTATGAGCTTGAGATTTCTATCGTATGACAGTTGACGAGGGTGCAGCCCGAGTCAACTATCACGCATAGAAATTGAGAGCGTATAATCTAATTGTTTTACTATAAATCTACTAGTCGCTCAAAACTTTACCTAAATCACGGCTCTTAACAGACACTTCGAAAAACGCCAAGAGGTTTCCGTCATTTTTTTACAAGGGCACACTGCTACGTTACTCATTATTTATCACAGAAATAATGATAACCCAAATAAATATAACCCAAAGCAAATACGCGCGCTGATTGGTTCCTATAACTCGATAGAAACACAGAACTACCACGAGCTGTGAAAACACTCGCCTGCGGCTCTTATTCCCACATAATTTCTCGTTCTCCCAAACTTTCACTTGTGTTTCTATAACTTGATAGAAATAAGGTACATGTTTTCTTTTTCTTAAATAGATAGTGAGTAGCGTAGCCAATCATAAAGCAGCACTCGTGATAGAACGTTAAAGACGGCGTACCTCAATAAAATGACAAAATGGTTGTAGCCGCGAATCATCAGGCGGACACTACACGTTTAATTTGAGAGTACACCGAAGATACTGGCTGTACGGGAGAAAAAACGGGCCCGTTCCAGCGTGACAGTTCTAGCAAAGAAAAAAAACGACAAAATACTAAGAAAATATACAAAATGAAATACAGTGCGGAAGAACTAACAAACCTTATCGGTGAAACTCCAGAATAGCAAAGAAAAGGCAATACGAAGCCACAGATTAAAACGACGCAAATTACTCTGACCAATACGTAAAACTAAAACGAAGAACGAAATGTACAACGACGCTAATGTATATTAATAGAGGTAGCGTGAAATACCTTCGTGGCCCGGCACGAGGGAAATAAAAACAATAGAAAATCGCATAGTGCGGTAACAATGGTGCCAACAATAACCATAAAAAAATGTAAAGGTTTTCATCATTAACCATATCATAAGTCTTTTTGTCGATAATAGTTTTTGTTCTCTTTGGCTTTGCTCACCAAAAAGAACACTAATTTCACAAATGTTTTACTACCAGCCATCCGATGAAACAACGGCATTCGTACTGTGATGACTGAATTCTGTTGACTGATATTCTACTAAACTACAACCTCGTTCCAGGGCTTTTCCCTTGAAGGTGGGAGGAAAAAGGGAAAAGCCCTGGGAACGAGGTTGCTTAAACTGTTGAAAATCGACTGTCGCCGGGATTTTATCACTTGCCATTCGCATTTTCAATCAGCATTTTTCTATCCTCATTTTATCATCCTCATTTATTATCCGCATTTTATCATCCTAATTTTATCATCTGCATTTCTTATCATCCGCATTTTGACAGCATTTTCTCGAGTAACTTTTGGCGGGAGATGTGCCCAATTTTAAAAGTCAGTTATAACAGTCTGACTTTTAAAAAAGTCAGACTGTTATGAAACGGCCCCATAATGCACCCGAGTCCTCACTGAAATGGGTCCCAGATCCCGGTGAACTGTTCAAATCACGGGATTTTCGTGCTCGCGCATCTTACTCGCGCTTCGCGCTGCTCGCGCCTAGCACAAATGGTGGACTGTGAGGGTTTGAGCGCTGGAATCGGAAAAGGCGAACATCGTCACGGTTGAACGTTTTATACCGCATTTGAAATCCTGATGGATGTAGTAATCAAAAAGGTAAGCTTTGCGTTAAATTAAAGTGAAGACAAGTATGCCAGTCAAGCAACACAATGTAGTTTAAAAGCGTGCACACCGCGCCGGAAATGCTACAAATTACATGTGTATAAACAAAAAATCTCCCAAAAAATTGTCGTGCTCACGGAATATCGACCTGGTACTACATTTACTCCCTTAAAAATGTTCATTGGATTAAATCTGAATAGGCTAGAGCTGTGGCATCTCTGTAAACGTTTTTCTGTCCTAATCAAAATTGCGTTCCTGCTTGTGTTTGTATTTTAGCTTTTTATGCTTGTACATGCATAACTATGGAGACATACATGTGCATGTACATTTGAATTACTCAAGATGGAAGACATGGTACTACAGAACACTGAAGGGTTTCACAAAACCAGTGGAAACTCTTTTTGGGACAACTAAACTGAAATAATTGAAAAGCATTCAAAAGTTAGGATTGAAAATCAGCAATCAAGAAATGGCAATGATCAGTTATAGATCAGCAATACTTCAATCTTTTGTTGAACTTCCAATTTTGTTGTAGAAACTTTATTTAGTTTGCATTCTCCAATGTTATTGGTTAATCATTTTAAGAAAAAGATCACTTTCCTTTGTTCTCAATAAATGTTTTGATTGGTAAACTCTTTTCCAAGTAGTCCAGTTTGATATCTCAGATTCTTTTCTCTTTTTAAGGAAAAAGATGACAGTGGTTCTGGTTGCCATGGCAGCTGGCTGGACTTGGCAAGTGATAACAGGACCTGTGAATGGTGTTCAGCACCTGATGATATGACAAATCACCTTCCAAGTTATGTCAAAGTGCCATTAGATAACTGGCACAAAGATTTATTGTTAGATCTCTGCTACTGTTTTGACTGTGTTCAGGAGTATCATAGACTCCAGGAAGAATTGGATCATGAGAGTAAAAAGGTATTTATGCTCCACTGTTCTATAGACAGTACATGTTCAGTGCATTGTATATTTGTCGCAATGATTCGATTTAAGGCCCAGGGCATTTATTTACATGTACTTTTGGTACCTCTCAGGAGGTTGCTTATTTGAGACAGGGTGCTTATTCAGGACAGGGCACTTATTTCTTTTTTGAGAAACAACTGAATGTTCAAAAAAAAACTTTAATATGGTATTTATTTGAAAAGGAACAATAACAGAAACAGTGATAGTAACAACTATACAGTGACTTTTCAGTTATGGTGAGGAAACTTTTATCTATTTCAATGCCAAAAGCTTCAACAGTGTCACTTACAGTATGTAAAAAAACACACTGGAAAATATACTTGTTGTCCCTGGATCCTTTTTATTTAGAACCAGCAGGCAAGCAATTGCCACAAAACTCGAAAGAAAAAAGATCATTTGTTTGAAGTTATGCACTCACATGCACTCACATGGACAAAGTCAGTCGAAGACCACTGTTCTTGTAATTGTTGTGGCAGCACGAAAACAAAGAGAACTCAAAGATGGACGCCACGTTTTTTATTACGCCCCCAAGGCATGCTGGGGCTAACTATAACAATGCATAATGTAACATCCCCCCTTTTGTAAAAAAAAAAATTATAATAAATAATAATAATAAAATAAAGTAAAATAAATAAATGAAATACAATAAAAACACAACAGTGAAAAGCATTAATGCGTTATAACAGGTTTGTCCCAACTGATCCAACTTAGTATTGCCAGGATTAAGACGAGAACAATTCAAGGCAATGTTCAACTAGAATGTTTATAGAATGTTCAAGTTCAATCAATGTCTCTGACTCCACATAATGGAGTCCAGGAAGTCTCTTACAAATCCAGACGGGCTGGTGCTTTCACAACTCTGTCAGAGCGAGTCCTCACTTCTTTGGCTAGTGTTGTAGTGCTCTTTGCTTCACTGATTGCTGACCCATTTTCTGTGAACTGAGCTGGTCCCTGTACGTTGAAGGGCCTTTGTTGTGGTTGTATGGTTGTGTGCAACCGCGAGTCTGCATGTCGGTTCTGGACTGCTGGTACTTGACTCTGCGTCTGACGAGGGTCTTTGCTGAATTGTTGTGATTATTGCATGTGATTCTGAGGAGTCATCGGAGCACTTATGGTGGGCAGTGGTTGTCCTAATGGCTGGTCATCCTCACAGAAAGCACTTGGTTGCTGGGACATATAGATCTTTGCATCTGGTGGTGGGGCTGTGGCCAACCTGAGCTGTGTTCTATTTCTGCGCATCTCTCTGCCATTAGGAGTGACAACAATGTATGACCTAGGCGAGGATACTTTCTGTACAATGCCATGAGGCCGGGCAGAGTGCTTGTGCTTAGGGTTGGGTTTGACATACACCCACTGGCCAGGCTGAATTTCTTCCCAGATTTCTATCATAATATTGTTTTGCTCTGGTTTGGCGTACACCAATTTCAGGTTTAGCAGCAACAGGATGTGCAACTTCAGGCTTGAGAAGCCCAGGTGTCATTGGAAGTATGCCCCTTGTCAGGGCTCAAAGTTTATTTTTTGTTTTGGGAGCACCTGTGCTACCAGGTGTAAATTTTTGGGCGCATGGCCAAAATTTTAGGCGCACCGGTAAAAATTTTAGGAGCACAATAAGAATACTTGGAGTACTGAAAGGAAAAGTCAGAGAAGCTTGAGACATTCTAGAAGTAACCATTAATCGGTATGTATTTAGTACTGCAATTATGTGCTTGTTTCTTTCAATCAGTAGACTTGTTTTTTCAATCAGTCGAATGTGGATGGCTGACATTCGCCAACTGAAATTAATTCTTCTGGCCATTTTCGATAAGATCTTTGGCCGCTGTTCAGCCACTTGACAACTGGTGGTGTCGGGTTGAATTGCTCCAATTCTGGCCCTTCCATGCTGATGCGGATTAGGTCCTCTGTTGTGGACACGTGGAGGCTGCTTCTCACATCTGACTTG
>Ga0126337_10001391_pt1 | contig 14567 bp, 9 predicted proteins | sample DipCmetagenome_FD_92527 | JGI IMG/M metagenome (GOLD analysis project Ga0126337, IMG submission 92527) | Coral microbial communities from La Bocana,Puerto Morelos, Mexico - Diploria C A metagenome | ecosystem: Host-associated > Invertebrates > Cnidaria > Coral | place: La Bocana,Puerto Morelos... | reverse complement strand
TATAGGGGTTTAGGTATCTGCTGTTTAACACAAGCGTGCTACATCATTTTGACTTGAGACACCCCTGAAGGTGCACGGTAACCTTAACAAGTGCACACTACTGCTTACTTTCCACAGCAGAATAGATCGTAGGTAGCCTAGCCAATCAGAGAACGGCATTTGTAATAGAACGCTAGTAGATTTATAGAACTTTCTTGTTTCCGGTCATCGCTCATTGGTTGAAGCTCGGCGCGCACTTTTGGTACTTCATTTGAACTCTGTACTAATGTTTTTTAGGACTTTGAAGAAGTGTTCAGCCTTATACGAGACATTATCCTAGCAACAGACCTCGCCCATCACTTAAGAATCCTTCAGGACATTAAAAAGATGGCAGAAGGTAAGCTAACCGGTTAAATGTCTCCCTTTGTCTGTGGCTAGTGTTTGCCTTGAGTGTTGTCTACTACAGTTCACTACCTTTAACCCCGTGTCGATGGAAAGCAAACCGATTATTCATAAGAGCTGTGATGTTCCCCTCTTGTTGTAGTTTCCTTAAAACTTTAGTACACTGATTTTGCTTTAGCGTTGTCCACAGCCTTTGTCGTTGACTTTAACTCCGTATTCAATACGGGAGTCAATTACCAAAAAGACCCGATGACTGTCATGTGACTCCTTTAATCTATTTTCTATGACCGTTTGACATGTTCACACTGGTTTGCTGTAATATTACCAACAAACAGACGCTTGTATCTCTGTTTCTTCTGATTCTGTTTATTTTGTTGACAGATGGTTTTAATAGTAATTCTAAGGACCACCACTTTCTCCTTCTGTTCCTTATGATGACGGCCAGTGATTTGTCCGATCAAACCAAGAACTGGGAGGGAACCAGAAGAACAGCGGTAAGCTAAAGTAGGCGGCGCTTTCTGCTCTACCTTTGATGTTGCGCCAAGGAAATCCCCTCAGATTACGGTTAGTTCGTCTTTTGCCAAGTCCGTCCTACGTGACGCTATAGAAAACCGCGAGACAAAAACGGCTGCGCAAAATCCTGGGTATAAGAAGCGCGCGAAAAGAGGAGGGACCTTCCTTTTGCGCGTTTCTCACCCCCAGGTCTTTGTAGTCTACGATTCCCTCTACGCTTTGAAAACATTCGAGGAATGTAGATTGTTCTAGAATGGCGCTAGAAAGCTCAGTGTCCTAGCCTGTAAGGCTGAATCAAAGCCCGTGTGAAAACAAAACGAACAGCAAATAATCCGAAGACATCATCATCATAACAGCAACGATAACAGTAACGGAAAAATCAACATCAGTTATTTTGGATTGAATGTCAGGCACGATGGCCATATTGATTTATTTTTATTTTGATTTATGTTTTTACTTTTTGTGCACAGGATCTGATATATACTGAATTCTTCTCGCAAGGTGATAAGGTAAGCTGTTGGCAGAGCATTCTTTCTGTACCTACTTTTTTACATTACTTCCACGACTTTGTTTCACAGTGGGGTACACTACCTTTGGTTACAACCCCGCCCCCAGGGTCTCTCAGGGGTTGGAAGAAGAGAGACCCTGGAACGAGGTTACCTTTGCCGGGCGTCGTTAGTTCTCTTGCACCGTTGCTCCTATGTTTGCAAGTATTGTTTTTATTTCCTCTATTAACTCGTGAGATTTTACTATTTAACATTTTCTTTGCGTTATTTCCAGGAAAAACACATGGGAATCACACCGATGGAAATGATGGATAGAGAGCGAGCGTGTATTCCTAAACTTCAAATCGATTTCTTGGACGCGATTGCACTTCCTGTTTACAGGTAACAGAGTAAAAGCGGGGACACATTTTCTCTTGATCCTTACAATAAAGCAATTGCTTGCTATTATTCCATGTTAATAAATTCTGTTGTTTCCTGAAAGCCTTCATTTAATAAGGATGATTAAATATTATTTGTTTTACACTGGCCTCTAGGTTGCTGTCTTCCCTTTTACCGGAGACTCAAGTTGTCCTAGACACGGTTCTGTCCAACAGAGAGAAGTGGCAGAAAGCACAGGAAGATGGCGATTACGTTTACAGGCCTGCAGCCACGGGCGACAGAGAAGTGCACATTGCAGAGAATGGAAGTGCGCCTTCTTAACAACGTTAAATTGACGCAGTTTTTGAGGGCGATTTCTCAAACAAACTAGTCCAGCAGAACGCTTAATCAGCTTATTATCACATTGACATTGGTAAGGTAGATTTAATGATGACGCAAGTGACGTTTCGCTTCGAGTTAGTTCTGTTTCATTGCAGTTCATTGGCTTTTCAAAACGTCCAAGCGCGAAACGTCAGTTGGACAAGGGTTTAATTAGCATGGTAGTTGAATAATTACGAGTGACATTAGTTGACTTAATTTCACGAGTATACCATTTGATTACCTTTTAATTTCATGAGTGAAAAATTGCACTTCTAAACGGGTGTTTTTTAATTTTTTTATTTTTTCGAGAAATTTCACGGCAAACGTTGCCAGTGAAATTATAAAAAAAATGCTGAATTTTCGCGCCCAAATTAAGGAGTGATTTGTCACCCTAAATATTACCGTATCAATTTCATGCAGATAACAAGGTGATTATGGTTTACATGTCAGTTGACAGGGGATGCAGTCTCCAACAAGTTCTAAGAGTACAAACCGAAAAAGAATGTATGTTATGACGGTGAGAATTTTAGTTTATTACCAACACAAATTTTTGAACTGCTCAAGATGGTTCAAATCAGCTCACTGGATGTAGCTGTTGTCAAATCAGAATTAGAGGACATCTTGTTATTAAGTTCCTCAAAAATGATAAACTAGTAAGATTTCGAAATGTCGGCTGAAAGGAAAAAAATCGACATTGCAGTCTTCCTGAAGCCGTTGCACTTTTTGCACACGTGCCTTCTTTTTACTTCTCCTAACCGGTACAATGCATTTGTTTTGGTACGAGTTGGGTGAATTTGTTGTCAGACAAGGGTTTTTTTGTAGTTCGTGATTCTTCCTTTAATTCTCCTGAACTTTGCTCGTGATCATGTACTGATATTGTGATGCGAAATTCGATGTTGATGGACTGAAGTTCGTTGTCTGCCTTTGACATGTATCTTTTTAGTTCAGGGAGGCCGAGAAAGATGTTCACGGAAAGTAAACGGAAAAAAATTGTGCACTTAAGTGAGAATATTTATATTTTGCTGCGAGATTTAATTTCTGTAGTTTTTTAATTATTTTGAATTGATTCGAGGATTAAAGAAATAGAAACAAAATCAGAGCCAAATTTTCCTGTTTCCGTTAAACGTCATTTGTGAACAATTCTATTAGCTTTTGGGTTTTTTGTTACGTTTTTAAGTTGTGATCTAATATTATCAGCTGTTAATGTGAAAAATTGATCGTTATTATTTGCAAGGGTGATCTTTGAGGTAAATCTGATTATTCTGATTGATTCTTTCTTTGTCGGTATTTTGTCACACTGTGTATAGTTTTTGTTTTCGAGTGCCAATAATAAACTGCTTGCTATTAACCAGCTTGCTCGAGCCATACGGAGGAAAAGTGGACCGGTCGCCGGTTTCTGCTACAACTTCGGGCCTCGCGCTTAGCTTGTAAGAGATTCATATTTGCCAGTTCCGCAGTGTCCTTGCAAATAGAGTCAAATATATTTATCTCGGAGTTCTTTTAACTTCGACTCACTAAAAGCTTAGAGTGCGCAAACAATTCCGCAACGATTTTGCGTTTCGAAACGCCTGCGTTGCTTCTGTCCCAAAAAATATTATCAATATACTGATGGGTTTAGAGTAGAGGTAAAGGTTTCTTTATGGTCAGAAATATATCCACATAGAAAAAATTAAGTGAAAAACTATTCGTAATTAGATCAAAACAAAATTATTTAAATTTACGTCATTTAAGAGACGTGTTAAATTAAAATTGGTTTTAATGCATTAAGGTAGGTAGATTCTCACAAGAGGATTTTCCCAGGCTTGAATGTCTGGAGCGTTTTTGGAAGAACAGTGATTTTCTTCAGCTTCTGGAGGCTTATTTTCTTTTAATGTGGTCTCAGCGACTTGCTACACAAATTAGAGAGGCTGCGGGGCCAAGGTTAGTCCGCGCGACGAGAATGTCCATGGAGTCGTTTGTTGATGTACAGGCCTGTTTGTCCCAGTAACAATTTACCCCTGGGGTACGTTCTCCGGATAACTCCTCTTGTGGGAACCCGCCTACCTTCCCAATTTCATAGTTATAAGTGATGAGATTAAAAATCATTTTAAATGTTAGTCAAAGATTCATCTCAAACATAGACTTGTAAAGTTCTATTCGGCTGCTTGTGTATATTTTCTTTTTGTTAGCGCTCTTTTTTTCCTATAAGCGCTTGCTATATTAACTCTATTATTATTATCATTATTAACCTTTTTCAAAAACTGCTTATAAACTGTAGGAAGGAGTTTTGCATTCGGTAAAAAATATTGGCACCCGGGTGCGAGTTAATTTGTGCCTCTTGTTTTTTTCCTCCCTGGTATAAAGTATTTTAAAAGACATTTTATTTATTTAATGGGAACAGGTGTAAAACTATAGCGATGTATCAAAATTTTATGGAATGGAATAAACCTCTCCAAGTTTATTTTACGCCTTGTTGTATTGTTAGATTTAGTGCTGCTCGAGTAGTCCGAACAATTTTTATTAAAGTGGCTCCCTACTGTTTTACGATCGCGCGCGCGCTGAGGACGAAAGCTCAAGTAATCTGCACGTGCTCGAAGGAAAACTCCAGTGTTTTTTGATATTTAATGGCGTCAACACGCGCTTTGTATAGCTGCGGAATCATTTGTGAGTACTCGAAATTTAGCGGATGGAAACAGAGACTTGCATAAGGGTTTATAGAAACTCTTAAAAGTTCTTCCAAGAAATTAAAAGTAATGGTTAGTGGCACATGATCATTTAACGTTGGTTATGCTGAAATACATTAATTAACGTTACAGTGCAAGAAATTGAACTTGTCGGTAGATAATTATTCGTTATCGGGTTGCGCTCATGGAAAAGTCAAGCTGTCAACTGAAAACGAATTGCGCCACGGCAACAATTAAGGTCCGGCTTTTTCACGTTTAGAAAGTACGGCCTATTAAATGCGGATAGATTCACTAAACGTGAATAAGAAAGGCTGGAAGAGGTACACTTCAAAGTCGGCCTAGTAAGGAGATATGCTGGGAACCAACGAGGACACCCATTGCTGTTGTTGTTGTTGTTGCCTTTGTTGTCTTGACAGCTGGGTCAATATCAGCAGAGCTGAACGGAGTAGACTTTTTAACTATACGGTAAATTAAATTAAATCTGTAAGCTATTGCTTCATGGACAAACAATCTGCCAAAAAAAAAAATTAAAATACCAAACAAAGGAAAAACCGCGGTCAATTAGCCGACAATTGTCGTCGTGCATTTCCGCGCGGGTCCTTTGTAACGAGACTGTTCCCACGTGAAAACAGGATGTATAGCAAAGGAGAATACTATATTTGATTAAAAACATCGTGTTTTTGTTTTTGTTTTGTACCTTCTGGTAACATATTGATGTATTTTTGAATCAAAACTTATTGAGAGAAGTATGAAATCAACCCTTCTAACAGTGTTAGTGGTCTCTAATGAATTGAGGAAGGCGTTTTCCCCGAAACGTCTGTATGTCTTTACAGCATTTTAACACCAACACATTGCTCACCGCTTTCTGCCATTTATTTTTAGTGCTGTGAAGCAAAAATGAAATATGACTTAGAGCGGTTTTCAATTGAGTGTCGAAAGCTGATCACACAATTACTTTGATTGTGGTTTAACTTCGGATTGAGATTGGCTGAGTAGTCTAATTGGGAAGTAATTGGTTTGGTTTTGGTTTTACGATACTCAATTGAAAACCGCTTCAAACCCGGCGGCAGAAACCTTTGTTCCTATATATGTCTTTTCTGTTTCGCCGTTACTTGGCCATAAACGTGTGAAAAACCCATATAAACCCATATAAACAGTGTCCGAGCAACTAAGCAATCGACAGGTTATATGTAGTTTCATCAAAGTGGAAGAGTACAGGAAGACAACAACAATAACTTTACGAGACATTTCCACAATAAACGGCATTACCAATACAAATTAAAGATTAAGACAAAATAAGATATTTTATTTTATGGCAAGGTAGTCTTGAGGTAGATCCTTGGTCAGGATGTAGCCCCTACGGACCGTTTCAATGGAAACTGAGTCAAAAGCATAGTATTTTTTGTTTTGGAAATCCGGCAAATTCAATAAGAAAACATGGCCCGAGAGCGTTATACTTACAGTAAGTATCTGGCCCAAGCCGTACCGTGGAATATTGGTCCTCGGTACGTACGTGACGTGGTTTTTGTGTAGACCGAGTGCGGCGCGGTCCGTACCGCAATGACATCGGGCCAACATTTCCCGGTACGGCCCTTGCGCACGGTTGGTAAGCAGTTTATAATCACGGTCGTGGACCTTCACGTCCATCATAAATCTTACCATATTTGTTCCCGTGAAGTTTGCAGAAAAAGGCATTCCTCTCTAATAACTATGATGTAATTCAGGATTAAACTTAAAGGCGAAAAGATTCCTTACACCATTCCGCGGCTTACGTTTCATAATAGACATGATTCTGCTGTCTGAAAAGGGATAAAACACGAGCGCTTACTCGAATAAATGGGAACTTTCCTTAGCACGCCAATGAAGCCGGTTATATCGTTGAAACTGGTAATCGTTGACAATATTTGGATGATGTTGAGATACAAATTTTCAAAATAATGATAACAAAAAACAACCGACTGAAACAAATTCAATTTGTCGTGGCTCGCTCATCTCATATACTGAAGAAGTGCTAAGTCTGAAGCGTTTAGTAAACTAGCTACTATAAGCCTTTTCAGCTACGAACTGAAAAAGGTTTGCCGCGAGCTCCTTGCATCCCCTCGCTGTAAGAGTGTGCATGTCACAAAAGTGCATAAGTCAAAGTTTGCTTTATTTAAGCACGGAGGGTGGCCCTTTCAGCAGTTAGTTGGTAAAAAAGGTAACGATGCAAAAAAGCCAAATAAATACATCTGCATAGCAAATTCCCGAACACCAAAAGAGCAAAACAAAATGAAACGGGAACGTGGAACCCTAACTCAGTGCGAACTGAACAACCTTAGATTCAAATTCAAATTTATTGCCTTTACTTACGTCTGTGTTGACAGTTTTCAACGTTCAGTGTGGTTCGTATAAGTGGCAGTCGCAGTGATCTCACCCATTTTATAAATAGTAGAGAGAAATCTCAGTTCTTAAAGCAAAGTTAATTGGGGGAACAATTAGGCGCCAACAGTCCAATATTGTACTACGCATCATTTCGATATAGTTTAAGGTCTTCTGAAAACATGGCTGATATCCTTCTTATACTTTAGAAATTTAATGGGAGCTACTGAAGCACAGAGATGATTCAAAATAAGTTATTTTTAGTTTGGTTATATATTTAGATTAAGATAAATTGAGATAATAAGATGATACTTTTAGATAATACTGATCTGCAAGTATGCCACATAGGGTTGCTAAATCATCGAACCACAAAAACAAAACTCAGGAGATTTTTTTTCACTTATCAAATGCGAGTGTATTCCTTTCAGTAAGTACGTTAAAGGCTAGATTTCTCCGAATGACTCGTCCTTTATTCGTAGCTCGCTTATTCGTTTAATTTATAACTGATCGCGTTCATCAGTGACAAACTACTGAGCGGCTAAGTATTCAAACTGATTAGAGCGAAACCTCAGTCACGTGTAAACAGCTTATCTTCGCTCAAATTCACGTGTACTCATTATGAGAAGTGCATACGAAGCTATGTGAGTAACATACGTGACGGAAAATTGCGTATTGCTGTTTCGAAATTTGGCTTTTCGTCGGAGCATTAAAAAAATATTTATTTTTAGAGTTGCATTTAGACAACAGTTATATTTTTAGATGCTGAAAATATTGGCTTTCCCAAATTTGCTGCGTCGCTATACGGATAAATATCTTGAAGCTCTGTTTTCCTGACAGATAAAATATTAAGCAAAACCACACTGGTCTATGTATTCAAAGACTGAGAAACGCAATCACGAGTAAATAAAAGGATCAAAACATTTTGATTTTGCTTGCATGTGTGTTTTTTGCTGGGTGAATTTACTCTTGAACTGGCATCGCGAGCGACAACTAGGTTTTACTGAGCAATTTTCCGGTTAATAATAACTGTCACTGAAGACTTTCATCTGCCAACCGACTGAACGCAGCAGTCTAGAGCCTAACTCGTCACTTATTTGTAAACTCTCTTTGTTTCACCTGTTGACAACATAACACTCCAACAGACAGTCCTCTTTGTGCTCTATGGCTAGTAGAATCAGCAGAATGAGCTCAGTCCACTGTTCTTCAGTGGCGTCTAGCTGTTCTCGGTTGCGGCCAGATGGAATCCTACGGCAGGCCTGTTTTTGAGTCAGTGGATGTCCACTTAGCTTGGGAAAAAACCTAACAATCCTTTTCATACTCCAAGTACTTTCCTGTGGTGGGATTTCTTTAGGAGTACGTCTGGTGGCATCCAGCATAACTGATGTAAATCTTTGCTTGTGGATTTCTTGAAAGAGATAATCAACCGGCCAAGCTGAGAAGGTCTTGTGGACATGTCATATTAAGTGCTCTATTTTCTTAACAGCTTTGTCAGCCAAGTGTTCATTGTTTTATAACCGACTCGGCTTGCCACTAATACCCACGCCACAAAATAGAAACTTTTCTGGTCGATAAACCATTGATTACGCAACGTTAAGAGTAAACGGACATTAATGCTATATTGAAAATGTCTCTGAGGGAATATGTTACTGAAATCAAGCTAGGAAAATCATTTAAAAATCTGGTTATGAGATAAAAACCTCCCTCAGTATAGTGGGCGCCAGTTTATACATCAAGTTAGTTGGGTCATGTTTAAACAAACCCTTAAAATCGTTTAGCAAATTGGCTTCGAGGTGTCCATATCTTAACTCCCTCTACCCAATCCGGTAATGAACGTCCCCACAAACAAATAATGCAGGGTGGCCAGGTTTTGCAAACTTCCTATGTATGCCTTGCACAAATCCCATTTATCCAAATATGTCGAATTCAAGAAATCTTTCTCATGCTTAAATTTCATTTTGTTTTATTCTTGGCTCAGTTGTTTGGCACATTTTTAAACTTGCTTCTTCTGTACCTGATTTTGATTTTCGGTGACCAATTTTGCTTCTTACTCTAATTTAATGTTGCATAGAAGACATTCTTTACGAGACGCGACTAAAATGATGTATAACAGCTCTAATTTAGTCAGTGAATTCATAGAAATATTTTCGCCGGGATCATTCAAATTCAAAGAAAAACCCACATTTCTAAATTGTGTGTACTATTGATTTTACATTTCCTAAAAGGTTGTAATTGCATGTGTGTAAGGGTTACGTGCTCTGTGTGGGCAATAAATAATGCACAGTGCGGATTAAAACACGGTTCCAACTTGCGTATTGTTACCTAACTCTAGCGCGGAAATCCCACGTTGGTTGATTAAATAAAGTTCTCAACTGAAATGTTATCATCTTTAGCCTTTCGTTTTATGACTGCGTGGCGGACAAAGATAAATAGAACATTAATATCGTGTAACTGAATACCCCACCTTATGCTATACCCGACCAAATCAAACGAGATTTTCAATAAAAAATTGAAGCTTCTAGAACTTGATTTAGCTAGGCTTGCAGGCAAGCAGTCCATTACGTAACAAATTTCTTGGCGTTGGGGACACGATGACATATTCGTTTTTGGCTTGCTTTTGTCTAATTTGACACTTGTGCGTATATTTTGAGTTTTACTTACGTTAGTTTTACGAAAGAACACGTTTAATAGTTTGAAGGGGCGAGTAATATCGTTTCTCTTTGGCAGTGGCAAGCTGTTAGAAAAATGTCAGTCGACGTCCCCACGTATGTACACGCACAGGTTGGGACACTCAAACAAAGTTTCATCATCCATCATAATCATTCACTATAGCATGGATCAAGAGGTTCTCCCTAGACAGCTGGCATGCACACATACCGGCTGTTTGTGTGGGGAAAATATTGCGAACATTTATGATATAACAACACGCAGAGTAACCGAACAGGAATTGCCGTTTGGAGCAGTTTACCACGCTGTTCTTCCGTTGCCGCTTTGCAGATAGCAAGGTCATAAATCGTGAAACTGTGAGGCATTCACTTACTGACATTGAGATCCCTAACTGTGACTGTTAACGGAGAAAAAGGCGTTTTCTTTTTTGGTAGATCGATCTTCATTTCAATGTAGGCGGGCATGTAGCTGCCAAAATCAGCTTTAAAAAGCCGGGTTCGCACACTGTCTCTCCTTACAATTCCTGAACTTTGCTTGGAAGGAAATCCGTTCAGTCGTTGTAACATTCCTGGTGCAACGGAATCACTGAGGTAAGCAGAAGGAAAGGAATATGTGTAAAAATTATTTTATCCCTTTGATCTCTTTAAATGTGATTCTTAGGAGTTGCTCTTTCAGATTCCAAACAATTGCACTTTAATATAATTTTCTGAGCACTAGTCTTTGGAAGAAAATAGTAGAGGATTGCAAAATGTAGTGCAAACCCAAACAGAAATCTTTTATGAAATGCTTTGCCTTCAGACACAAAATCAAAACTGTTGGTTGACATCATTTTCGTGTAGAAGGAGCCACATCTCACTTTTTGGCACTAGATAAAGGGGAACCTCACGTGTACTCAGTGCTTCCGTCGCAGTACAACACGTGTCGTCGTCGCTTATGATACTTCCGCTTTTCCTCGGGTATAGAGTAATTACAAAATAATAAAAATGAATCTGTGCTTTTCACATAGAAAAATGGCACTATTTTTGGACTTGATATCAATTTTAAATCCCCAACACAGCATCAAACTGTGAGGGATTGTAAACATTAAAAGTCACAAAGAGGAGAGCCTTAAAATCTTCAGCAATTTTTTATTTATTATTGTATAATTTTTGGAATTTAAGAAAAATGAAACTAGGAAGCGACTGTTATTCGATTGCATTTCCTTATTTTGACGAACTCATGGTCGAAATGTAAAATGATTTTAGCAAATTTCGTAGCAGTAGTAAAGATATTAAACATTTGAAAACAAAAGCATAATGTTTGAGTTTTGAAAACAACATCGGGCACTGTAAACATTCTAGAACTACGCGATGGATACTGAGGTGTCGTCAGTAGAATGTTTCATGTAATTAGAATTTGTAATGAAACGTTTTGTAAGGTTTTGTAGAAGGCGGTAGTGAAAATGGCTTATTACTAACTGGAATGAACTTAAAACGAATCCTGATGAGAAGATTTGCATGTTTTGTATGTCTCTATTTGTTTCACCTCCACCGCAGAAAATTGCTTGTTGTTGAGTTCTCCAAAAAGCACTGTTTTACCCCAAAATAGAAGCTCAAATTATATAAAATAAATTGATCAACGGTTGTAATCCCTTTAGCTAGTCAGCATAGGGGGCTCCTTGGTTAAGTGAGACGGCTTAGAATTCAGCCATAAATGAGCAGGGCTATTTAAATTGTTTATGTAATAATGTAGTATTTTTTTCATTCTTTTTTCGACAGATTTATTTCGACTATCAGATAAACTACTCGCTGCTTTTTTTCCAGCTCTGTTACTTAATAAAGAATTAGCTAAAACTGAAACTAAATCTAAACCTAGAAAATCACGTGTAAACAGCTTAACTCTTCTCAAGTGCACGTGTCGTGAGAACCTGTCTGAAAACTGAAAAAAATCGCGTGGGTATCGCAGTAGGCCGTGACGCGAGAGGGAATCTTACATAACACAAGATTTAACCGGTTTAATTTAATTAATTAAACAATTTGAAAATTCATTGGGTCATGAGATTTTAATGGAAACGACACATGCAAATAAGTTCCTGCTGATGTTTAAAAGGCTCTTAATGGACAATCTCTGGCAAAAGGGAATGAAGACATGAAAGTGATCAAGAAAATATTACGATCGCTGAACTCCTCTCGTCTTCTTGCTGTTGCAAACATATAAACTCAAAACAGCATAAAAACCTAAAGGCATTAAAAGGCACCCATTTGGAATCGAGAGTGGCCAAGAACGCAGTAAATTAATCAAAAACATATCGTGGATAACACTCGGTCAAGCTCGTCAGCCATGGATTCCATTAGCAACTGGAACACAATCTTCATGGGAATCGAGTTCGTGGTGTGTTTATTGGGGATCGTGTTCAATGGTTTAGTAATTTTTACAATTTATAAGAACGTCAATCACCTCTCAGCACCCAGTTATTTCATTTTGAGTATTGCGGTGAGTGATTTCCTGTCTTGTTCCATAGCTGTTCCATTTTCGATCGCACGGCACTTCAACCAGGAATGGCCGTTTGGCATGACTGGATGCAAGGCACACGCCTTTATGATATTTCTGTTCGCACTGGTTTCCATCACTCAAATGGCTACCATTTCGGCAGGAAAGTTTTTAAATATAACGAAATCTCTTTACAGGGATTCCTATTTCGACAAGAAACAAATAATTTTGATAATCTTGGGCTCTTGGATGTATTCACTAGTCTTCAGCGCTGCTCCTTTGCTGGGTTGGTCAAGATATGGTCTGGAGGGAACCAATGCTACATGCTCACTTCAATGGCAGTCTTCTCTAGCAGGCGATAAGGCATATTTTGTGGTCGTGTTTGTCGCTTGCTATTTATTACCCATCGCTGTGATTACATTTTGTTACTACAAGATCCATAACATTTCTAAAGGCATTGTGCAGATCAGTTCGCAGTTGGGTCGCATAGCAATGTCGATGACTCAAGCCCTCCTGAAGAAGCATCGTAAATCCGCAATGTACTATTTAACAATCATAGTCGCATTTGTGATCTCGTGGTCTCCCTACGCTGTCGTTTCTTTCCTTGTTGTTTTAGAAAGAAAGGTAAATCCTGTTGCTCTCAGCGCGTCTAGCGTGTTTGCCAAAACCTCGTTTTTCCTCAACCCCATTCTCTATGCCATTTTTTCACGAAGGTTTCGTCGACGTTTGGTCCTTGCGGTCCCCATAAGCAGATCAAATCGTTCAGTGAGACCATTTACTTTACCTTCGCAATCGGGAGGATTGGTTCTGTGAAAAGAACTCATTGCATTCGAGAGAATCTACCGCAGAGTAATTCGACGTCAAGACCCTTAAGACCCCCTTTAAACCCGCAATTGGTGACAAAATGTTCAATTTTGTTCCCCCTCGTAGAGGGTCGTCACTAGCGTTAAAGACAAGGAAAGTTATAGATCGAACGCAAATGTGTTGCAAACTGGTGTTTGCTACACATATGGCATTAATCGTGACTCGTCACTTGTTTTTGATGAGGGTTTACTCATACTGAAAAACAAAATGGCTTTCACCTTTAGAATTTAGATGGTCGCTGATTCAAAAGATGTGTTTGTTCAAAAAGTGTTAGCCCCCATTTACACTTCTGTTACATTAACGAAAAGGAAGAAGAACTGCAAATTTGACAAGCATCGCCGCGGTTGCCTGTCTATTAACGGAGATAAAAATACTGACCATTTTAGATTCCTCAACGATCTTTCCAACAATATACCATGCAGAGTAACTTTGCTGATTGTAAGAAAAATGTAATTTCAAAATTAGAATATGTACAATCTAATATTTGGGAATAGAGAAGTACTAATAACTCCACCAATATCTAAGGAAAGGGTTCAGTGCATGCAATTGCTCTCAAAAGACTCTGAGCTATCGGTGTTTGCCAAAAAGATACCCTCTGTTACTCTTATTATGCGAAGAATCAAGACACGCTGTCTCTTGGTAGAATTATATCGTACTTTATCGTAATAATAAAACACTCTCTTCAGAATTAAAGTTAGAATGTCTTTATCTGAAAGCTGTTAGTCCACTCACCCCTCCCCGTCACTCGTTATTCAACCTCATTCCTACTCCCTGACAAGCTATTAATTTTCGTCTCTCCCCAAGCCTCTTCCGATTATCAATTCCAAGAAGGCGCTTCCATGATCAGCGTTCGCACTTGCTAAATTACAACTGTATCGTAGGACGAAAGAATCCCGCTTCCTGACTTCTCTTTCCGCCGTAATGTTTCCACCCCGTCACCTCCCAGGTTCCCGCCTTTGTTCCCACCCCCCGGTCCTCCTCCACCAAGGAGGGAACATTTAGGAGGGTGATCTGGGTACAAGTTTCTACTCTCGACCAAGGTTTCAAAGAGTAAACATGGCGGCCAAAGCGAGATACTGTTCGGAGACTATTTTGAAACAATTTGCCTCCATCTGACGGAGATGCAAGGAACAGAAAGTGACAAGCAGACTGTTGACTTGTTGGCTGGTTAGTATGACTTCATTGCTGCTAAGAAAATGGGATGAATCAGGGTTTGAGCTAGGATTTGGTCACTGGGGGACAATTTGTCCCCTTGGCTAAAATTTTGGGGGACACTTTTATTTTTAGGGGAACGGACAAATTAACTTTTATTCAACAGTTTTTTTTTAACATTCGTACAGGCAAGCCAACAAAAACATTTTGTTTTACCTCATTCTTGTAATACAAGAAAAGTGATACAAACAAGAAAAGT
>Ga0126337_10001390_pt1 | contig 14568 bp, 7 predicted proteins | sample DipCmetagenome_FD_92527 | JGI IMG/M metagenome (GOLD analysis project Ga0126337, IMG submission 92527) | Coral microbial communities from La Bocana,Puerto Morelos, Mexico - Diploria C A metagenome | ecosystem: Host-associated > Invertebrates > Cnidaria > Coral | place: La Bocana,Puerto Morelos... | reverse complement strand
CTGAACTTTAATTAAAGAACTAGATGTGTCAGCGACTGTATTCATACTTAAAACGCGATGAGTCAGCAACCAACAGGTTGTTAATTAATCCTATTGAAGTAAACAGCGGACGTGAGTTCGGCGTCGAACTTAGTTAGTAGAGTAATCGAAAAACTAAATTAACTACCGACAAAATGCAACACTTTAAGAAATGCGACACGCGCGGAACTCTTAAGTAATTAGCTACGGTGAAAAGCCTAAACAACCGCTATTACCAAAAATAAATATCACAAAAACTTCGGAAGTAAAAAGGAGCAACCTATTATTTTAAATCACGCCTTTTGTAATTTCGAATAGTACATTAACAACATAATAGGTCAACCGGTTATTTCTGGCTAATTATGTGCTGTTGGCTTCTTGTAAGTGTTTTTTAAATGATTAACAAGCTAAATACGGAAACAGCAAATAGAATAAATAGAAATTTCAACAAAGCGAAGCAAATCCCAAAATAGCTAACACTACGACTAAGAGAAAGATTATAAGTTAAGCGAATACAATTACACAATTATACTGATACTAAACTATGAACGAATAAAACTGAATACAGAAGAACGGCTAACAAACACGGCCGACTTGAAAGAGTTTCTCGTCTATTTCCTCATCACACCTGATTATGGCTGCTGTTTCTTGATATTAATAGACAAATAGCTACTTTTCCCTTCCTTTCATGTCAGTCTATCCGTTTGTTTATCCATTTGTTTGTCTGTCTGTCTGTCTGTCTGCCTGTCTGCCTATCTGCCTGTCCGTCTGTCTGTCTGTGGGTCTGTCTGTCTGAATTTGTGGAAACTCCAGGACCGGGTTTTACAAACCCAATTAAGCTAAAACAGGGTTAGCAAGATATTCGATTTAAGTATTATAACTTTTCGGTGAACCAGCTTTCGAAAAAGCCAGCCCAGAATAGGCTTTCTGTGACGATGCGGTTTTCATAAATTGAAGTGAGTATGCAGATACTAAGTGTGTAAAGGAAAATTGTAAACTGAAGAAAATGTACATACCTGCAATCATATTTGACGGAAAACTCTGTGGGCAGTACCACTGCTGTAGTGTCTGGGCCGCGATAGCGTTGATTACTTCTCAGACATCGAGTTTGACCGTGGTTGTCAAGCCCTTTGTAAGTGCTGTACAATTCACTGTCCGACCAAGGGATACATAGCCATTTTTCTTGCCCTTCAGGGTGGGGTAGGGTACCAGGACATTTTTGAGAAGTTGACTGTGGACTTACCAAGTCAGTATCCATTTGCGTTAAGATGCAAGTCGCTTCGGAAGTCATTGGCGTCAGAAGAAGAGCTGAGTGGTCATTTGCTCTGGGGCACCTGAACTGAAGGCAAACAACTTTATCTGATCCAGAAGTAGCCGCTCTTGACCTCCTGAGGTGAAATCCATATTTACCGGTGTGTGATTGGTCATCCTTTTTGTAGCTAGCCGCCATAAATAGGACGTTAGTTCCTCTTATTGTGACTTTAATAAAGCATGTTTCAGAGTCTCCATCAGACCACCAATCAGATACCAGGTCTGCAGGCGCACTAAGCAATGCGTATTCCTCGGAGGTAGTTTGGGGTTGCTTAAATTCAAACTGGCTACCCTTTGGTTGTGGTTGTGCGCTATTTAGAGATTGTTCACACATTCTCATGTTTCTTCCTCCCCATCCATCGTCTAAGTAAATCGGTCCTGTTTGGTTAACCAGGCCGCTATAAAATTCAAATGAGCTTATGGTTTTATCGGCGCCCTTAATTTCTCTTACATCACCTTTGACGTGCTGAAAGGTCGTATTAAAGTCGCGAAGAGCGGGATCGGGGTCATAATACTTTAAGCCCTTTTCCGCTTGAAGGTAATATTCCGTATCCATCCATATCGGCATACAGACGAGACCATTCCGTGTAATGCGCTGTACGTACCCTTTGTGATCTTGGCGAATTGCTGTTACTATGACGCCATCTTCTACTGGGTTAGTTGTTACTCTTAAACCAACGATACTCCGCGGCTGATCAAAATTAAGATTTTCTTGTGCTATGGATGGTGTCACAGTTCCAGCAAGAAAGATGCGGTTTGATCGCTTCCCTCTTCTTTTGCTCCCATCTTCAAGAGCAAAATCACCGACCGACCTCCAACGGCCCGTTTTTCTTTCGAGCCAGTAAAGTTGTACTGAGGCGTTTCCATCAGATAAAGTCAAGTTGAGCTTTTCCGGATCTAAGTACACCCTCATGGGTTTGGACATAACCAAGGGTTTTCCATTTTCATCTTCCAAATTCAGCTTCATCATGCCATACGTTTCTAACATCTCCTCCTCGCCATCTTCATTCATGGTGGTAAAATCTCCAGGAGCTGACAAAATATCAGACTGGTTACGAGGATCGGTAACACTGACTGCAAGCTTTGCATTTCCACTGAAGACTGAACCATCTTCAGTCAAGAGAGCATTTTCCGGTAACGCAACGTCAGCGAAACTATTTGACACACCACCTAACGGAAATTCTAATGGTTCCGAGGCATTAAAAGTGATAGGAATTGCCTTTTTTCGTAGTTTCACTCTATGCATCGTTCTCTGTCCTTCGTTTATGGTAAAAATTTTGTCTTGCTCTTGAAATTCTTTAAAAACACGATCTTTAAAAGTCACTATAACTCTTTTTGTTGCTTTTGGGACCACAAAAGAGAACATTCCATGGCTGTCGGTCCTATCCACTAATATACCAGCAAAGAACAAATCCACAAATTTGGCCGCCCTATCATCTTGACCTACAACTTTACTTTCCATCACCGTTTGTTTTTCTATGCACTTTCCACAACCACAGGTTTTAACTATGGAGAGATTGAACGACATGAGGGCTCCGCACTGAACTAGGACACTTTCAAACGAACGAGGTCCACAGCACATAGAAGGTTCCGTACACGAAGAATTGAAGCTGGAATTTTCCTTTACGCATTTAACAGGCTCACAGTCTCCGACGTCCACGGTGGTGGTGTTTGTGCCATTAACAACACAACCTGCAGGCAATGTCTCGTTCTTGGAATTAGGTGTTGAAGAACATGAGTCTTCAGACGTTTCTTGAAAAGAAAAGATAAAATGCTTTTTCCATGAATATAAATGCCAAAGTTAATTTACACAATGAAAATTTTTTGGGGGTAATTTCGGATTTCCCGGACTTCATTGAAGCTCACAGGGTGAAATGACAAAATTACTAATTAAAAAAAACTAACAATCCCTAAAGTAACAAGTAAAAGCTATTAAGAGAGTGTCCATAAGAAAACTACGCAAGAACCAGGCAGGAGATCAGTACAGCTCAAATCATCGATTGCAGTCAAACATGACAATGTTTGGTTTAGTGAGTGAATAATTATGGCAAAACATTAGGGTATTTATTTTGTTCACTCCAAGTTAGGGGCACCCACTGCAAAAATAGCCATTTGACTCCTATTAATGAATACTTCATTAGCTTTCTTTAGCAAGTTTAGACAAACTGGAAATTACCATCGTGGTGTTTAGTTATCTGATCTAATAAAGGTTTGTACGACTTTACTTCTTGTTTTTCTCCCTTTTTTGGTATAGATCGAGGAAACATATCAAACACTCGGGAAACACCCCGAGGTTCGTCAAAAATACTCCACTACGTGTCCTGTTTCAACTCTCTTCCCTTCCTATGGGAACAAAAATAATCAAAGAGAAAAGTCCGGTTGAGTAGGCGCAGATACATACCTACTATTTTTAAGACAGCTCCGACGGAAAATTCTGATCCAAAGTCGTTTACCACTCTACAGCGGTATGTGCCATTAAGGCCGCTCACAACGGGTATTGTAAGTGTGTTGTTATAACTGTACAGGTTTTTATCAATGATATTGTTCTCCTTGAACCTAAAGGATGAAAATACCAGCAGCGTTTTAATTAACAAACACTGTTTCCATCCTGATCCGATCATGTTTGATTTTCAACAGCAAATGAACGGAGAACAGAACAGATGAAAAAAAATCGGGCTTGGGCCGAGTTCAAGACTCTTGGAAAAGCTCACAAGACTCTTACAGGAATCAGAGAATTAACTGTTAAGTCTTAATAAGTGCAGAGAACTATAATAACGCCTACCAAACAAGGTGAGTTTTAATCTTTTATACTTGAGTTAGGTCAAACTGAAAATGTTGGAATCTGCCCGTTTTTTGGGGCTTTCTTTGTCTTAGTCGCCTAATTTATAGTAGTGCACGTAGAAAACATTCATGCGGTTTTAAGCCGCATTCCTGGAAAATTTGAACTGACCAAGGAACCCGTCAATGAAACTGTTCCTTTTCGTCGATTTCCAGCTTGAGAATAGCAATACTATGAAATCTTTTTTTTTCTCTTTTCGGCCCAAATATTTTAGTTTCGTACCATTCAATTTCTGGTGGAGGGTTTCCTTCGCCTTCACAACAAAATGTAACACTCTGGCCAGACATTCGCATCTTACTTTCTGGGTGGACGGTCACAAATGGAGGAACTGTAGAGTTTAACATATAAATCGTAAAAGATGTTAAAGAAGGTCCATTTATTAGGTCGTTTGATGCTAGTCTTCTTTTTCGGATTATATGCCTGCACGCATACTTTCTGATACATTTTCGCTATCGTCCACAATAAAAAGCCCGAAAACGCTGACAGAAACAAGGGTATAGCATAGTTAACTATGGGTATAGTAAGCAGTTTTTCGGCACCGTTTTCAAAAGCCTCTGTTTTCATCTATCCACGGAGCGTTTTCAAAACGATGTGTTTTCAAAAAGCTCTACTTTAAATACCGTTTTCAAAAACTTCCTTGTTCATCAGCGTTTTCAGGCGTTTTTACACTTAAAAGTGTAGATGATACGCGTAATCGTATCAAAAAGTATGCGTTTTCAAACGAAAGTGTGGACGGGTCTTAGAGACGCAATCAAAGCTTACCAGCAATCTCAAGTCTGACAACAACATTAGCAGTCGTGGGCGTCAGCACAGTGGCATTTTTCTTCACAGGAACGAAACCAGCTTTTGTTATGAAAATCTCCTGTCGAGCGTCTGTACAGACATTAAAAGCGGTAAAAAAGCCGCTGATATTAGTTTGAGCCAAAACTCTGTATGGTGTCTCCGCCAATGAAATGTTGGCTTCGGACAACGGGACATTCGTCTCACTAAGAACTCGACCAGTAAGCACGTGATCATCACATGTACAGGCATTGCATTCATCATTGAGCCTTCCTTTGAAGCACGTCCTGTTGCAATCTGAAACACCAATTTCAACTTGAGTATACACATGTCGAGGTGGCTGGCAACAATTTCCAACACGTTCTAAGACCTTGATTTTGATGGATCATTATAGCCCACTCTTTATCAGTCGATGCTACAATCATGGTGTTTAAAAGTTGCCCAATCATTAATGAACATTTTGTTATCATTTGCGTGACACAATAGGTTACCATGATAGCAATAGTATGACCTGTTGAAAACACCCTTAATATCAGCTTCAACTGCTAATACTCAAAAACGAGATCGGTGTATTTTTTTAATCGAATTTTGAATATCAGGATAAGACGCAACTTGTAGCAAAGTTTTTTTTAAAAAAAAATCTGTAAATAAGGTTCAACAAATATAAAGTAATAAATAATAAATCAAACACAAAATACCGTGTTTGACCACATTTCCAAATACCGAAAAGAGGGTTGAAAATACGACGCGTAGAGGTGTGTATATTTTGACGAACTTAATTCGAGATGTTCGGAAATGTGGTGAAACACTGTCTCGAGTGTTAAATATATCTTCTGAATCAAAAATAATACCAAGGAGAAAACAGAGGAAAAAAGTCGTTAAAATCTATGCTAATTAAAATCAGATATCCAAACAACGTCACGGTCATCTTTGTTTAAACTTGATGAACTATCAACGAGTGTGTGAAAAAATATATCAAACCTGGACAGCTCCATTCCGCACATTTCTTGTTCTGTATGGGTTTCCCAGCACAAGTAATAGGAGCGAAAACTGAACCCTGATTTTGAGCAGCACATGTCCTGTTTCGATGTCGGGCTCCAGTACCGCATGTTTTAGTACAGTCACTCCAAGAACTCCATCGAGACCATTTGGCTTCTGAAGCGAGATAAGTATAATTTTTAAGACAGGGTCTGAAACAGTCGTTTAAATGGCTCTAAAAATGCGAGCGGAAAACTGGAAGTTTGACGGTGATTGTGGCACGTAAAAATGCAATGTAGGATTCGTATGTTGTTTCACTGCTCCTAAGATTGTCCAAGTTCAACGACTTAAAAAATCATCAAAAATCATTTTGCAAAATACTGAAATTAAAAGTATAATTATAAGTACTTCTCAAACAGCATCGTTTTAATGGTAACGCCGCTGTTTCATTCAAATTAACAATCCAAAGTTGTTACTGTTCTGTACAACATATTAGAGAGACAAATAGTATCATATGGATATTACTTAGTATAATTTAGATTTGGCTTTTGGTAGATAGATGTTTGGGATATATAGCTCCCTACCTGTGTTTGGCACGAGGCTTGCAAGTGACCATACGGCCGACGCAGGTTTTGATGCAGTGATAATCGTAAAGTTACTACTGCTCACATTGGAGGAAAAAATTATGCTGGGCTCCGTGAAATTCCTACTTGTTATTCTTGTGGATAACTCCGCCTCTACTGATGATGAAATCGTACCTCGACTAAAAGAGGTCACTGCTGGTGTGGGAGAAAGGCTTATGATTGCGCTTGGTCCTATCGTGAAATAATTGAAATGCTAAATCATTTAGTAGGAATGCGAATATGTCACTTTAACAAATAGATTCCATGTTACAGTGCATCTGTTCAGTAATAGATCGCAGATGACGTCAAAATGTGGTAAGAACAAAAAAAGTAACGCTCGAGGCGATAGCTGAGTGTGTCACTGATGTTCTTACCACATATTGACGTCCTCTATGATCTATTACTGAGCAGACACGTGGTAACATGGACTCTATTTGATCATTTGATTTATATAACATGGAAAGAAAAAAACTGTTAATGACGTCATCTATTCGTCTGGCCTATAATAGATCATAAGTAAGAACCAATCAAAATGCGAGAATATTAGTCATGTGATATAGTCATGTGTTACCTACATTCACTCTTGTTACTTACCAATGTTTTCTTCATCTCCACTTCCTGTCATGTAAACTGGAACTAATATGGCAAGGAGGATAGCCAAAGTTACCAGAGCAACAGCGGTCAAAATAAACACCAACAATCGCTGGTTAGGGCTGGATGAAGGTACAGCGTTTACTACGTACTTGTTTCGTTTCTTTTCATTTCTTTTCAACGACGAGGTCGCCATTGTAACCTCAGATTTTCCTGTAATTAGACAGAAGGCTAGGGATTGATGTTGAAGCACATGAGTAACTTTAATTTAGCCTGTGAACAGGCGACCGCTGTAAGGATCTGACCGCAGCTGGAAGGGCCAAGGATCTGGTTTAGAGTGGCCGTGGGGGAAATTGGGTTTGAGTTGGAGCGTCGCCCCCTCCTCTCTCTTCTTTCCTCTTTGTTCCAGCTTTCTCCTCAGCCAGATCCTCGATTAGAGAGCCTGTTGACAGGCTGTCCTCCCATTTACTACTAAGATGCATACACATGTCAGATAAATGCAAACCTGAACAGTAGGGCACGATTTTGAAATAACCCTTGCATTATATACTCAGAGCTTAAGACGAAATCCAATAGGAAATCAAGAAATTTCAGTTTTTAATGGACAAAAACCCTGTACCACAATAGTTTTAAGTCTGGTACAGTTCTTTTTGTACTTACTAAAAGCTAAAACGTTTCGCACAGAAGTTTCCAATACCCTGTAAATAATCTCGGTACAAAGCTTTTGTCCGCTTGTTACTCAAACTTATGGTGACTTTCCTTTATAGAAGTCTAATTTCTCCTCAAATACAGTACTACCTCTTCTTGTTCACATATGTGACAATCAGTGGCTGTGGCTGTGAAGATATTTTGTATATCCAGGTTAAAAATTTATTATAACACGAGTGCGGGAATTTCTCGGCCTTTTTACATTTACTGTGTTAATTACTAGTAATCAATATTTTTGTTAGTACATGTACATTTATGCTAACGTGACCACGCCCAAAACAACGAAGCAGATCAAAAGGAAATTGTTTTTAGGTGTCATCGTGGTTGCTCAAACCATGTCAGTTGCAATTCGTTAGTTAGCCGTAATCAGCGTTTTCACATCGGTTTTGTTCAAGTGACCCCGGTTACACTAGCCGCACCATAATGGCAATATGTGACTAGGCACCGAGTTAGATCTATATTATGGTGAGAAATCTATTTTTGGTTTGTTTTTCACTTCTCTGAATATCAGTGGTATTGAGTTTTATACTGTGCGCTGAAACGATGTCTGCACGAAAGCGGCTTGCGAGACGTTATTTTTTTTCACAGCACTGAAACCTTAATAAAATCAGTTTGTTGTGCATGAAATCACACACGTTTCCAGTTTCTTATTTCGCCTACCAATCCGGCTTAATGATTTAAAGCACTGAATAGTAGAATTAACTAGTTCTTTCCATGATCATGCTAATACAATTGTTGTTTGAGAATGAGATAAATACGCCAAACTTGATATAACTTCTTGAGAAAAGTGTTTTTGATTCCTTGATAGTTTACTAACCTTAGTAGTAGTTTCAAAATTTCTATGATCAGTCAGTGTAAGCCCTTATCTAATTGTTGAAATCAATTAATATATGTTCGTCGTTGGCGTAATTTAATTAATCTAATGATTTCTTTGAAATACAAAATTCAAGTATTTTTTTAAGTGCGTCATTTTTCTCAGTTTGTCTAGTTTGCTTGTAATAATTTGGAATATCAGTTTTAAAGCCATTTCTCTTCTGGCTAACACTAATAATTCTGAGAACATCAAGTTACGATAACTTTTTGATCAGCTCTGTAATCAAGAATTGGCGACTAAATTCTGTTAGCTCACTCAACGCCGAAAACGTTGTTGGTTCCTCCCCGGATTACTTTTTTCCTGGTTCTTTTTCGCGTTTCGAATTAGTCTATAAGTAATAGGAAAACATAACTCACCATTCAATTCAAAAGTCACCAAATTGCTTCTGGAATTTACTTAAGTAGCGCAGCAAAAGAAGTGTCTTACCTGGGTCGAGCAACACGTTGTTACTGCAGCAAAACGTTTTGAACAGAGTAAACAGTGAGTCCCATCTCAGATAACTTCTTTATGCAATATACGCCTGGTGAGTGGCTTTACTTGAAAGCAATACCCACTCTTGAATATAATTAGTTCTGCAAAAGCTCACAAACTCAACACTAACTTGCTTTCTCCAAGTAGTATCGTGTGTTCTGATTACAGTTTCCTAACTACTTGAGCCTGCATGGCTCTTTTAAAAGTATGAAAATGACATATTCAGAATTCATGTCGAACACGTTTATAACGTTCGTGGACACGTCTGACGTCTGACCTGAAGTGTTTCGACAACTAGGGCGCAACACTCACTCCATACCTTAAAGCTCCACTTTAGTAAAAAAAAAAAAAAGTTGAAATCCCACGTATTTTTCCAATTTGCAAAGACCCACTCGCCACAGCAAGATGGCGGATCGCAAAATCAACGTTTAGTTACCCGTGCTCCTCAGCTACAGTTTCATTATTTGGTTGTAAACTCACCGACTCGAAAGAAATGTCGCTGGCCAGCATATGGCGACAGTACATCAACGCTTAAAAATGAATCGAAAACTCATGGGGGATAGACGCTAAGACGATTGATAACATTCTGCCGTTAAATGATTAAGTTTTGTTCTAAAACTAACATAAACATTTAATAACATTTGAAAAGAACAACAGAAATTCTTAGTGTAATCGACAGAACACGGCACTAGTCTTTTCACGTACATGTTTATTACAGTTTTACAACCTTGGTAGTTCAATGATTTTATCCTCGTTTAGTTGTAAGGAGACATTTGCGTCAGTATTAAACGACATTGATCATTCAAGTTTTTTAATTCGAAATCATTGTTTTTAATTGTGTGTTCGTGATTGCGCAAAGTTAATAAATGGAAATGTTATAAAGCCGGCAAATATCAAAGGAGCAAACAAAAAATGCCAAGATTGATGTTGGAAGGTCCACGACCGTGCGCAATCTTTCTTTTTTCGCTCATACGCTATACATGATTACGTAACCAAAACGTTTATTTTGGTAAGTTCCTCAGTACGGAGTAAACAACTATTGTGTTTTGTGCACGATCAAGGCCAAAAAAATGAACAAAAACCTACAACAAAGGAATTTTGCGGTTTCATAACCATTTCCCTCTACTGGCTATGCTCAAACCGCTTTAGCTGGAATTCATTATTCGTATGCGCCTGTTGTCAGTGATTTCTTTTTTATCAGTTTTGTTTAAATGACTCCGGTTACACTAGCTGCACTGAACTAGCAACAAGTGACCACAATGTCTTGATGATAAGTCTATTTTTGGTTTGTTTTTCACTTTTTTGAATAGCACTTGTAGTGATTTATATACTGTCTGCAGAAGCGATGTCAAAGGTCTGCACGCAAGTTGCTTGCGAGACATTTATATTCAAATACGCTTTCAGTATTTTTCACGCCACTGAAACCTTCATAGCACGGTTTGATGTGTACCAGTGATATCACACACGTTTATAGTTTGTTAAAGGCTGCATACGAGCCTAAGTGGCCCATCAGGCCGAGTCGAACAAGTGCTACTCAACTACTGGAGAATTATGCAAGAATTATGCAAGCCGGGTCATTTCACACGGTTGAAATGTGACAAAAGACAGTCTTGCATGCTGTAAGATGTAGAAAGAGAATGTTAGCAAATTTAAAGGTTGCACAACTAAATATGGTATGAATGTTTAATTGAATGCTAATAAAAAAAAAACTTTTTGACCTTTAACATTATTTAAGCTGCAAAGACAATAAATAGACACATTAGGCTACTTGTTTGCATCCCTGTTGCCACCCAATTCAGATCATTAGATGATCCATTCAGGAGGTTATAATTGTTCTGCTTACACATACTGTCATGCGACCAGTTGAGTATAACAAATTGCACAATCGTGTGATCTACATTGAGTGGCAACAAGGATGCAAACACATTCGACGAGTCCATCCGCACAACTGATATCAAAAAGACTGAAGAAAAACCTAACATAAAAAAGCATTTTCATAATCATTAGTTTAAGACTGGAAATCGGCATACAGGTTAACTATGCACTCTATTAGTCACTTCAAGAAATACTTTAGGTCTTGCAAACAGCTCGAAATATTTTCGTTAAGTATGATGTATTAAATAGAAGACGGGTTACATTTCAAGAAATTAAACAAGAAACCACCGGCTTAAAAAACTCACATCGGTGTTTCACCATAGAAGGAAGAAACCTTAGATTACGTAAGTAACCTTACCGGTGACAGACTCAGTTGGGGGCTGAAAGTAAGTTTAGAAGCAATACAAGGAGCGATACATTGAAAATCTAGCTGATGTCAATTTGCAAGACTACCAAGCTATCTGGAAGAACAGTTATCTCATTAACTCAGAAGAGCAGTCATATGGCAATATTATTCATTCAGGATTTACGCCAGAAAGTGCTTCTTTTTAAACCCTTATCTTTATTTTGAGTAAATGTACATTTTCAGCAACGCAAACAAGGTTATCTTTCAAGGCCTGTTGCTGATTTATGTTTGTAAGGAAGTTTGAATCACGGCCATTCCAATGGAATAAAAAAGAAATAGTAGAAGACTAATTTTATACAAAATCAATTGTTTTCGGTTCTCAACCATGACAAGTGTTGCTAAGGGAAGTTAAAACAAAGCTCGTCTTATTTCTTTACAGTGCTCTGCTGGATCGGTGGACAGTCGTTTGTCAGTATACTTCAATACTTTTTTGGCGGCATCAGTTTTGAGAGGTGAGTAAGAAAAGTTACCTAAACAAAGAAGAGCACACGTTTTAAGAAACTTTTCTCAGTTAGTAAAACAAATGTTTCGTAAATTTTTTCCAAGTTCTCCCAACAAGATTCGAACTTAACTAGTGTCTTTCTGGTTACTGTTCTGTCTCTCTGCCACTGAACTGCAGGAGATATCTTGCAAGTCGGACCATTCAACAAGGTCTAAATGTAACACTTTGGGCACCTTGAACATATGCTACATTTAACTATTTCAGCCAAATACAAGGCATTGTCGAAAAAAACCAAAATCTCTCTCAGAATTGTTTACAAATCGTTTAACTATAGCCCCTTATCTTCAAAACTGTTCTGTTAAAATATTCTTAAAAAGCACGGATACAGTTCAGAGTGATTTTCTTAGGAGGTATGGCGTTTGATATTTACCACATTTCGGCAGATAATATACTTCGCATGTTACTCAACACCCAATATTGACGATGATATACAATGAGGCACGATAAACCAATTTTTGCTGATCTTAGATCCTGACTGTTATCTATAATTTGAGTGAAAATATTAAATAGTTCAAAGTAAGCCAATTCCAAAACAGGGGGCTAAGCTCAAGACTCTTGGAAAAGCTCATGAGACTCTGAAACTCCCAGCAGGACACCAGTTCTAATTTCCGGTGACATCATGGTGCTCGTGTTAATGGCTGCTTAAAAATAGCTAACATTGCAACCAGGGCCTTCGTTGTAAGCATTGCGCGAAATTCGATCAAAGAACGCGTGGTGCGAACTAGAGTATAGCGGTAAATCCATGTTTTGTTCGCCTTTATCAATCAAATTCGCGGACCGTTACTCGATCCGAGGCAAACTTAATTTGCCGTATCGAGCGAATGGTTTCATACACCGCAAGAGTTCAAGGTAGGTAATTCCTTTCCGTTTTTCAAAGCTAACATTGCAAAGCTGTCTGTTACAAAGGACCAAATGGCGGGAACGTGGATCCAGCGGTAGGGGGGGGGGTACTCCCTATAATGGCCCATAAGGGAAGGCTCCGCCCGAAAGGAGTACTTTTTTCAGGCTTCAGGTATATACAAGGGTAGGGATTTCACAAGTTTAGGTATATGAAAGGGTAGGAAAATCTTCATTTGGGTATTAAAAAGGGCCTTGAATCAAAACAGATCAAGCAGACGCAACTTATGACTGTTTCATTATAATTTATTACGCGCTACGTGAAAAAAATGACAAGAAGACTTCCTGTTTTAACGGTTTATTCATAAGTCTTATTAAGAAAGTATGTGAAAGGGGTACATTTTGCCAATAAAAGGTATACGAAAGGGGTACCTTTTCTGAAAAAATGGTATATAAAAGGGTAAGGGGTTGGACCTCGGGGCCGAGACTCCCCGTATAAAACTTTTTTGAGTACCCTCCCCGGGACGTGGATCATGGTTTCGATCTTCGAGAAAGGAAAGAGTCAGCTTGCTACAGATTGTTGCTACTCTGTTTGGAATGATTTGAAGAGCGTTACGAATTTAGAACCTGGATGCCGATAAAGTATAGAATCTCGAGTTATAAGGGATTTATTAAATTCGATCAAAGCTCGAGTTGTTTTTCGACAGACACAAGCGCTGGAAATACGTCTGCGTTCGCTTGTTAAGTAATCCGCGGCTTTTTGTGAGACGCGCTCTGGCAAAATTGCCAAACAGATCGTGCCAAACTATCTTGAATTTTCTGAACATCGATCGCAACTGGGTAAGTTATAAACTAAACATCTGATATTTTATTACTCATACTTTTCATCAAAAGCTTGCATGTAAGTTTATGTTCCACTACCTCTCTTCCCCCCGGTCAAATCCTGCCCTTGTCAGCGCACTATGCTAGGTTTTTTACACGAAAAAATGTATTTTTAGTGTATGTCATATGTTCCGGGCTTGGGATTATTTTGTCGATCTTCCAAGGAATCAGAATGATAAATGAAAAAAGTGAAACAATTAAACTGAAATAAATTGTGGTCAGGAAAAATATACACACTGTCAATATCACTGTTTGGCTAGCCCAAAGTTGGTGGAGGAGACCTCCACTAACTATGGCTAGCCTGAAACAGCAAAGGAGCTTTGCTTTTTCCAGCTGCAATTCTGTTGAAATGTTTTTCCCTGGTGTTTCTTGGGCACTAAAATGTACATTATTTCTATTAAAAAAAAACGTTTTAATTAGTTAATAATGATGAATATAAATATTGTAATCATTGTTTGGCTAGCCTGAAACAGCAGAGGACCTAAGCTATTTTCAAGCTGCAAATCTGTGGGAATTTTTTACCCTGGTGTTTTTTAGACACTACATTGTACATTAGAGCGGTTATCAATCGAATATCGAAAGTAAGGTTTTACTATGGTTTGAGGTTGGCTGAGTAGTCTAATTGGTAACTAATTGGTTTTGGTTTTGGTTTTATTATGGTCAGTTGAGATTCACTGAGTAGTCTAATTGGTAACTAATTGGTTTGGTTTGGTTTTACTATGGTTTGAGATTGGCTGAGTAGTCTAATTGGTAAGTAATTGGTTTGGTTTTTGGTTTTACTATGGTTTGAGATTCGCTGAGTAGTCTCATTGGTAAGTAATTGGTTTGGTTTCGTTTTACTATGGTTTGAGGTTGGTTGAGTAGTCTAATTGG
>Ga0126337_10001388_pt1 | contig 14574 bp, 4 predicted proteins | sample DipCmetagenome_FD_92527 | JGI IMG/M metagenome (GOLD analysis project Ga0126337, IMG submission 92527) | Coral microbial communities from La Bocana,Puerto Morelos, Mexico - Diploria C A metagenome | ecosystem: Host-associated > Invertebrates > Cnidaria > Coral | place: La Bocana,Puerto Morelos... | reverse complement strand
GGCTGTTTCGGCCGGCTACCGGCCCTTATTGACAGCACAGAGCTCTATTTTTCTGTCTGCAGTGAAATACAGGACAAAACTGGATGCGCAGCCAAACGCTGTTTCAGAGGTCACTGTAGTCACATTCACTACAAAAGCATCATCAACATAACCTGATGATAAGAGAGATGAGGAAGGTTTTCCATTATATATACAAACTGGCATTACAGGGAATAGTAAATGCATTTGAACAATTGTACCTATGTAGATGCAATTGTCTCTGGATATGATTTCTATTTTCATAGAAAATGGTGTGCCTGATGAAAATACAAAAGAGAGTTTGGGAGAAATTTTCAATGTTTATGTAAACAAAAGCCTTGAGGTTAGGGTGTATGCATTAAGCAGCTTCAAATTCTCCCAAATGTTCTCAAGTGCATGCATTAGGGTATGTCAACATGAAGAAGCCATTTTATACATCTTTTGTGAAACAAAAGCAACAAAATACAACTAATGAGCTACAACCATGTCTAAATAGCCTCATGCAAAAACAACTGGAACACCAATCAAAATAAAGGGTATGTGATCATACTTTTATAAGGGTCATGGTAGATTTCGGAAAAATTGTTCAAAAAACACTTGCCTATATTTCTACAAATTTTAATGGAAAGTTGAATATACTCAAGTCAATTAAAATTTAATGATTACATTTTTGCACCACAACTTAATTTGCAGCCTGAAATAACTCTTCAATGTGTGGTCTTAATATCTAAAATTTGAAAAAAGGATACAAAATCTGGTTATTGTTTCGTAACCTTTCAATATGAAATAAAGGTTAATTGAGCCGTTGTAGTGATAATTAAATTTGTTCTTATGGATGACTTCAATGAAATAATTTTGAGCAAATTTTATTTTCCCTATAGGTTAAAAACTTAGGCTAAAACCCATCTGGGAAAGTCTATTCTATTAAAACTGTCAACAATTTGACACCTCAGTTACAATATTTCACACTTCAGAACATTCCATGTGTAAGACCGCAAACGGATATATTACCGTTTTAGACCAGAGATACGAAAAAAGATAAATTTGGCCACTTTACAAATAGATTGCAGCTAAAACAAAAGTTCCACAGGAAAAAGCCGTTCTATTTCCGTTAATTCATCAAGAACTTGGCATTAAGAACAACTTTATTTAAGCAACGAACACCCACTTGCAAACAGCATCCTAATGCACATCATTTGTAAAGCACTGAATGCATGATGCTTTTCTGCAGAAACATCGAATTGAGCGGGTAGAAATTAAAATCGACTTTTCGAAATAGCACACATTTTTTACTTAACATAAGACTTTAGCTTAATGAGCTAAGATTAAGCTCAAGTTTTTCTCATTGAAAACTTTAAATAGATCACTACAGATTTAATATGGAGATTTTGAGCTTAAATTGTTGACGAAATTATAACAACAACAGTTCACATGTGATACGAACAAAAATAGGTCGCAAATGATAACTAACACCACTAAAATCCAAACGAATCCTGTCATATTCCGCGAAAATCTCTGTTGTAAACACAAATTTAATCAAACACCGATTGGAAGTTCTTTTAAGACGATTGTCACCTTTTGCCAGACGCCGCTTTTAGCTAAAGCAATTTGTTGAAATCGGTTTTCGTCCATCTAAATGCCGTAATAGTGTGTTTTCAGAAGTTAATTTTCAAGCAAATTGCCTTTGCATCTCATGATCAAATGGAACTCGGTATTTCTAGGCACCCCTATGATTCGAAGGGTAGAACCTCAAGCTGAGCTAAGAAAGGCCCCTCTTAAAATTCAAATGATACACAGCGCTACATTTCACGTGCAATATCTTACCTTCCCATGGAGCTAACGCTTGCTGTCTCCGAGCCATATGTACACTGCAATATAACAACAAGTGACGTTTAATTCCATTAAAAAATTTTGTCGGCACTACCTTCGTCTTTCTTCAAAGTTGAAATGGTTCAACGACCGACTACATATCCCATCAGATCAATACTCTGCGTGAACTCCGACAAGAAATCAAAACAAATGCTCCATACCTTTTCCAACTGGTGGGCAACGTTTCGACGTTCTTGTTCCAGTTCTCGAGAGAGCAGCTCAAAGTGAGCTTCCTGTCAAAGAAGACAAAAAAGTGGAGTATGTTTACAAGCTCTAGAGCTAATTAAGCTTGCGTTCAGTTCTAGAACGGGAGATGAGGCCGCGGGCTTGGAGTTAACCAAACCCAAGTACAGTACTAATTCGACCTCAAAGTCCACGAAGTAACGACGGCATCCACAGTTTCGAGAATCATAATCAACTAAGAAGATTTTGATGATTTAAGTCACATTAAAGCCAATAAAAAGGACGAAAATATAGCTTACCTGTTGTCGAACTGAACGAAGAAGGTTTGCAGCGGAGTCTTCGTTGTAGTCGCGTCCGCGAAACGCCATCGTCAAAACTAGCTAACTTTGATAAAATTACGCGCTTTTACGAGCAAACCAAAGCCAGGGTCTTTAATTTCCTTCTTTGGACGATGCGAGTTTCGAAAGGATAACCAAAAACTCGGATTAAAGCGCCGAAAAACTCAATCGATTCCGTTCCGTACGAGATCCTGACGCGGTGACAAACACTTGTCCTTCTGACCCTCCCACGGGTTTACCGGTTTCAAACCTGTCAGTCAAATCATCAGTTGCCATGACGATATTTCCCGCGTCGGACCACGTACAGGAAGGAAGTATTGCCACAACAAAAGCAAAGAATTTTTCGTCTTCCGCGAAATGACTGATGAATTTTGTTTCATTTCATGGAAGAATCCTTCATAGTGTTTTATCTAAGGCTGATTGTTCTCGTAGGCGTAACATTAACAAACGACCGATGATTTTTAGTCAATCTAAATCCATGATTCATAGCGTTGGTTTGGCTGTTTCTCTGGAAAACTTTGTGTTTCATAGCTTAAAAAGATTCCCTGACCTTTAAGTAAGCTTTAAACTCTGATGTAATATACACAATTAGGACTATCAAGGTGGAGCACAAAAGATGGAACAACAAAAGTGTTTTGACAGCAGAGGTCAGAGCAAGGAGGGGTTTGAACATAATATCAATTCAATGCACACAAAAACCTTTAAGAATCTTTGTTGCAGAACTTCTAGCTCGGTAGCATGCAATCATACACGTTGACAGATTTTAGACGTGGAGGTTGCTGGGCCTACGTTTGTTTGGTTGCAGATTATTTCTTGCTGTTTGTGAGCAAAATTTGCCCCCCAGGAAATAATTTCACGACTTTACTTTTCTAATGAAAATGAAAACTATGAACGCACTAAACTCGTATGTTAACAAAAAATTAACGATCAACCAATCAAACAAATGAGAGATTTAACAAATTAATTTAAAGTAATATAGCGATTTGTTTTGCAACAAAAGAATTCGTTCGTGGTTATATCACCAAATTCAATCTCGACACCGGCCTAATTGGGGTAGGAATGTTGAAAGGTCAAATGTTTTGTTTGGGAGAGGCAGAACTGAAAACGGTTTCGCTTTATGATTTCTTTCTGTTTGAGTTTTTTCGGTCGGGGAATGATTTATTCAACCTAAATTGCCAGCAAAGTCGCTTTAAAAAGCATCGCAATTCGCAAGCATGTCGAATTTTGTTCATGATTCCCCGGGAGGAGCCGTTTTGAAGTATTGTAGTTATAAGAGTAAATAATTGCTATCTACTACCCTTTTGAGAAATGGCGACGGAATGTGGCTCAAAAATGACCTCCTCGATTTATTTAGAGTGGACAGCTTCACGAATAAAACTATTCACAAGTGACGTCGTTTGTTGCATTAATATTGGTTTGGCGGTAGCTCTGATACTTGAGAGTGACGAACATTTGCATATAAAATTAATGCCAATATAAAAAATATATTTCCTGCAAATCTGAGGAAAGTATAGTCTACAATGAAACCTCTAAACCGACTAGAGCCAACATCGGTAAACAAAAATATGATGCGAATGTGCGAACCTAACCAAGCATGGAGGAGTTTTGCGTCCTCGTTGGGAAAATTTTTATTTTTCCGACATCATAACTGAACTTGTCTTGAACAGTCATGTGTGGTCGGCTTTTGAAAACCTTGGGAAAGGATCACGTAGAATTAAAGAGTGAAATGCCTCGTGAAAGATTAAAGAAAAGCCATTCAAATCATTAGCTTGGTTTAAAGATTTTGAGTCTGTTAGAATGAAATCGATTGTTTTGCATACGAAACATGCAAGGAATATTTTTCGTAATATCAGCGCAAACACCAGTTCAAAGTAAGGGATTTACTTGTTAGCTATGAGTTACTTGAAATGTTTGCGTTCTCAAGTCCTTCGATCAAAGGAAACAGGAGCCAAGTCGTTTATGAAAAAACAGAAATTGTCACCGTCAAAACATAGCTACTAACACGACTAGGCGAACGAAATACGAAATCGCCTGATATCTGTTCACGTGTTTGAGTTCGTATATTTTCAATACAGGCCGTAAAAAACATTGTTCGATAGTTAAACGACACCAAAGCTCTTTAAAGGCAAGAAAAACGCCATGATAACTCACCTACTGGGATCTCGAAGCTTGTTTGTACTACAATGGCGTGATTTCCTTCACATTGCCTTCAATTCTCCGTGCTTGTCACACAAATCACGCAATGACCACGAGCCAAAGAAGACGCCACTTTGGCGCGAAATTTTCCGCAAGATCGTGATTTCCACAACAGAAAAATTTTACGTGAATATGTCTACAACCTTCGCACGAGACAGTCTTGAAAAGTAATGAAAACGAGTGTCTGACGTCGAAAACCTCTCAGAATATGCAAATCAACAGAAAATTATATGCACACCTTCGACGTAACAAAGCCGTTCAATTTTCACAGTCATCGGCTGGTCCAAAATGACACTTCAAATGCTAACCAATGAGAGAGCACGTTTTCGAGAACTGTTCGGATATTGTCTAGGTTAAAAATTCTGTCTTCTGTCACCGATGCGATATCGCTTACGGCTGCGGACCTCAAATTAACGTAAAGGAATGTTGATTGCTGCCATGTATGCTGATAAATAGTTTGCCATGCTTTTAATATCATACTTTCAGTAGCCTCATTTTCGCCTGAACCGGAACGGAAGGCTAATTTTCAAACATTTGCGCTTGCGATTCTTCACCATTGACGGGTGATACAGAAACTTGCAAGACAACCAGGACAGAGTACTAGAGGAAAGCTTTAACCGTTTTGTTTCGGGCGAAGATGTTGTGTTCTTTACTGTACTCACGTGGTTGAACGATTTCAAAACTGTGGACCCAGAAAGAAAAGAACGTTCTCGCGAGGGTAGGGTAGGGTTCATGAATGGTTCTCTCTGGCGTCATTCAGATTCAAATCCCTTCCTTTGTCCCTTCCCTTCAATAGAGCGTTTCACTCACGTGGCCAACAGCCGTATAAATTTCTTGAAACAAAAGCAAACGCTGAAATAAGAAAAGAGTTCATGACGTCATGTGCTGTACAAACAGAAATCTGCTGTTAAGGTGGGGTTTTACCTGTGGAGGCCGTTTTTCCGTCGCGTAACTTGGGTTTAATTAATGCGAATATCTCCTTCGCGTTTCAAGCAATCGAAAAACTCTTCATTCATCCCACGAATCTATGTTTTGCGAAGTTTTGTAAATTTTTGGGTGATTTTTGGGGATATTCGGGAGGAGATAGTTTTTCTCAATGGATTAGTGAAATTGAGAGGAAGAAGAAATGGTGAGGATTGAATGTGATTTTAAAATTAGAATTTGAAGTTAAAAATTAGTAGATGGACACCCAGACAGTCCACTGACAGCCTGGGATGCTCTCGCGTTGGGGTCAACTGTCTGGTGGTGTTTCCAAAATAATTTTCCTTCTTCCGTCCCTTCTTTAAACCCCACCTTAAAATGCTCCACGATGTTTAATAACGTTTTCCTCAAAATTTACCTTTATGATACCACCTAAAAAGATTCAAGAATTAGATAAAACATTCACGCAAAATGAAATTAACATCTGCCAAACACTGAGATCTTTGCAAGTACAAATACACAAGCAGATGAAAAGTGATCAAATTAAAGAACACAAATTTTATTTAACTGCAAATAGTTGTTACAGATTATTTATTGCAAGGACGTGTCAGATTAAGCCTTCAAAGAACGGTTGAAAAAATTCTGCATAAATTTCTGCACAGCAAAAATAATAAAAAAAAGAATTTCCTCTTAGAAATCATTCTAATAACCATTAATTGAGGTAAAAGTCGGGGGAAATATTTTTGGAAAGGAGATAAAAAACCAATTGACAGTCAAGAATCTCTTACATGGATAATGTATCAGTTATTTTTAAAACGTTAAGGTTCCCACAAAATAGTAAGTATGATATCAATTGAAACATTCTTGTTTAGGAATTTAGTTCACTTTCTTTCCGCGGAAACACCTGTTTCAAGGCAAACCCCATCCAAGGAATTCTTCGCTGAAAGCCTCACTGAAGAGCGCCTAAGTTGCGAGGACGTTGGACTCGAGGATGGTCTCTTTGGCGATTGGGACGTAACAGATGCGTCTCCACCTGCAGCGGTGACGTCATCAAGCCATGCTGCGGACACCTTAGGTCTGAGGTCAGCGGATTTATCACTGGATGAACTGAGTATGCTTGAATCTGACTGCGTAGCTCGCAGCCCAACAGAGTCTTGAGAAGATGTGGCCCTTAAGAGAGACCTTTTGGGAGAAGGAAGCTTCGGCGGGAGTCCCACAGGAGGTGATGGGCTGATTTCGTAGACACAGGAGATGTCTTGGGTTGAGGTGGTTGAACCCCGGGGGGATTTTTCTATGAAGGAGGCCGTCCTTGGAATGCCTGTGAAAGTAAAAAATAAACAAAATAATGATTCAGTGCAACCCCGTTACCATTTTAGTTCCTTTTGAAATGGAATTAATAATCGAGTCGAAAATACATGTAGTACACTCTTGTGCATTTCGTATCTTGGACCTCCATATAATAGTCCCCACTTGCGCAGACAATTTTTCTTACTATGGTGTCGACTAAGTGCTCGACTGTATTACTTCTCCCCCGGCCTTTAATTTCTAGACCAGCCCCGTCAAAGATCAATGAAACTTTTCATAACTTGCTTCTTTGGTGGTTGTTAGAGATCAATAAGTGTTTCACCAAACCAGTGTGTTGAACAAGAAAACAGGGACGAATCGTCACTCGGAGGGACGAACACCCATGACGTCATTAGGAGAGGTCAAGTTGCTGAGCACCTTGACAAGGATTTCTTTCTATTTCTTATGTCTCTCTCTCTTCTCAAAAACACTGAAAATGTTCAGAAAATGTTTAACCGTATTCCACCCGGATTGATTTCATTTTAAGTGTTACCCACCTGTGTTGAACTGTCTTCCAGAACTATCGCGCGGCCTTCTTTCATCAGAAGACGAAACAGTTTGAACCAGGAAGTCCACAGTTTCCATCACTGTTCTAGAAGCCTTTCTCTCTTTTCCATATCTCATGTGCGCTTCGAAGTTTATCTCGCTCCCCTGCTTCATCCCTTCAAGCGGGTCCGAGTCCGAAGAATGGGAATTTTCTGGTCCTAAATTAGGCTCGCCAGCTGAATCTAACATTCTCTGCACGATATCATCAACTGTGTCACGGATGGATCGTGAAACGCTCACTTTTCTATAAGTGGGGTAACCTTCCAAATCGTTGGCTTTTTTCTTGATTGTTCCAGCAACCTGGAACCGCTTCCCATCCGTTGAGGCGCCCCTGTTTTCTCCCTCTTTCTTTCCACAAACGATCCCATCATCAGACGTACCACCCTCCAACTCACTTTGGTTTTCACCTTCAGGTTTTTTCCTGGACGGGAAGATTTCTTTCTCAACACCACTTGCCTTCAATGCCACCTTTTCGCGAGAAGATTCTGGTAGCTCTGCCAGCGAAGATTTCACGCCCTTATTAGCGTCGAGTTGAGCGAGAAAGGATGTTTGTGGTCCTGTTGAACCAATGCACTTTCTTGAGGCTGTAATGTCAGCGCTAGATGCCGGGCGTGTATCAGCTTCGGCTCCTTCGGGAGTCAACCTTTTCTCCTGGATAATACGCTCTAGGCTATGATCATTTACCTTAAGGCTGTTGTTCACCTCGACGTGTTTCACTTCCATAGATTCTTCATCCGTATCATCGTTGTTCAAACCAGGGGAAACTCGTTCTGAGTCAGTCTCTTGTTGCTGGGAAACGTCTTGCATAAGAGGTGTAATCTCAACAGATCGCGTATCACCAACGATTTCAACTGCCCTCTCAAGCTTTTGAGAAGAAGGTGAATCTTGTAACAGCTTTCCACCAGAATACGAAGGTCCTTTCAAAATTGTTTTTGATTTCTCAGTTTCTTCCGTTTCAATCGCATCCTGAGAATCTAAACAGTTTGCAGACTGATTTAGAGGCGTCCCGATCCCAGTGCTATGTGTTTTTGGAAACGTGGAAACTACGTTATCAGGTTTGTTAACGGACTGTGTGACTTTATGCAATAACGTATGCTGTATAATGGCGGTTTGTTCATCTAATGCACTCGCAGATGATGCACCGTCGTCATTCAAAATATTCGCTTTTGACTGGACAACGTGCTCGGTGGACGCAGGTGGTGACTGCATGACTTTGTCTTTAGAGACGCGTTGGGATAATGCTGCGTTCTCGTTGGACGTAAATGAGGACTGCGACGATATTTCCTTTGAAACACGTGAAGACAATGCTCCGTTCTCGGTTAACGCACGTGAAGACTGGGTGACATTTCCTTTCGAACCACTTGGAGACAATGTGGTGTTCCCAGTAGTCGCACTTGGAGACTTCGTGCCGTTTCTTTTAGAAATACTTAGGGACGAAGCTGCGTTTACAGCAGAACCGCGTGGAGACTGGTTGATCTTTCCTTTGGAAACACGTGGAGACAACGCCGCATTCTCGGTAGACGATCGTGGAGATGGCGTGAATTTTTCTTTCGAATCACTTGGAGACAATGTGGTGTTCTTAGTAGTCGCACTTGGAGACTGCATGACTTTTCCTTTAGAAATACTTGGGGACAAAGTTATGTTCTCGAGAGAACCATGCGACTGGTTGATCTTTCCTTTAGAAACACGTGGAGACAACACCGCGTTCTCGGTAGACGACCGTGGAGATTGCGATGTTTTTCTTTTCGAATCACTTGGAGACAATGTGGTGTTCTTAGTAGTCGCACTTGGAGACTGCATGACTTTTCCTTTAGAAATACTTGGGGACAAAGTTATGTTCTCGAGAGAACCATGTGACTGGTTGATCTTTCCTTTGGAAACACGTGGAGACAACACCACGTTCTCGGTAGACGACCGCGGAGTTTGCGTGATTTTTCCTTTCGAATCACTTGGAGACAATGTGGTATTCTTAGTAGTCGCACTTTGAGACTGCATGACTTTTCCTTTAGAAATACTTGTGGACAAAGTTATGTTCTCAAGAGAACCATGCGACTGGTTGATCTTTCCTTTGGAAACACGTGGAGACAACACCGCGTTCTTGGTAGATGCAGGTGGAGACTGCGTGATGTTTCGTTTGGAATCACAGGGAGGCAATGTCGCGTTCGCAGCAGATATATGTGGAGACAGTAGGACCTCCTTTGATGTCCTTGAAGAGATAACTACCCTTTCGCTCGAGGTACGCGAGATTGAAATTCGAGGAGATAAAACTGCATCCTCTTTCGATTCACGTGGACTCAGCGCTGCCTTCTCCATAGACCCTCCTGGAGACGCTTCTCCCTTTCCTAACGACACACCCGACGATGATGCCATTTTCTGTGTAAAACCACGTGCGACCAGTTTAGAGCTTTGATGAGACGATTTAATTTGATTTGACGATGATGTCGCATTGGACGGTGTTGCTCTCTCTCTAGACGTACGGGGAGACAAATTTGCTTTCGTTAGTGAGCCACCAGAAGAGTGTGTGTCTGACACACGATTTAAAGAAGCTTTCGAAGCAACCGCACCCACGTTTTCCAAAGAACTACGTCGAGAACGGCTTTCTTTTTTACCCAGTGAAGTAGTAGAAGTCACTTTTACTTTGCCTACTGAGGCACGGGGGGAGTGCAAGGTTTTTTCTGTGGATGGCTTCGCTGACAGTTTAGCAGATTCCCTTGAAGTTTTAGGAGACGCTTTAGGCGATTTCTTGAGCTGCCTTGATGAGGTCTGTTTTGGATACATTGATGTGTCTTTTAGTGAGCTCGCACTCGCCGAGCTGCCGTAGATTTTGGAAGCAGGGCTACCTATTTTAGGCAGTCGAGATAATGACTGCACTGAAAGATTCTTTGATTTTTTACGGGGATGACCTACTTCAACACTCTTGCTGGCGACAAATGAGCCTCTCGGGGACAAGGACGGCAGACTCGTCACCGACGGAGTTGCCTTCTTCCGTTTCCACAAGGCTTCATAAGACTCTACTCGGGCTGCAATGAGGAAACGCTCTGATGGGTTTAACTGTGGAAGGACAACATATGAGTCGCGAGGGGAAATCTCGCAGCTGGCCATCTCTTCGCGTCTCTTAATGATATCGTACACAGACAATTTTTTGTTTATAGAGGTCCCTTGCTCCATGATGCCAAAGTTACAATTCGATGCCGAGCGCTCTGGTTGGCAAGATGAGACATCTTCAGAGTGACATTCTGGCCCAGGGTCGAGCAAACTTGCTCGAACAAGCCCACTTTCAGATGTATTAGCGACAGTTAATTCGGTGTCTGATGGAATCTCCAATTCGTTCTCAAGGTCATGGATTTGTTGTGTGACAGTAGAGTCGGCATGACCCTTTCCGAAACGTGGAGTTGGAGGCCTATTCGCTGTGCTCAAGAAGTCTGTTTCACGTGGAACATAGCTGTCCCGGCGGGTTGTCTCGTCGTTGAAGTGCACAGAACTGCTTCTTTGGCGAGTGAATAGGGCAATACGTGGACTGCTATCGGCAACGGATTGACCAATAAGGCACGGCTCACTAGCCATTTGTGTCTTTACAATGTACATGGCGCTCTCGACCACATCAGTGACGATCCTTGAAGCTCTCAAAGCTAGGAGTTCTCGCTGGAAAATATCTTTAACGTAGGTACCATATTGCATATCGGCTGAACGAGCCTGATCATGTGTAAGGACTTCATATTGGTCTGAATTATCAATGATCTCGACGTTGTATCCTTCTGCCCCAAGATATCTCAATGCACCGTTAATAAGGCCTTCGACGTAAGTAGTAACCCTCCAATACAAGGTGCTGGAAATACGGTCAAGGCCCGATGAAGTCTGATGGTCCTCATCCACCGAACCAGCCATGACCCCTTCGGTGGATACACCTACACTCAATGGCAGCTCAGTTGCGGCCTTGTAAATCTCCAAATCTAGATCCAAAGTCCCAGTATCACCTTGCAATGTGTCAATCAGATTTTCAGCAGATACCATTGCATGGGTCGCCAAATAGCTTGTGGCTTCATCCAACTCTAGATCGCCAATGAAACCACGATCAAAAAGCTCCCCTAAAGAAGCTCGAACAGAAACTGTAGACACTTTCGCAGCAGCGTTCAGTAGACTTGCATCAGTACCAGCAATGTTCTGCAATGTCATCTCGTCTTCATGAAGTTTCGGAAAGGCTTTGGCGGCCGATGCAATTGCATTGTATGCAAGATCCCGAGCTGCAACTACAAGGCCTTCCTTCTCAAGTTTTTGCCGAAGGTTTCCAGAAGAATCCATAAGGGTTTTAGAAATGTCCAAGGCAGTTTGCTTGATGTTATCTTCCATCTGATCTGCCATACTGTACAGGCGTTCTAGTGACGTCGTTGCTGATTTCAGAGCATCCTCAGCAAGACTTTGTGCAGCTTTCCACAAATCGTGTTCGTGTCCTTTTACACTTTCCAACAAATCGTTCGAAGAAGATAATGAATATTCCACCAAGGAGCTCTCCGATGTTTCTGGTGATGGCAATGTTGGTCCCTCTTCTGGGTCAATCTTGATTCCATATAACCTCTCTAATGATCCCTTTGCAGAGTTTAATACATCGTTCGCTAGCTTCCAGGTTGCTGCTGTCAAATCCCATTCTTGTTTATACGCAATATGCTCCAGGGATTGCGTTGCCGAATTCACAGCGACTTCTGCAATGTCTTTCGCAACCTCATCCAGGCCTCGGTACGATTGGTCGGTCTTTCCTTTAATTTTGATTTTTGGTGCAACTTTTGTCCTGTAAATCCAACCGACCGATGCCTTTGCAGAATCCAATGCGCTGCTGGCCAATCCCTGTGCTGCTATTGCCACATTACGATCTCTGCCTAGAGAGCATTTTTCCAGGGAACATGCAGCTGAAATCACAGCAGCGGCTGCAATTTCCCTAGCAGCTTCTTTGTCGAGACCCTTTTTAACTTTTGTGCCATACAAATTCTCCAACGACTCCTTTGCCGATCGAATGGCATCATTTGCAAGCGACTGCGCAGTCAAACTTTCAAAATCATCCTTTTTAGCGGATTCCTGTAGTGATCGTACAGAAGGACTGATTGCAGCTTTGGCGAGTTCTTTAACTGACTTGACCAGGTATTTACAAACTACTTCGGAATGATCCTCATCCTCGTCTGCCGTCTCCACGTTTACGCCGTACAACCTCTCGAGGGAAGCTTTTGCCGCTGCAACTGCGTTGGCCGCTAATGTTCGCGCTGCTATCAAATCGCTCCCACGCCTACCAGTGATGTTTTCTAATGATCTTGTAGCAGAAATGATAGCCGTAGCTGCAACTTCTTTTGCACACTTATCTAGGCTTGCTGATCGGATTTTCGAAGACTCCATTGGCTCACAAGCGACGAGCGTAAGCTTTACGCCGTATAAGCGTCCTAACGATGCTTTCGCTGCATTCACAGCATCAAATACTAGAGATTTTGCGCCGATCATGTCATGATCGTCTTTGATGTAACGCGTTGCCGCTATAATAGCAACCATTAGGACATTTTCTGCGCATTCTGAAAGATCTTTACAAGCTTCAAGAACGGCTTTTTGGACAGCACTGTAAGTAGCAGCGGCTACAATTTCTTTGGCAGTTTTGCGAATGGTAACTTCCTCTATGGCCCTGTTCATGGCGTTAGTGACGATGTCTTGAGACTTACGCCGTTTTTCCTCGTCTGAAGACAGCAACAGCCCTGAGTCATCAAAAGCCAGAGACGCCCCATCAATCACTTCAAGTATGTATTTCCGCACTTTTGCTCTTACGTCGCCATCGCTTGCCTGGTCATTGGCCAAGAGGGCCTGGGCGGTGTTTACAATTCCCTGGACGTAATCTGGAATTTTCCTGTAGGTTTCCTGCATCTCTTTTCGATCTAAAACATCTTGAGCGTTTGATATTATGCCGAAAACGATGTAATGGACTCTTTCCCTTAAGGCAAACTCGGCCTGCAGCCCTGACAACAATTTATCAAACCTGTCTAATTCTTCCATTTCTTCCTCTACAATCTAAAATTAAAACAAAGATTACAAATGATTATCAAGCATCCTATGCAGACCATTTTTTCCAAAAAAGGGATAACGTAGTGCCCACATACAATAAATAGGAGGTTTTCCGTTCAAGGGGCACAACAGTTTGTTTTCGTTCATGAAAACGAAAGAGGCATGGAAAGAAAAAGAAAGATCATACACAAAACATCACTTAATTAGCAAAACCATTTAACTTAGAAAGCTTCTTGAAAAGTCATATCGTCCGCAATTTCAACTTTAATAGTGAACATTCATGTTGCAATTTTATCATGTGGTAGTATGTCAACTTTGGTGGAATTAATGCTTTGAAAAACCTCACCGATTCAAGCTTAACAGTTTGCAGAGCATCATCTCTGGCCTTGTTTCCTGCCAAAACAACACTGCTGAAAGAGAGCAGCAAGAAAAACACACCAGTGAAAAGGTGTACGTGAGTGCATTTTAGGGGTTTCTGTTCCCCTCTTCGTTATTGATTGATACTGGGATGTGTTTGTTTTAAGAGTGTCTGGATGGGCATTAATGTCCACCACATACCGACCCGTCTAACCAGAAGTCAGGTCACCTTTACTCAATACAGAAGTGAGCACAGCTATGCCAAGCCAGAGGTGGATCAGACCGGATCGTGACGACCCCACACTACGTAAACACGATCCTACTATTGTAGTTATTACTAAACTAGTTGGAATAGACGAGATGAAAGCTCCTTGTGTACTTTTTACATGGATCGAGTTCTCCGTGAATTCCTACTTATCTTAGCTTCTAATCTACAATGGATAAGACTGGGGAAGATCCAGATGGAATGGTGAAAATCTTAATCTAGGCAAAATATCGAAATGTTTGCAGTACATCGGTGTTGTATCGTGCAGCTCAATAATGCTCCTTATTGTATTACCTGTAAACTACGTTATCTTCGATGCCAAAATCTCTCCGCAAGGAAGTCTCTAAATCCCAAACGCTTGACAGACGGGACTTGCGTCTATCTGTGCGGTCCGCGTCGCTTTCGCTTCTTCGTTGCGAGCTTCTTTGTCCCTAGAGAACACATGAGTAAAACAAGCGTGTTCAAGTTAATTGATTGATAAGGCGTTTGATAAGGCGTTTGATAAGG
>Ga0126337_10001387_pt1 | contig 14576 bp, 10 predicted proteins | sample DipCmetagenome_FD_92527 | JGI IMG/M metagenome (GOLD analysis project Ga0126337, IMG submission 92527) | Coral microbial communities from La Bocana,Puerto Morelos, Mexico - Diploria C A metagenome | ecosystem: Host-associated > Invertebrates > Cnidaria > Coral | place: La Bocana,Puerto Morelos... | reverse complement strand
GATGCGGCATGTCGCGACAAACTAGAACGATGCGTATTACGACAAACCCAAGCTGTGGAGGAACAATCTGTCCCATTATTCGAAGCCAAACGCAAAACTGCAACACTGGGGTGTAAGTTGCACGTTTCTTGTATATTAACGATTCCATATATGTTCCATTTAAACAGTGTACACACTATTTTTGACAGTATTAGTCATTTCGTTTTCGTGGGGCGCTTCATTTTTTGTATTCTTTGCTTTTCTTTCTACGATCCAAAACACGCCGTGTAGATTACAAGGAGCTGCTGGAGGGTTTTTTTCTACACATGCAAATGCACCAGCTATGAGAGCACCACTTTAGGAGCATGCAGATCTACATAAGATTTATTACTGACAAAACTCATGTAAGCGATTAGATCAACGTGCCCAAAATGCTGTTCAAATGAATCAGTTCACTTCAAAATTCTCTGACAATATATCGCGGAATCTGAAAATTATTTCACACCCAATTATACAACCTTAGATGCCGACTAGATCTCCCCATTTCTATGCACGCTTTACTTTGTTCGCAATTAGCACTGAATCAGCGCTGACTCGGCATATAACCAAGCATATCCTCATATACAAGAGTGGAAAAAATTAAATCTTGCTTAGAACACAATTGAAGAGCTGAATAATGGGGTGAAAGTTGCCAAAGCTTTTTTCGTTACTTGAAGGCAACGCAATTTCGATAAGTTAACGAACACCAAATGTTCCTGTAAATATTTTTCAGGTCGTATTTTGCAACTTGCATGTATTGGCGTATTCACTTAATCAGCATAGCTAGCTACATCAGGGAGTGGAAAGAGTGATATTGCACTCAAAAAGCGCGAGGTTCAGATTTCTCCTGTCGCTTTAGGCAACAAGTGTCAGCTTTAGTGAAATTTGATTTGATTCAGTTGGATGCTAGCATGCTCAAGAAGGACATAACACTGAGTAAAATCTAACTGACAGACAGAAGTAAATCTTCAGTGTTTGCTTTGACTGAATGTGGCTTTCAACGTTATCTCAGACATGAGAAATATTCCGATGAAAATTCAATGTCTTCGGTCAAATTTTGAAAAACTTGCCAGACAGTAACTTGAGAATAATGTTAAGCGAGAATGATTTATGAAAAACTGTGTTGACTGTGTAAAATAAGCTACTTATGCCCGTGAAACGTGTTGCGCAAGAGAGACGGAATGTCGCAAATTGCCGCAAGCTTTCATCGCAGATTTTACAATACGCAAATCCCTGCTTTTTGTGTGATTTAGTGTTTGCGTCGATTCGTAAACACTAACAGGATTTCCTGCGCTTTTTCTCAGTCTATCACGGCACCTTCTTTACCAAGTGCTGTAATTTTTCTTGTGTTTGACGGATGTTTTATGTTTGCATATGACGCGCGCTTCTTTGAGCAGTGTAACCCGAAACTCCGAGAACTTGAAAGAAATATGACTGCATTCTTGTAAATGCTCAGAGAAACTATTCAACCCCGAGAACTTTTTTTAATTTCTTTTTTATAAACAATACAAAATTGATTACATTAGTTCGTTAGCGTCGCCCAGTGATTGACGGAAATGAGGGCAATTTATAACGGAAGCCAAACATGATTTTTACGTGTGCTGGGGATATTTGTTCAGTAACTAAATCAACACGCTCAGTGTTCTAAGGTTAACAATGTCAGACACGATTTTACTGCAATATAGTGCATTTTCTGCCATTTTTAAAGAATTCACCGTCTAGAAAAGTAAAATTCACCTTACTGGTGAAAAGAAAAAAGAACTCTTGAACATACAAGTCTGGGTTAAGATGATATCAAATTTAATGACTTCCTTTATTCAGCGATAAAAGTGAGATAATAATATTTTATCCGGGGATGAACCTCTATATTAGATTTGCATAGGCATGTTTAAGGCAGCCTGCGTCACAGAGGTAAAGCAAAGGAACAAACGAAAGGATACATTGGTACCTGGTACAGCCTACTGTGTTCATTGAAAAAAAAAATCCGTCGAGAGTTTTTGGTTTTTCAAGTGACTCTCAAAAGCATGAGGAACTTTTTTCTGATCCTTCTTACCCTTTCTGCGTTTTTTTGTGTCCTGTTTGACCTTACGGAGTCGTGGAGGCGAAGGCGAAGGAGACGCTGCTATCGGCAAAATTGCGCTTATTACTGGTCTTCATACGGTAGTTGCTCGAAGACATGCGGCGGAGGAAAACAGAACCAAAGAGTTGTTATCACAAGAAATCCGGCTTGCGGTGGAACAGCGTGCCCTTCTCAACGTTACAGGACTGTTTCGTGTAACCCACAGTGCTGTCGTGTCAACTGTGCGTGGACTTGGAACTCCTGGAGTCCGTGCAATGGATGCGGCATGTCACAACAGACCAGAACGAAGCGTATTACGACAAACCCAAGCTGTGGAGGATATCCGTGTCCGATTATACGGAGCGAAACGCGAAACTGCAACACTGGAGTGTAAGTTAAGATGTTCTCTTTTTTTATTACCTCTTACAGACGTTCCTACTGAGCACACAGTAAGTTCTCTTCTTTTGGCTCTCTCGCTCTCGAGAAAGTGTGTCTTACGCGGACATAGCTTCCCTTCTCGCTCGTAGAGACACTGCAAAAAGGCATTAATACCGCATAACATGCAGACCAATTAACACGCACTTAGACACAAAGATCGGAGAAGATATGTCTCTCTACATAAACTGTCAGAGGAAGCTTATTCGTTCAAAATAGGAACAGTCTGCAAATCGCGAGATAAAAAATTGCGAACTATATTGAAAGTGATGAAAACTTTCTAAGATACTGTTCTGCATTAATACAATACACCTTTGTACTAGCTAGGATGAACTGACGCTCTATGATGTTGTCATGCCGTCTGTAATGCAACTGGCAAAACCATTTTGCGCCGCTACAAATCTAGAAAGCTGTCATTTACAGCGAGTGATTTTTGCTACCCGTGAGGCAGGTTGTTTTCGTTTTTGAGGCCTGCTTTAATCTTTGTCACCAACGAAAGAATACATACTAATTTACATATTGCGCGCAAATCAAAATTGAGCGACGCAGTTTTCCCAGACGATATACGACTGTACTTGTTACTTGCCTGGAAGAAGATGACAACATGAAATCTTCAACGCACTAAAACGTAAACTCAAAAGATGACAGCTTCAGTGAAAGCTGAGAAAATTCAATTGTCCGATAGCACAAAGCTTTATTTGAGTGATCAATAGAAAACCCTGAGTGGATTGTCGCAGTCTGCTTACGAAGTTATTCCAGCTATAAATAAAGGGGATGTGACTTCGAAAGTTCATTAGTATCAGTCTTGAAAAACACCTGCAGACTGCAATTGAAGTTATTATCCGCTAAAGAGCACCAGTTTTGTTCGAATAATGTTTACCGGGAGTTGTAAGTGCAACGTGCCTCTCTATATGTCGTGGTAATTAAAGTAAACCGGATTAATTACACCGAGAAATTGCGACAAGATTTCACAACATCAAAATCAAATTCTTATGATTTTTTCGCGCTTTCAATGGATGGGACCTTCCAATCAAATTGGTCTACCTACATTGCAACACGTACACAAGACGACACTTTTTCAAGCTATGGGATGACCCAGAGTGACACTAGATGAAGATAATGTATCTCCAAAGTCATGGACAATGAAAATAGCCTGTATTTTACTACATGCAGTTTCCTTACAGTAAATATGGCACAATAACAGTAAAGTTAACATAAAATAAGGTTTGGTTGTTAAAATTTAGTTTTCGGGACGTGCGATTGCTACGTGTCTCCCACAATCTGTGTCCGAACTTGTATATTCTATTCAACCACAAGATGTTTGTAACGTCATGTTTTCCTGACGCATTAAAACAATATTGTGTTAAACGTTGAAGCAACAGTTATCAAAATCTTTGAACTTTGATGGAAAATGCGCAGGCGCTACGCGGGAACATTTTTCTCGCGCGTGTTCATGTCGTTCCTCCGCGTGTTTTTTTTGGCGATCCAACATAGAAAGGATCGAGGAAATGCGAAGTAATCTTTTACTGCCTCATCGTTTGGAAACGCATATTTTACACACTGAAAACCGTTGTAGGTTAACACGATAATACTGAGCATACATAGGACAGCAAACCTTTGACATGTTTTGTTGGAAGCAAAATGATAATTCTTCAAATTAACTGCAATATGGAAATAAGAGAGGAATTTTCTACTTTGATTTTATGATCTCCGACTAAAAAATCACTTTCAAACCGAAAGAAAAAAAAAACACGAGCCCAGTTACATGTACCCGCATGTGATATATATGAGAAAACTTTATCAATAATTGTTGCGTTTGCAAACTACACAAAAGATAAGAAGTTAAAAACATTTTTAAACAACAAAAATTGATACTTTGGTCAACTTTTAATCCTGGGTTAGCGTTAACGGCTTTTGAACAACCCGTATTATTTACAGTCTTACTCACCGGGAAAAGAAGAATACAAGGTCATACAGCACTCTTGTAAAAAATTCCATTCGTATTACGTGACAGTTTGTTGTACATTAGGATTGCGTGACTGAAGGCATCCAAAAATGGTGCATAAGCTTTACAAAAAGCCATATACGGCTTAAAACCGAGTAGTTAGAAGTAAACTGGATTTGTTTGCAAAATCGAAACTTAAGTAATTGCTTTCTTTTTCCGTTCAAGATGGCTTGCGTTGAGGCGTGACATTTGCTATTCGAATGCTTTTTGTGACCTCTTTGAAACAGACAGTACAATCAACACCTGTTAAGTTTTTTCCATCCCTGCCCTGCTTATGCTCAGTCTTACTGCCATGGCCTATCTATTTTACTGACGTGCGCTGCGATCTCAGAAGAGATACCGAGAAGCGCTTGACAACACTGTGAGAAGTATAGAACAATGAAAGACTTTTAATTAGGTCATTGCTATTGAAACCGTCTAAGAATTCGATGGCAGCTACAGAAAGAGGCGACAGCTCAGTGGTTGTGCACCTTGTTCCCTCCGTGAGTAAATGGGATCCAGATTTGATCATTCTGGTACACCCAAGATAGAAATAATTCTAGGCAGAATTAACCGCTGAACCTTGGAAGTTGATCCAATCAAACTACGTTTACTCAGAAGACTTGGACAAACTGCCCAAACTGCTGTGGAAGGATCACTTTACAAGAACCTTGTTTGGAAATACGACCCTGATAAATCAAGAGCCTTGTTGAGAAATAGGTGCCCGGGTCACTTATGGCATTTCAACGTTTCTTAGTTGGAATCTCCTGAAATTGGTCAGAGTGCGGACAAGACCTTTGCTAAACGAGGCTAAACAGAAACCTAGGAATACATTCAGAGAAAGAAAGCTCACAGATTCCCTTTTAAATGTAGGAGAAGCGTTGAAATGAACTAATGTTTGGATAAACAGTACTAGCTGATGGAAGCACACAATCCCAAGTCAATGTGAGTAAACATACCTGACAAAAAAAATCTTACCCGTCCGACCACTTGCAGGGGCTAATCATCAGCATAGCCCTACGTGTGATTGGCGATGCTCTGGAGCAACAGCATTTACATCTACTGCTGATGGAGCTGTAAAGCAACCTTCTGGAGTGGAAGAAGGGATTATAAGCAGGGCCCCACCATTTCGTCCTGGAGCTGGTCGCCGGTCATAGAGCCTCTAAACCTAGGCCGAAACGTTAAAAGCGGTACTGAAAGGTTTCTCACTGTCGGTAAGAAAGCACCGTCGCACCAATTGTGTTTGAGACGCGGTTGAATTCAAGCGTTTTCTGCACAGCAGCTTGTCGGGGCAAGATTCAGTGTACAGCTTGTTGACGCGTGCCTCCTAAAGAGAAAACAACGGACCTGAGAAGCTGTCAAACGTTAGATCCCAGTGCTTGCCTGGAAGATCACCACAGGAACCGCAGAAAAACTAGTAGGAGCCAAGTTGGCGAGGGAGTTATTCAAGTTCTCTCACGCCAACGTGGTTGGTGATCATGAATTCGATAGACTACTTGACAAACGGAACTAATGGTGCGTATTACTTATACGTGATCACAACAGCAGGTGTCAACGTGACCTCAAAGAAAAAGGTAAAAATTGGTCTCCGAGATGCAAAGTGTCCTAAAACTATTTAGAGAAATTTTTTAAAGATCATCAGCAACTAATAGTACAGTTGACCAACACAAGGATTTCTACCCCTCGTGTCTCTCGGAAAGAGCAGTGTATGACAGAGAAATTCGTTGAGTACCCCATGAAAGTGATTTTCATGGCGAAGCAAACTTGACAACAGACAAAACGCTGAAAGTATGTAGGCTGTTAGTGATTCCACAAACAGCGCTTACCGCTGTTTATCTTAGTCTTCTAGAGTGGAACAAAAAAGGCGGGAGCCGAGCCTTTTTTGACTCACGAACGTGGACTATTCAGGTGTATCACGTTCCAAGTCACCAGACAGCGAGAAGAGAATGCGCACAACCCACCCTCACAGTTCTTGCTTTATCTGACGAAGAGAATGGAAAACAATGAATCCTTCTTCCGCTTGAATAGGCTAGTACAAAAGTATGGAAGCTATGAAAAATAGATTCAGACAACGGCAGCACCTTTTTTGCAGATATCGTTACGGATTCTTCAAGTTAAAACGTGCGATCAGACACCTGTCAGCATATTTCTTGGCAATTCAGTCGTCTAAACCGAGAACACCTTGTTGGAATGCCTTTCGAGCGCATGGCATCAAAAAGAGAGATGAGAATGTTGAGCTGAACCAGTGCTGAAAATAGAGGTGCATGACGAGGAGGGTCCATAGCCTAGACGATGATGCAAATGCATGGCCGCAGAAATGCAATGATGTGTAGACGTTGGACAACGGCTTGCTTGGTCCACGAAAATAAATAAAAGGATCGCCATGCAGTATAGAAATTGGAGACGAAAATAAAGACGGAGACAAGTGGGGGAGGCATAGCATTGTAACAAAAGAGCAATTAGTCTGAAGGCGTGATGGCATGCTGAGGGTTGTTAGACTACAAGCAGGGAAGAACCATCTGAAACAGCCTTTTCCGCTGGAGCTGTGTCCTGACAGGACCAAAAGAACTGCAGCTGCCATGCTAAACCCTCACACAACACGGGAGATGCCACAATAACAGCTTGTTTTAATATGCATGACCTAAGCAAAAATCTTAATGTGAAGAACTTCTCCTTGCTTCTCCTTGCTCAATAAAATGTTTCTTACAGAGTAGAGATGGAGCTATGAATATTTCGTGACTATTCCATTTAATTAATGTGATAATGTTTCGCCGTTTGTTCCATTTTAGAATTGCGTGATATCAAGCCGGGTGTAATCAAAAGTGCGTGTTATCAATGGAAATCAAGCTTGCCTGTTTCTATTATTACCAGTTAATTGAAAGCAGATTGTCAAGGCCTACTATGTTATCACGAAAACAAACAAGGTTTCGTTTCCTATTGTCGTAACAAGCATATATTCCGTGATCGAAGCGTTTGCTCGTTACTGTCTTCAAATCAAACTATAGGGAGTGCAGAGCTTCGCATTGTCAATGAATTGTTCAGTAGCACACAGACTGAAGAGCCACAGACACATTACGTTTTTTTTTAATAAACCTGTTACGAGGAACTCCCTCTTCACTCTTAAAAGTTCATTAATACTGATACTTTACTTAAGATCCGTCAAAGTTCTGTTAATTTATCCATCAGGCAAATACTTGACAGATGTCACCTTCAGTTCAATCAAGAGAAACTGTTTTTTGAAAGAAGGAGAATTACGTTATAGGTTGACTGTTTGTCTGCTACAAAGCATTTATTGGTGGTTATGTAAGTCTTCTGTTTAATATGCAAACTGATATTCTTGGTCATTATAGTAATTGGCTTACTAAGTTATTATAACGGAAATTATGCCGGACTCATTGGAAAAGTGTCCAAAAATAACAATTCGACAATTTTACAATGACAAGTTGGAGAAGACCCGTCTAAATTATCGTTGATTATTGGGAACAGTACCATGACACGCCATTCATAATTGTATTTCTCATTTAGATCGAAGCCCGGTAAACATCAAAGAATCAAACTAACAGGCTAATTTTATGCAACTGGAAGGTACTTGACCCTGCATATCCTGTTTTTTTGCTTAAATTTCCTTTTTCCTCTTTTAACTTTATGTAGACAAATTAGTTTCTGTGTTATGGAAATGAAATCGGTTGAAGCGATTAAGGAAAGGGTAAAATCGCCCACAAAACAGCAGCAAAATGTACGAGTCTAAAACTACATCCTTTTTGATTACTGCTCAAAAGTAAAGATGAAGGCAACGGCTATAAATAGATGGTTGTGTTCTGCTCTAATTTCCAACCATAATCAAACGCACAAGAACGCTCCATTGTTCATGAATGTACCTTGTTATGCAGGAGAGACAGGAAAGAACGACCTTAAAGAGTCGGCTAGGTCAAATTAATTTAGATAACTCTTTGTTTTTTATCGTTAGTTTTGAGCTAGTTCCAAACCTCAAATTGTCGGAGCGACAGTCTTCCAAAAAATGAGGGCAACAAAACAAACAGGGATGATTTTCTGAGCAGAGTAAAGTGCTTCGTACAAATTGGCACACACTTGAAAAATGTCGGCACGACGTTTTTCAAGTTTGTCCTAACCCAATTCGTTTTAATTTTCTCCATGTTTGTCCATTTTGCGCCATTTTTGGACCTCTCTTGTTCCTTTTAATGTTTTCATTAATTTAGACGTTATTGTGATATTTCAGATAATTCTATGTCCAGTTCATTAGATCTAAAATTGCACACAATTGCATGACCAAGCCCTCTTGGACCGCAAGTGTGTTTCAGATTTGACACTTCGCAGGGGTGTAGGTTAGAATGTCTCCAAACACACGTATAGTTTTAAAAACGTGAGGTATTTAATCAGTTTTCTCAGTGGCGTCAAAATATTGGGCCAATTCCAGTCAAAAGATGTGATAAAATTGGTGTAAAGAAATCATGGGCTTTTGTTTAGGCCCTCTTGGATTTTAACGTTCACATTATTTTTCGTTCACGTTGTTTTGCGATTGCCACGTGTTTCGGAGCCACATGCAGTTCGTTAATCCGCCGGTATGAAGTACCTGTCCATTCCTGTACTTCAGCGACCTTTCCAGCAATTAGCATTAAGTGATGACCTTTAACGTTTATAATTATTTATTTGATATATTTCCGTGCTAAAAATAATATCTCTCTCGCACACCATAACAAAACAGTTCAGAAATCTTCCGTAGTTCCTACATATCTTGTTGAAAACCGGATAGCAGCTTTTGATCATTCAAAAAAATAAAAAACAGAAAAATACATCATTTTGACGTTTGAAACGAATATTGAAATGAACAGGACATCTGGCCTTGGACAAGATTTGTCAAAACTCATTAATGCTTAGTCTGAAGTTAATAATCCTTTAAGATCATTTTTTCACGAATTGTCTCTGCTATCCTTGTTATCATATTATCATTTGAAAGATTAAAAGGCAGTTTATACTCTATTAACGTATGTCATACATTATAATCTTTGAGTGAACTATTTTAATTGATTGATGATAGACTTTTACGCAATAGTAATTTAGCATTGAAATACAACTACAAGCTTTAAAAGGTCACTGTGTTGCGTTTATATTTTGTCATAACCATTACCAACTGTCACTCTGAACAAAAAACAACAAGCGCTTCTTGACATTTCGTTATGTAAATAAATAGAGTAGCTCTATAGTCTCTGCATCGCCCAGGTTACGCACCACTGCCCGCGTTTTCCCGCACTTCAGAAATCCCACTTATTTAAAACAAAGTCGTCCAAGTTAACTTCTAGAAGCGATGGACACAGCAAAGCTCGTTAACAATAGTGACGTTCGATATATTAATGCAATCACACAACCCTTCACAGGCGGCCGTGTGATGAGATTACTTGCTAATTAAGGCACGTTCTAAATGTCAATTTCTGCCCGCTGCCCGCGCTTACGCGTGCATAGAAGTGTTTGATGGATAGTGTTACATCCGCATCGGCTCTTATATAACACGTTTTTACATAATATAGCACGTTACTCCAGCGAGAAATTTCATTTGCGATATCAACGGCACTCCAAGCATGAAGGTCGCTGTGATCTTTGTGGCTCTGCTCTTTACAACTTGTTTTCTCCCGTCGGTTGATTCATGGCGAAGACGACGACGCAGGCGATGCAAACGTGATTGCACGCTTGGTCCTTGGAGTAGTTGGAGCACCTGCACAAAACGTTGCGGCAGTGGCACGCGGTCCCGCACAAGAGGCATTTCTGTTCCCCAACTGTGCGGAGGAACGTGCAACCATGCTCTCAAGGAGACTCAAAATTGCAACACACAATGTTGCCCTGTGAACTGCGTTTGGAGCTGGAATGCGTGGGGCCCGTGCAGTGGTTGTGGGATTTCAAACAAGACGCGCACGATAAAAACTACACGTAATCCAAGTTGTGGGGGAACGGCGTGTCCGAGTCAAACAATTGAAACTATAAGTTGCGATACTGGAGTGTAAGTTAAATGTCATGTCAATATTGATGTTTCTGCTAATTTTGATGCTGGCTATAAATCATTGGCTTTTAATCAAGTTTATTCGCTAATCATAGTTACTACAACTTTTCCATGCTATGTAATCAAAATGTTAAATGTTTATCACATTTACTGTAACTCACTGTCTTCAAACCTCTTCTGAACAACAGCACTCTCTCTTGATCACAATTGTTTAGAATTCAGACGGATTTTTTGTGATAAAATAATGTTTTCACGGAAGCGTTTGTTTGTAAGGTCAATTTTTTTGTTGCTCCGCTTAAAGTAACAATACGTACATGTGATTATTTAAGACAGTGTTTGTTTTAAAAGTTTAATATGCATCCTGCAGACCGTTTCTAAGTGACGTCATTCAAATTCCAAACAATTAATCCTGCAAAGTTGTTCTTCTAGCAGAGTGCGTCGCCTGGGATGTGTCGGTAATTACTGGCAGGTCTTTTATTGCTTTCTAATCTAAGAGTGATGAGTGGTAAGTTCGGGGCTTAACGAAATACACGAGCAATGTCTCTTTCTGTGAGGCGGAGAATTTTGTAGGCCGCGAACCATGAACTTACGCTTGGTTCGGCGCATGTGAAGTTCGACTTTTGACCGTGCCCTTAGCCTTGCAAAACAAAGAAGAGAAGAAAAAGAAGGGGGACGAGAAGAGAAGGTGTTTCAAATCTGTTAATTTGGCAAGGCGCGACGCACGATATATTGGGCTAAAATTCATCGACTATTCGCGGCATCATCACCTTAACCTGCGCCATTGCGGCACAAAACTAAGGCAATAATAGACGTCTGCATGCAAGGTACACGACTGATATGCCACAGAAACAAATACTTTAGTTTTTGGAATACTTTCAGACAGAATTCCGATGTGTAAAACGCGTACCACTGCCAGCAAAATCTGTTATTCTTCGTTCTTAACTTCCTGTACACTTTTTGACCGCCATATTGCAATGCTAGAGATGGCGGACCTACACTTACAATTCCGTTATTTTCCGAAATTTGTATTCCAAATCATTTTAGCTGTAATGACATCGGCAAAGTTGAAATTTTCGTTCCACCTACCCTTTGAGTTTGTTGTTGTTTTTAATACAGGCATAGCGATCTTGTTGTTATACTTAAGCGTCGTACTGTGTGGGAAATGTGTTTGACAATTTTAATTTTATTGGATGTTGGCGTTTCTGGACTGTCCGACCAAAAAAAAACACGTCGCGATAAATTTATTATGTTCTTCGTGGGAGTACGTGCAGGTCACCGGTTAAGTAATACTGTCATGAAAACGTTATCTATTTCAACTCGTCCTGATCATCACACCACACGTTTCCGACTTAGATTTCACTTAATAGTCCAGGGGCATGGGTCATCCAGCTTCAAAATGCTACCCGGGATAGGCTAGCACACGTTCCCCAGCTGCAATTGATCGTCTGATATCAACAGTGACCTATGGTACCTGGTACGAAGATTGGCGCACTTGAGCTCTTAACTGAAAATGTTTTCTCGGCAACAGCAAAAAACATACGACTTGGGTTATCACAAAAAACTTCGAAGTCATAGCATTTTGGAATTGGTCTCCATGCTTTCAATTTGCCAACATTTCCGAGATTTTGTCGACCGTACGTGACATTGTTTCTACAAAGAATGTGAAAACGTTTTGTTTCACTTTTTGTCATCTTAACGATGTTTTTTTTCTACGCATAGCTGTATCATTTTTCAAACTAAACTTTTAACAAACCCAGCCACGGTGTAATAATTACATACACATACTTATCATCTCATGCATTCTTGCGACGATGCCCGCGTGGCAGTTTGTGTTTTCGTTTTCAACAGCGTTGAAAGGTTTCGTCGTTTGTCAAAGAGAAATCAGACAGGGAAATGCGCACGTGTTTGTTACCGTTTCTGAGCTAGTGGCCTTATTGCGCTTTTCCTCTTTCACACCGCCACAAACAATAAGGAACTTATGATCAATGATTAAAGCTCTCTTGTCTCCAAGAGAACTTGCTTGCAATCTAACTCTGAAAGCAGGCAATTTCACAGACACCTGCTGAAAACCCAAGCGAGGTGTCGCGAAAAGACTCTTGGAACAATACAACAACCATAGTCTGTCTTCGAAAGATAAAGTACGTCTGGTGGTAGACACGAGGCTAAGGAAGCAGTTAGGTTTTTTCATGGTCTGACTCGTGGTTCTGATCAGTCTGACTTAATTCTGTGAGATGAATCTGCCAGCGTTTTCACAAATGTCGAAGTGTCGCTGGTATTCACTGCATGAAGTCAAATTGTTTGAAAGTATGACAGTTTTCACTTCGCGCTGAATTTCTGCCATTCTTTCTCAAGTTCGTAACCTGCGTTATTTCTTTCCTTTTTACTGTTTCTTTTTCACGTGAAAGGAATTACTAGTCGTTTACCCTCAGGCTATCAAGTTCGGTATTTGCCTGAAAATATTTTTAAAGAATCAGTCACAACATTGAGCGCATAAAAAATGGCTTTGCGTAAAGGTTAACAGATTTCTGTGCCCTAACCTCCCGACGCTGTCGTCGTTGCTAAGCAACCGGACGCATCCTCTTTGCGTCATGTTGCTCGACTGACGATGCTGACGTTTATGAGAGTAAAGAAGACAGTCTGAGTGTTCAGGGACGGCGATCAGCGAGAGTTCATATCTGGTTGTCTATAATCTGATGTCTGGCATGGATATATCCTTGGTAAACCAAATTGATCAACCGCTTTTCATTTGTTTGCGAAGGATCGCATATTGGTGATCGCAACAGCGAGTGTACCGCGCGCGCACACGCGCGCCCCCATTTTCGCCCTCATCCACTCGCATACTGGTCTAAAGTACATTGTTTTCGCGTAAAACTAGCAAAAAGAAAAGTAAACAGGAAAGTTAATCAGAACCTTTGCTTTTATTCAGATGCTGTCCAGTGAACTGTGTCGTCAATCCCTGGTCAACTTGGGGAGGTTGTAACGCAGCATGCGAAAAAAATGGCAATCGAGCTCGCTCCCGGACGATTAAAACCCAACCTTCATGCAAAGGTACTGCGTGTCCAACACTAAAGGAAACCAAGTCATGTCGGGGACCCTGCTGTCCAAGAGACTGCCTTGTGAGTATAACAATGCACATAAGTAGTCTGCTTTTGGTCGGTGTCCAGCAATTTCAAGAGACACGTCAAAAGACGGGTAGTGACTAATGGCTGTACAAACGAATGAATAGAATTTGCGTCGAGTGGCGGACAACATTATTCCTGTATATATGGTGACTGCATTGCGTAAATTTAAATTCTATACGTCGTTTTCAAATGCCGAAGATACTGGCCGTTGGCCCCTTAACGAGAATGATTGGGCACGAATCACATTCATTCTATCCTCAGCTAGCGTTGAAATGATAACGTGCTCCAAATCCTTGGAAAAAAAAGCGATGCTGTGTTTTTTATTATTCGGGTGCGAGAACAAAATCAATATTGGTTTTACTATGCCTCCTGCTGGCCTGATATGCTTTTTAACTTGATAAGGCCACATAATCTTTTAACTCACCACGCGATTTATAAGTACATGTTTTCCCACGCGAACATGTAGTTTCAGGCTTTTTCGCGCTTGCTATGGTCCATTGACTCCAATCCTGAGACAGGCGGAAGTTAACCGTAGTAACTGTATGCGCTACATCTCTGCTCTATTCTGTGTTAAGTCTTAGAACGATCCTTAATTAAAAGATGGTTATGTCGAAAACACAAACAACAAAAACAAAAATAAAACAAAGCTAGCCAGATTGCCGGCTAATTTTCCTTTGCTTTAGGTCTCCAGTTGGTCGGCGTTTGGTTCTTGTGTAGCTCCACCTGGGAAGTGTAACGCCAACAGTGGAATAAAGACGAGATCCCGTACGATTTCTAGGGGAAATAGTTGTGGTGGAAAGGCGTGTCCTTCATTGACCCAGACATCTCCATGCACCCCTGTTCCCATTTCGTGCAAGGTACTTTTTATACTTCTGAGTATGTATGGCCGTTCCTTATCATCGAAGCTCATTTTCATTAAGCTCCGTTTACTCCAAAGCGAGTCCTAAT
>Ga0126337_10001386_pt1 | contig 14577 bp, 8 predicted proteins | sample DipCmetagenome_FD_92527 | JGI IMG/M metagenome (GOLD analysis project Ga0126337, IMG submission 92527) | Coral microbial communities from La Bocana,Puerto Morelos, Mexico - Diploria C A metagenome | ecosystem: Host-associated > Invertebrates > Cnidaria > Coral | place: La Bocana,Puerto Morelos... | reverse complement strand
AGTCCAATCAGTTTATCTCAGTCACTTCTACTTCCACAGCACAAAACTACGCAAAGAACCGATTTAAGCTTTCGTTTTCACTGTGATCTCTCTATTGAGCGAGTTTGTTTGGGCACCAACATGGCGGATAGCAACCGTTGTCAAGGCAAAAGTCACGTGGGTGAAAACCAAGAATTGTCCAAGAAAAATTGTTAAATTTCTCTACAAAGAAATTCAGCTTACAATTTTCGCGAGTGGTTAATTAGCTTTGAGGAGTGGGTACAGTGGTATTTGGACTATCCAATAGAAGACTATTTTGTCTCAGCAAGCACTATTTGACGACTAGAATATCTAGCTCTATAAACTTAAAGTTATTACATTACACGCGTCTGCAGCTAAATTTAATTAAGTGGCTTGATGAGGTTGCTAGTAATTTGTATCATTTTGTTAAAACACCAGAAAGCAACCTAATATAGATAGGCAAACAAATAATTTCAACGATAATAATTTTTAATAAATGTTTGAGTGCTGGAATAGGCAATTTACTGCCGATATACGAAATCCCTCTGGGTTACTACCCTTTAAAAACAACTTACGAAGCCAGTACGGGAGCAGGTCATGGTAATTTAGGTAGTGAATCACGGTAACTGTGCAAATGATAATTATCTCAGTTGGTATTAGAAAATCTAATCCGGAGGTCGCGGGTTCAAATCCCACCGAAGTCAAACTTTCTTTGACCCGTGGGGACTCCAAACTTCCTTTAAAAGGGTAATTACCCAGGGGAATTTGGTATATCGGCAGTATTGCCTAATTCTGGCCCCCAACCATTTTTAAAAAATTATTATAGTTGCTATTTCACGAGCGCTACGTGGTTCCTCTACTATATCAAAACAAGTAATTGTTTCGCTTACGATACTGGCACAAAGGCAAAGGTTTTTAAAATTACCAAAAATACCAATACTCTATCTATGTCGGAAAAATTCCAAACATAATGCAGCGTTTATCAGGTTTGTCATAAAATGCACTGTTCAAAATTCGTCACAAACTTAAGACACTCAAATAAGTATTGCACTTAAAACAGGCTCGTAGCTTGCAGCAAGAAAGGTAAGGCACTTGATTACCGCAACACTTCCTCTCTTTGGAACAATTTCCTTGATCTCTGGCGGCCTTCTGGGGAAGTCTGTTAGAGGACAAAAGATTCCATTTCCTCAGAAAAATGAAAAAAATTCACTCCGTTTAAGGCAATAAAATTCTATGTTTCTAATTTTTTTTTTCATAAAGAAAATTATGTTATGTTTTTATGTAGCTTCTCCGCTAATCTCTTCGCATCTCAGCTAGAAGTTTGCAAGCGTTAATAAAAAAAATACAATAATTTATGTTAGCCTTTAACACTATTCCGACCATGCTCGCCTTAGCAGCCTTTGCCTTAGGTTGTAACGCACCCCCTCTCCCAACAGCGACTGCCAAAGCCCCGACCACATGCATTCTTAGCCAGTGACGGCTTCGCTCATATGCTCTTGAGTAAGTCGCACCAAAATTCGCGAACTACATCAATAAAAGTCGAGTCTGATCGTGACCTCAAGTGCAAATCATGTCGCTTTTTAAATTTAGCGCACACCAAATGGCGAAGTAAAACAACTTTGTGCCCAAATAAAACACGTCAGATTGCAAAATGTTGACAGGGAAACAATAATATAGGAACTAGGCATCCAATTTCAAGAATTGAAGTGATCTTGCAGGTCATGTTTTTGCCAATAGGTTTCAATAGTTACGGCCATAACAAAAGAAACCGAATGTTGTTTGGGTTTTAAGCAGCCATTGTTGAAGGAGTATTGCGTATGATATATACGTCATGAGATCTAACAGCTAATAGGGCAACAGCTTCTCGTGCACTCCTGAGAATGAACAAGGTCTCCTAAAGCTTGGCCTTAAGGGTTAAAAAAGATATAAGGGGTAAAATCCTCTTCTCCACCCATGGACTAGGTCTATGAAAAAAGCCATCCACTACTGCCTGACCTTGGTAAATTTCATTGAATTGAAACGAAGTTCCATCACAATTCATATCCATAGAACAAATGTCGGGGCCATTCTGCAGCTCCTGCGAAAGAATAGCAGATTTAAGTGACCAAATACAAACTATTTTCCGTCATTACATTTACTTTTAAACTCCGTGTGTCTCTGTTAGGATTATCATTTCCAGGTTCAGGACTAGACAAAAGAAGAAAACCTCGCATATCATGGAATGTTCTGCTCCAACTAATGAGGCATCTGACGAGGATAAGGATGATTTATATCAGCTTTTAATTGAGGCAGTTGATAAAGAAAAGGAGAAAGATCTGGTCATTATAATGGGGATCTCAATGCAAAAATAGGAGAGAATCTGGACAATCCCGCGGTTGTCAATCCCTCTGATTCATTTCTCATGAAATAATCATACTAATTACCGCTCATATCATTTTCGATTAAATTAGCGAGATTACCATCTTTAGCTATTCCTCCTTTATTGGAAAATTTGTAAAATCCACCAGGAGATTTAACGTGAGTTTCACTCAAACCGTAATATTGCTTATGTAAATATAAACATCCAAATTCTTACATGTTATGGCTGTCGACATCATATTCATTATTTATTTAATTAAACCAAGGATCTTCAGTCAAAGCTGAGAAACTCTGAATTCCACCCATCAGACATAAAATCCTTAAAACATGAGAAAGGATTTCATCTGCTCAGCCCCTATATTCAACGTCTCTGTACTGATTCCACATCCGGTCGTGGCAAACCAGAAAGCGAAATTCAACTGTCGCGGCCAGTACCTCATGTCTGGACCACTCGACCATTTCTTCGATTCTCTGGAGGTTGTATCAGTAAACATGGTTGATTGATATATTCCTCTGAATTTAATGGTAAAAAAGTTAACGGGAGTCACGTAAATTCTAATTTCCTTGCTGAATAAATGAGCAAATGGTTTTGCAGCGTCCGAAAATGAAACCGATGAGATGACTAGTCTCTGAAGTAAGTTTAAAGTTAATTTCTTTGGAAATCCACCTATAGCCAATCCCTTCTTTTCCTAATCACTATTTATAGTTATAGCCGACTGGGAAAAGCTGAATTGACAGATCTTTTAAATAGAAAAAGAAATAATATACTCGACAAAGAAGTTCCGGCTATCGATGCTCCGGTGCTGAGACCCACTGGATATGTGAAACCTCAAGCAAGCGATGAAGCGAGGTCGGGCGAACGAAAAAATGAGATCAGAGAACTCCAGGAGATGCTTGGCTTGCGAAACGCAGCAGGACGCTCCAATCCACAAATTACGGTGACTGATCCGGATGAAGTCGAGCGACAGGTAAAGATCAACAGGATCAACGAGATAAATAGACAGAGTCCTCGATTCAGAATCACAGAAACAGAGAGCGCATTGAGAAACTTCGCGAGACAAATCAGGATGGACTGGTATACCTATGCGATCTATAGTCTCATTCTGTGGGTCCCCTACGTATCAACTGTCTAAATACTTGACGAACATACTGCAACCCCTTACTGACAAATCACGACGCAAACTACAATCTACGGAGAACTTAATTGACGCTATTAAGACAGTGCAGATACCTGACGACTACAAACTTGTGTCTTTTGATGTGAAATCACTGTTCACTAGTATTGCACTTCAATTGGCTCTACAGAGTACGGAGACCGCTATCCAGCAATCCACCATTGAACTACCGTTACCGACAGAAGACAACATGGACTTACTGAGCCTTTGCCTTACATCGACCTACTTCCAATACAACGGTAAAACGCTACAAGCAGTTGCATGGAACAGCCTGGGGTCGCCTGTTTCTGTTGTTGTCGCAGAAATTGTGATGCAATACGTGAAGGAACGCGCGCTTGCAACCTGCCGACAAACAATACCGCTTTGGTTACGCTACGTTGATGACACTTTCACCGCCGTTCACAAAGACAAAATTGACACTTTCCACGACCACCTTAACAAACAGAACGCCGACATCCAGTTTACCAAAAAAATCGAAGAAAATGGAAAACTTCCTTTTCCAGACTGTTTGGTAAGCCGCGACAACAACGAACTACGAACGACAGTATACAGAAAACCGACGCATACCGACAGACTACTCGACCAATCATCCTACAACCCGACCTCACACAAAGCCACAGCTATAAAGACTCTGACGAGACGAGCGCAACTAGTGTATGACACACCGAACAGCTTACGTGACGAAAACAAATACCTTGAACGTGTTTTTCAGAAGAAAAACTACAACGCTGACTTTTCCTAAGCTGACGAAACGAACAGAAACTCTACGTCTGTTACTACAGTGACTATACCTTACATTAAGGGCACCTCTGAAACCATCTCGCGGATCCTACAGCCCTACAACATCCGTGTAGCCCACAAACCTACAACAACAACTGACAAACGTTAAAAACAGGGACGAACCCAACAACAGACAGGGAGCAGTTTGCAAGATCAACTGCTCCGACTGCCAGGCTTCCTATATTGGTGAGACTGGCAGAAACCTTAACACTAGACTGACTGAACACAAACGAGCCACGAGAAATGGTGACGCTAACAATCACATCGCTTTACATCATCAACTGACTAACCACAACAGTGACTGGGACACTGCCCAATGCTTAACGTACAGTACAAACTACTTTCAACGACTGACTCTGGAAAGCTGGTACACTAACTTAGAACTAATGCCTCTTAACAGTTGTCAACCACTACCGGCGCCTTACAAACGACTTATCCACGACGTAAACAAAACCGACAAACGGACTTCTAATAGACCGACTTAATTTGACTAACAATAAACGGACGTCCAACCTACTACAATAGACGGATCAAAACCGACCTATGACTGATGACAGTCTTTCAACCAATACCATCATGGCTAAACTGACCAATCAGTTTCATAGGACCAGAATTATAACGTCATCGCCTGACAAACACTCTTCACTTTGAAGCTCTGAAGATGACTTCCGCTCAGGTTGTCGAAACGTCAGTCACCAACAACGGTTCTTTTCAGAACTACCCTCACCCGGACGATCACACTCTACGTACTACTGACACTCCTGGGTTCAAACCATTTACAATACAAACGTATAAGTCTCGACAAACTAAGAAACGCCCAAAGTTCTCTCTGTGGGAAGCGTATCGCATTCAAGATTAAGCTCCTTAACGTCCTCGGCTCTTTCTTTAAGTGGAATGGACTCTAGGACGATCATTGCTCTTTAATTTAGTCAAACTGAATCCACCCATCAGCATAAGTTTACTTAAATCAGCCACATGCTTGACTGCTGCAGATCTCGACGATATGGATTTCAGGCAGTCGTCAACATAGAAATTTTCAGACAGTATTAGCCACGTCAGGTGAGAATTCGTGCTTGTGGTCTTCCACGTTCCCTCACATAGCAAAATTGGCACAACTCGGCGATGAAAGTGCGCCAAAAAGATGCGCGGTCACCCAGTACTCTTCCAGCTTCTTGTTGAAGTCGCCTTTAGGCCACCAGAGGAATCGTAATAGATCTCTATCTTCTTGCGGAACGCGCACCTCGTGAAACATTGATTGGACGTCATCCATTACTGCAACTGGATCCTGTTTAGAGATGTCCCATGAAACTGGGCGGAACAGTTGAAAACCACGCGTATTTTATCCGGTTTCTTATGGTGGTAGACACCTGGGGAACCTTCTCTGTATAATCCTGCCTGATAACCTCTTTCTCAATACAGTCCTCGCGAAGTTTCGTATCACGGGAAAACTTGCGTTTGAGGTAGGAGGCACTTCGTTCAGCTTGACTCCTATTTACTGGCATCTCCACGTTGCGGTTTATTTACGGCAGTAAAACCTGGTAATGCTCGTCTGCATACTGCACAACCGAGTCCTCTACAATGTTCATAAACTTGAGGTCATTCCTTGTCATACTTACACTGTCGACGTTAGGTGCATCCACGAGATCAGTACAAGCTGCACACATACGATGAATCACCTTAGACGTATTGAGGAAACTATAGAAAGGTACATACGTCTGCTTTCTCCCAGTTGGGCCATTAATGACCCAGCCGAGGTCCACTCTGGTTGCATATGGACCTCCATCAGTAGCAAGGATTATTTCTCTCGGCTACAAGGCTTCAATTATTTAATCCACTCCGGCATTCAGATCGGTTAAGCCCTTGAAGGTGCGACCACCACTCAACATCTTGCTTTGGGATTTCTTCCCTCCCAACGGGCATAGCTGGTCTAGAAAGTACTTCTGGCAAGAGGATGGCAAATCCACGAGGTTGTCAAAAAACAGCACCGTCAACATCTTTACTGTTATCCATGGTGGTTAGCTTCAGTATCGTCTTCTTGCCAACGACCATTAGACACGCCATCAAGCTAGCTGAACAAAACGTGGAATTGTAACCATTGTCCAGTAACGTATAAGTTTTGATCCAGAGGACTTCCTTTAACTTTAACTTTTACAGTCACAATAGGCAACGCATTAACGAAGGAACCTTCCATCGTTGGTTAGGCCACAGAAGTGATCATTAGTGGCCTGATTCGTGTTCTGGACAGTGTTGGACCTGCTGTTCAAAGATTGAGGTCTGCCTTCTCGGTTCCAACAACGCCTTGCGGTGTCCCGAACCGAACAACAACTTCCGGAGTACCTGGATGCAACACAGTGGCATGTCTACTATTACAGTGAGTACATGGCTTCTTCTTGTAGCAACATTTAGACTGGTGGCGGCAAAGTCACGCAAACGAAATCACGCTGTTCAGCATTAGGCACTTTGGCGAAGCTGGGACATCAGCGAGAGTATGTCCAGTATTGCAAAGAGGCACTTCTTCTGGGTAGGGTTAGCTGAATTGGACGAATCACAACTGGATATAGTGGGAGGCTTCTTGTTAGTAATAGTAACGAGGGCGGTTCACCTGTCACAGCGCTTCTCAGATTTAGATCTCAGGCCTCTGTCCCTGTTATTCTTCTTTTTCTTTTCCAAGAAAGGAAGTGTTCCAAAGACTGGATTGGACAACACAGGTCTTCTGCTCAACAAACAGCAAAATACTATCAATACAATGTCTCGCCCTTCCGTGTTAAGGAACTTGTCTGCGTTGTTACGCTAACTAGCTTGCAGCTTTGGAGGAAGCATCTCGATTATCTTCCGCATGCAATCCGGGCTTTCAAACTTACCGGAGTAACCAATAGCTTTAAGAACGTTCGTACAACTGTGGTGAAAGTTGTGAAACCTTCTAGAGCTTCAGCGTCTTCGGCCTTAATAGCAGGGCCATTCGTCACTTTATTCACATAAGCCAACGCAATTTTGTGCTTCTGTTCAAATTTACTCTCCAAAAGCTTCCTTGCCTTTGGGTAGCGTACTTCAGAGTTCATGTAGAGATGACTGCACACCAATTCCTGTGCTCTGCCAGCGGTATGCTGCTATAGGGAAAAGAGTCTACGGGCATAATCTGACTCTCTAGTCTCGATCGCAATTTCAAAGGCACGAATGAAGGTACAATTTTCAGGTAGTTTGGCACTAAACACAGGTACACATCTCCTGGGAAGCGAGTTTTCTTATTGTTGGCTCACAAACTCTTTCATGACACTATTTTGTTGCGCCAGGATGTCATAAGCCATGCCACTCAATCCAGATTTCTCCGAGCCTGAACTTAAACCACTTGCAACACTCGCCTGGTTAATAGCCGACAAACTGACTCCTGCCTTAACGGATCTTTCCTTGTTTTTCCCAGAAGGCACAAATGGTAAAGTTTTAATGCCATCGATCTTCGTCACCTTGGTGCTGGAGGACTTATCTGGAACATCAACACGAGTGTTAAAGGCCGGCACTTTGTTTGGAACAACGTTTCCTGCTTCTGCTTGGGCACAAGCTTCCTCTCTAGAGCCTTAGCCTATTCCGTTTTGAAGTTCAGCTCATCTTTCTTCGGCTGATGCTCGTACTCTTGTCGTTTAAGGAGTAGCTCTCTCCTGATGAGAAAGGCGCCGATTCAAATCAAGTACCTCGGCTCGAAGTTCGGCGATTCGGACTGCCTCTTTGGCTCTTACTGCTGATATAGAGCTTGTTTTAGAGAGCCTGCTTGACCTAGATCCACACTCAGAGGGCTTGGGCTTGTTTCGAAGACCAATACCAACCTGAGAAGCACTGTCATCAGGCGTCAGTAGGTTATCCCGAAGATTCGCTTCCGTTCCCCGTAACCAATTGTTTACCGTTCGACAGAAGAAATCCAAACTGCTTTCGATTTCAGCGAAATAGACCTCCGATTATTGTCTTTGACCTTCGTCAGTTAAAGCCGCGTGCTGGGCTTCAGCAAACTCACGAAACAGCGACGTAATTTCAGGCAGCTTTACTTTTACTGCTTCAAAACTGCTTTCATCGATTACTGAAGTTGTCAATCACTCTCCATTTAACAAATAAAGAAGATAACACTCCTCCTCTCTTCTTTCTAAGTTCTCGAATTCGCTCAAGTGACGCTCCTTCGTGATCCAAAGAAGAGTTAGGTTTACGAAAACGTGCACTTGTGCGTTCAACAGCATCGGAAGACATCATGGTAAACCATACATACAAAACCGATTCGTCTTTTTTTTCGAAATGTCGTCACACGAGCTTTTAAGACGATTCCATCGCCAAACTCAAATTTAATTAAACGAAGCCAAAAAAGCACAGTAACCGACAATTATAAGAACCTTATGAACATAAAGTAACTAACAAAATCCGTCATGTACAAATGTAAAATAACCTAAACCGAACTAACAAAGACGAATGTGACGATGAATTAAGAAACCAAACCGATTTCTAGAAAAAAACAAGATTTGCCAAACTCCAACGATCTTGACAGAAAGGACGAGAAACTCAACTACCATAGATTTGCATGCACTAGATATATATACAATATGCAAAAAAAGGTAACAAGCATTGTAACAAGTACAACAAAGAAACGTTTTTCACCAAACTTTAAATCGATGTTTTAGCTATATCAGGAGCACAGAAAAAAAAGTCGCAAAAAATTCGGCCTTTGAAGGTCTACAGTGACCTTAAGAAGAGAAGAGAGAAGAAGAAGCTAGAGTTGCTTTTACGCCTCTCTCGTGCTCTCCAAACTTTCCGCGTGCATTCATAACTCGATACACGCACGGCTAAGCATGAACCAATTCTTCATTATGACAGGACGGTTGACTTACCGTCAACCACAGTAGTATACGTGTGGTGACGTTTTAGCCAACATTTTTCACCTCGACAGGTTACCAGATTTCCCTAACCATGGTGCTCTGCTGGCGCAGCCTCGCCGTGCTGAGCTCTGCTACAAAAAAACTGACTGAAATCTGAAATGACGAAGTATCACTTTAAAGTGATGTTTTAGTCGCTTTAAAGTTATTGTTTTTTGAAAGGAAACCATAAATTTGTAGCTCTCTCCGTCCCCGTACCAAGCAAAGAAAAGATCTGAGCTCAACTAAGTAACCCACGTTTAAGTTATGGAGAAATTTTCTTGGAACCTTCTATTTTGGACAGTGCAATGACAAAACTATTCTTCAATACTCACTAAAAAGAATACCTCACCCTCCACGCTGTTTGTAGGGTACCCTAGAGGAAAGAAAGAAAAAGAGTAAAATCAAGCTGTTGAACAATTTAAAGTGGCCTCTACCTGGTTGCAGTCACTTTTTGTACGGAAAGTTTAAGAGAGCCTCCAATAAAATACATACTATACAATGCAAAATACAATAATCTTAGTCGTCAGTAAAAGTCTCATGAAGCTTTTGCTTTCTTGCATTGAAAACTCAGCAAGTTTTTTGTGAAGTTTAACTGGCATTGAACAAAAGTTTGAATCTTTCTGGTGGTACTCAGAGTAAAAAAGCTTTTTTTGACAGCCTCCAAAAAGTACAGTAAATTTTTCCCTTTCTGAGATTGGTTGTCTGATATGAACATAATTTACAATCCTGTCCCCAGCTTGCAAATCTGCTGCAACTAAAAAATATCTTCAGATAATTTTCATATTTTTGAAATTAACCACAAATGTAAAATGAAATGTACATCTATTATTTTCAGTGGGATAAGGGGTAAAGAGAGGTCAATGGCGAGAAAAGAGTACTTAGTACCGAAAAACACGACGTTGTAACAACTATATCTAGTTGATAACAAAAAGATAATTTGGTTATATCAACTAAGTTGAAAATGTAAATTGGCCACTCGAAACGTCAGCTTTATAACTAGTTACGGTGGCAATTTACATTTTCAACTTAGTTGATACTGATAACCAAATTACCTTGTTACCCCCTTGTTACCTCCACCTTAAAGTTTCGAAAATATATGCTTTATCATTTGTGAAACCATCGTTACTACTGAACAGTTCTGCTGGACTGAAAAATTTTGGTCAAGAGTAAAACGTTAACATGCAATGTTAATATAGAACAATGAAATAATAAAAGTACAACAAACCTGAAAAAAATGTATCATAGCCACTTGTAAATCCTACGTCGTTGTTCCGCTAAAGAAAAACAAACATAAGGTAAAGACATGATGCTATTTTATATCGGTAACATGACTTCTTCTGGTCTTTTTCATATATTTGTTTCTTCCTCATTTTGCTTCGTTTGTTTTTATCTCAGGATTGAAACGTCGGTAAATTCCTCCCAATGGCTAGTCGCAAAGTATTATTCCTTGGCGTTTGTTTGTTCAAAGTGCCACGTTGATTTAAACAAGAGCTTTCCACAATCTAAACACAATATATACAAGGCAGTATGGGTACACTGCGGTATACTAAACATTAGCAAAAACAGTGCAGGACTATAGGATGCAATTCACTACGATAAATTACTGTTTGCTGAGGGCCGGGGGTATCTATTAAAAGTACAGAGAAAGGTACCCCTTTCACTTGCCAAATGAGCATGAGGAAAACTCAGTGTGTTACACAGCATGTTGCAGCAATACATCTCAATATATTATAATTACCATTCAAAACAACATAACACATAATAATAATAATAATAATAATAATAATAATTTATTTCTAGCGCATTACATTAAAAAATCTCAATGCTCTTACAGAATAAAAATTTACAAGTAAAATAAAATGATAACGAAAACAATATAAGGAAAGTATATTAAATTACAATGGATGATAAATAACTAAATATCATTATTAAATAAAAACGTTTTAAGCTTAGTTTTAAACGTATCCACTGAAGGGGCACTTCTGACATCAAGTGGGAGGCTGTTCCACATTGCTGGCGCACAAAATGAAAAAGCGCGTCCCCCGTAGGTCTTTGTCCTAAACACTGGTATGTGTAGTCGCAGGTGATCATTGTTTGAACGAAGACACCTTGTCGTTTGATGAAGATTAATAAGTTCCGCTAAGTAACAGGGTGCTAAACCGTTTAAAATACAGGATAGTTATTTAACAAATAAAGAAGTCTCGACTGTGCTTTGTTCTGTTGTAAGGCACGCAGGAAGCGGTAAAGCACTCAATGTAAGGGAAAACACGAGACGTAGTCGAGTGTTTATCCCTACCTCTTGAGTGCTCTACCGCTTCCTAAGCGCTTTACAACAGAACAGAGCACCGTCGAGGCTTCTTTATTTGTTTTATGATAAAGAATCCAATAATGTCCCCACGCATTCGGCCGCATTTTCAAACCAAACTTTCTTAAAGATGTAAAAGTGGCGTCAGCCGTGCTCTGTTCTATTGTAAAGCCAATCACATTCCTTGTTAGAATTTTTCAACTAATTTGATTGGCTAACGAGATGACATGTCAATCAGAAACTGGACTTAAGGTGAATTTCCAGTTTCGAGTGGCCTTTGAGAGAAGAACGATGCCTTCAAAGTTTGCTCATTTAATAGTTTATTCAGGATCTAAATGCAGGTAAAGGTTTCTAGTTCAGAGAAATTCGGCCGCATTGTAGCTCATGAAAAAGTGCAATTTTCAAATGGAAATTACGAAACAAGGAGCTCAACGCTCTAAGTTGTGATTGAAAGGAGCTACAGTTATTACTAGTTCTACTCCGAGCTCAGGAGAGAATATCAGGGCAAGCTTTCAACTGATCACTCCTCGACAGTTGAGCGATGAGCCGAAATTGTTGAGGTTCACCTATTGCTAAGATGACCGAAGATCGCCACTAAGCAAACGAGCGTTACTACACAGCATGTAAGTCTTAAGTATTGCTTGCAAATTTTTAAAAAAATCAATTGGTGTTTTCTGTCGTTGTTTTACTTGTATAAAGTCGAACCATTCGCTAGGTTGACAATTTGTTTATTTCCCTACGTTCTTTGTCGGAATCTTGCAATATTAATTTGTTATTTTCGTACAGGTTTTACACTGTGTTGTTAACAGTGGCCTCCGTGATAAAAAGCTCGCTTACATTGCGTTTGTCTGAGTCACAGGGGATGTTCAATTTGGGTCAATTTTTTTCAAAATTTGAAAGTCAAAATTTCAAAGCCAACCTACCGTCATCGATCCGTTTGGAACGAAGTATCTAAGGGCTCCCATTGATGTGATTTCTTGTTAAACTTGGTTGAATGAGTGTCCCCATACATGGGCTATGTTCTTCTTGGTGAGTTCACACAGTGCTGCTGTGAAACTAGCCAATCACCCTAAGTATCTTGTGAGGTAGTTTGAAAGGACCAAGAAGTCTCAGGTGGGGTTATCATCTAGATTGCAGATATCTTACGGTCATCCGGTCTAGTCCACTTGTGTCCAAATAAGCTAACTTTCTGTCATTTGCACTGCACTTTGTCTTTGCTCAATTTGATTCCCCTTACCCTGGATCTGGTCATGAGATTTACCATATTTGCATCCTGATCTTTCTCTGTAGCTCCGTATACGAATGTACCATCAGCATTTTCCGTGATTCATTTCAGGCCCCATAGTGTTGAATCTAAGTGTTTCTGGAACACATCTTGGGATACAACAAGGCCAAAGGGGAGCGTTGAATGTCGTCAGGTAGGAGCTGGCCTCATCTTATGATACATGCTTGTATCCTTTCTTTGCATCAACTACACTAAAGAAATACTATGTGAGGACTTCATCAATTGTTTTAGTGAAGTAATGTAGTAGGTCGCGTGGTTTGAGGCAGATTCTGATTTTGGTGACTTCTCCTTTGTCATTGGTTGTTTCAGAGAGGACAACACTGTTAACCAAGTCTGTGGGCTTGCTTAGTGGTATGAGCACACCAAGTTCTACCATGGTGTTGACTTCCTTTCTAAACATGTCTTGACACTTGTATTGGCACGGTACATGGTGCGTGGATGACAGGTTCAGTATTGGGGTCCAGGGTGATGCGGTAGGGTTTCATGTCAAAGGTTCCCGGGCCCTCAAATCAGTCTCAGAACTTGTTGAAGAAGCTTATCTTGTCTAGTGGGGGCATGCTTGAGTATCTAGACGGCTAGGGTCTCCGATGGATCCTCCTTTGTCGTGGATTGCACGGTGTGTGTCAGTTAGGGCGCGTCTACTTGTCTTCCTTGATGGTTTCTAAGCTGCAATTAAATTTTACTAGCTCAAGCTCCTCATAGGTTTTACAACGAAGCATTACAGGTCCTGGTACATCAGTAACAATGAAAATAATCTTCTAATATAATACTACCATTTTCATGGACGTACAGTGGACAGGTTCCAAGGGACTTGATGTTGTAACCTCCGTATCCGGTAATCCTCTACTCTTGGGCCAATGAATCTCTCCTGGGAATTGGGGTTGAGTCTGTCATAATCTTCTTTGGAAACTAAACATTTACCTCTGCACCAGTGTCAACCTTTCAGGTAAGGTGTACCATATGTGTATCATTGGGGTTTGCTGTTACTTGTATTTCGGTCGTGACTTTGGTGCGGTTTTTTCTTTACTCGATGTTTGCCATCATTGAGGTACTGGGGCTGACTTGGGCTTCTAGCGGTTCCCAGAAAGATTTTGTCATAACTTGAGCATTCGCTTGTAACACCATCAGGCTGTTATTTCTCTAGGTACATCACATCTGAACTTGTTTTGAACTTACAAACGTTGCTGAAATGACCACGCTCATTTCAGTTGAAGCATTCTACTCCAGTGGTTGGGAATTGTTGGCTTTTGGTGTGTGGTGTATCCCCACATCAGTAGCACTGCCTTGGGCTGTTGTCAAGTCGCCTTTTCCCTCTACCACAGGTGTATCTTTGGCTTGGTTGGTTTTCGGGCCTGTTTCCTTTGCTTATGGCATTTACTTCCCCCTCTTCTAGCTTTGGAGTTGTAGTGTCGCTCATTGCTTTTAATTGCATCTGGGTAGCCTCATCGGTCATTGGCGCGGGCAATGCACTTTCGTCTCACCTCTTCCGAGTCGGTGCCTAAAAATAAAGTGTTACGTGTGCCATGTGTCATGGGTTCGTCATGCAAGTCAGGTGGGTAACCAGAGCTCTGATCTGTATGAGTCATATTGCTTTAGTCAGGAGGGTGGCTAGGGGGCGATTATTAAAAACCTCGTAGATAATGCCTGTTCAAAATATAATTGGGTTATATCAACTAAGTTGAAAATGTAAATTGGCCACCGTAACGAGTTATAAAGCTGACGTTTCGAGCGTTAGCCCTTCGTCAGAGCGAATGGCGAAGGGCTAACGCTCGAAACGTCAGCTTT
>Ga0126337_10001385_pt1 | contig 14579 bp, 12 predicted proteins | sample DipCmetagenome_FD_92527 | JGI IMG/M metagenome (GOLD analysis project Ga0126337, IMG submission 92527) | Coral microbial communities from La Bocana,Puerto Morelos, Mexico - Diploria C A metagenome | ecosystem: Host-associated > Invertebrates > Cnidaria > Coral | place: La Bocana,Puerto Morelos... | reverse complement strand
TTTCCCCCCCCCCCCCCCCTCCCCCCCCCCCCCCCCCCCGACTACACCTGGCTCTCCGAGGATATTTAAATGCGTGTCTTCAAATAAAAGTGTTCTTCGTCGATCACGAGTCTATCATTATTTCTTCACCATCGTTACCGAGGTTTCCTACTTATTTCGAGTGCGAACTTGAAAACGTGAAGATGAAACGTAAGGTAACGTGACGAAAACCAAATTTGGTCATAAAAAGTAATCTATATTAGAGAACTTGATGTAGTTCTTGACAGCCAAACATAATTTTTTTATGCCGCGTGTCTAACACAATCCTTGTGAAATAATCCCGACAATTTTTTGCTGCAAAGGACTGTAATTCTTTGCATTTCCCGCCGATGGAGTACGTAGACTAAATACTTTCCAAGACCCGTTAATCTTAGACAAACTGCACATGATAATGGCCTGGGAATAAGCCGCATTTTGCATCTGGTCGCTGCAGAGCTGTTTGTTCGGCTCCTTGGCATCAAAGAAGCGCAGACTGGGATGTTTGAATTTGGAGATGTTTGGTGAATTCCACGCGCTCAGGGTGAAAAACAGCTTGTCAACAGTAGCGGGCAGGCTCTTCAACCACACATCGATGGTATGGTGACCAAGGCACTTTGAATGATCCATTACATCACCGGAATGCGAAACACCAGTAAAAATACGATGAGAATAATCCACAAGCCCTTGATAATACGTTCCACTGTAAATTAGAACTGATGCATCTAGAAAATCGCAGCCACTTGAGGGATAGCCCCAAAACAAGTCAAAAATCGTGTGATCAAGAGACTGATCAGAAATCTCGTACAGCACAACAATGAGATGCACTGTGCCAAATGGCTGGACAGCGTAATCTTGCAAGGTGGCCAGTGTGGAACCCAAATGAGTCTAAAATTAAGTAAGGGAAAAATTACATTAAACTCGGCGATAACTGAGATCCAACCCCAACCCCGGCCAGATGCCCTTACTTCAGCGCAACTCTGTCATCGCACGCGCTTGTACAGCGAACCAATTTCTTGGCCAAAATAATAATAATAATAGTATTGGGGGATTTCCCGCTTACTGTAACTAGAAAGGATCCCTGAGTGGGAATCTAATGCTAGCGGGCAGAGGTTAATTCTATTGCAGGTTGCACTCCGAATTAATTAATTCACTAATTGGTCTGGCCATGATAATACTACTGAACAAAGCGATTTTAAAGCGTTTCCTAAAAAGGAAAGTTAAGGAACCATACCCATAAGGCCATACGGTACCATAAGCACGTCGGCCATATTTCGCTTTGTAAAGCGACAGAACGTTTTCTTTTGTAGGTCATCGCTCCATTTATGTTTTAGACGACAAAAATCTTTAGATATGCCCGTTTCAGGTTCAGACCTGTCAGAGGCTGCTGAGGATTTGAGTCAACCCGACAAACCTACGGGTTCAGTTCTGGAAGAACCTGAACCCGTACACAACACAAACACAACTCGGACAATGACGGGACTCATTTGGCGCCAAAACGGCATGGACGAGATGACCCTGATTCATCTCAATCAAAAAGGGCCAGAATGGATTCTTATCACGAATTTATTGACCCTAACAAGAGTCCCGTCGACGCCGGAGCGAAAGAGCCGGAAGATTTGGGCTCTGTTCGTCTCAGGTTAGGAGGATTTCCAGTTACACGTTCGCAGAATCCCCCGAACGCAGCTTTGAGTGTTCATGCTCCCAGTGTATTGCCCATTGGGCAAACGAAGGGCCGTCAGGCTAACACGGCCGACGATCGTACGGGTCCATTTCAGACAGCCCTAAAAGATGCTCAAAAAGAATCTTCCCGCACTGGAAAAGTTCCAGTTTCAAGCGATGTCCCTCCGTTATCTGGCTCGTCCAACTCTTTGTGGACTTGTGGCCAGCAACCTAAGGACGTTCGCGCGAAAATTTTCTACTCGATAGATTTTTTTTTAAACTGTGGACAGATAATGATTTACTTGTTTCAGAAATGAAATAAAAATTGGGGGTCACCGACTTCGTTTGAGCGATAAGGCGTGTGGAAAATTAGTCTGATTTTGATAAATTGGTGCGCGTAATTCAGGATGGTCTCAAATATTGCCATCATTTTCACAAACCTTAACCCTTAAAGAGACATTTAAAAATGCCGCACAGCTAAACCAAGAGGTCAAATGAACGGAATTCGATGAAGCATTTTGCAAAAAATTTTCTTCATTTTTTCGCAAAACGTAGAAAATCGGTAAAGAAAACGACCCATCAAAAGAAAAATAGAGGTCACCGAACGTCCAAGATCGTTAAATCCACGCAAAGTTATAACTTATGCCCATTTGCCTTATTATTGTTCACTTTACTACTTAGCGCGCGCGCTTGATGCGTGACGTGGCATGTGAATTCCGTGCGCAGCAAGGATGCGCAGAAAATATTGGCGCAAACGTCCTTAAGGACATCTTAGACACCTTCTTCAGAACTCCTTTGGAAGACAAAAAACCACTCTGAACATTGTAAACAGTTCCCGAAGCCTGGTGTACCCGCTCTGACAGTTCCAGAACTTGATCACTGGCTGGTCTTGGTTGGGTGAAAAGAGACCCTCGGCCAGTTGCGTTGGGAGCAAAACCTCCAGCCTGCCATGCGTAACTATATGGATGCTGCTGTATTTTACTCTAGCAATCTGACCCTAGCTCTGCCACTGAGTGGTCAGCAATAGACCTGATCCTAAAGAGCCTGCGACTGTTGGGTCATGGAGTCGCTTCAATTAACAAGCAGCGCCAACAAGAAATTGTTAAATCCTGCAATATTACTGATGTCACCCAATTAGCAAAGCAGTCTGATCCCATGCAGACATACCTCTTTGGAGAAAGTAAGGCACCGGAGCTTAACTTTGTGGTTGACCTGGCAGAAAAGGTGTCAAAGGCAGTTCAATCCAAAAAGAACTCAAACTCCAACAAAGCCAAGACTCCATACAAGCAGGCCAAAACAAATTCATTTAAAACACCCTCTGGCTCAACTGAGCCCAGGAACTTTTCTTCCCATGAGCACCAGCCTTTTCGGAAGGCTCCCTTTCGGGGAAAACAGGAACCGGTAAGGGATTATCCAGGGCAGTCCCGTTACAAAAACTTCAGAAAGAAGTCTTCAACGCAACCAACCTTCAACAAACCCAATCAGGTTCCAAGGTAAGATCAGTAGATATGATTTTCCATTTTCATGCCCCACACAAGGGAGTTCATCCTCAAAGGGTAGCGGGGAGGTTGCAATTTTTCGCTCAGAACACCATAATGGGTTACGAAATAGAACTGTTAGACCATCGTTGGCAAACCTTCTCCCGCTGTGCTGTCTCCCTCACAGACCTCTCTAGTGGTGGAAGAAGTAACAAGTCTCCTCCAAAAAGAAGCAATCACAGAAGTGGCTTTCAATCCCTGGGTGGGATTCTACAGCAACCTCTTTCTTGTCGTAAAGAAGGGTGGGGCAGGACAACGCCCAGTAAACCAGATTCAACAATTATGTGGAATATCTCCACTTCAAAATGGAAGACCTGAAAGCAGTTGCAGATCTTTTGAGACCAGGAGATTTCATGTGCAAACTAGACCTGAAAGATGCATATTTCACAGTCCCCCTTCACAGTCGGTCTCAGAAATTCATCCACTATCAGTTTCAAGGGAGGACATATCAATTCACTTGTCTCCCATTCGGGCTGTCATCAGCCCCACGAATTTTCAACAAGTTTCTCAAGCCAGTAACAGGGCTTCTAAGGAAAATGGGTATCTGGATGATAGTTTATCTGGACGATATGCTCATAATGAACAGCACCTTAGAAGGTGCCAGGGAAGACATCTTAATTCTAAAATCAATTCTAGAGAACTTAGGATTTCTGATAAACACGGCAGAATCCATATTCATCCCTGTACAGGTCATCGAATTCCTGGGAGTCATCGTGGACTCCACAAACATGATGTTTCTCCTCCCAGACGAGAAAGTCGTTGTAATCCAGAAGGAGTGTCGCCACTTGGTAAGCAGACAAGTAGCTTCTCTAAGTCAGCTCTCTAATATAATAGGGAAGTTAACCTCTTGCAAAATCACCGTTCTTCAGGCCCCCTTACACTATCGGGGGATCTAACATTTAAAGAACAGCAGCACTCACTCCTAGGTTGTCAGCTTTGCAGATATTCCTCTAGATCACCATGCTCTAGAGGAACTAAGTTGGTGGGTAGACAATCTTCCCCTCGCAAATGGGTGCCCCATTCGGAACTCTCTATCACACAAACCAAAGCCTGATGTATTTTAACCCATGTACATATCTTCTTATCTTCTCCCCTTTTTAGCATTTTAAAGATATTTGTGATTAGAACTAGTAAACAAATAATTTGTATTCTAAATTAACTATTGTAATTTTAGAGTTTCTAAATTTTTGTGATTAGATTAATTTAGTTTAATTAATTAGTTTTATATTTTAGAAATAGAGGGCCACAGGTTTTCCAGAATTTCTGTTACATGCTACCCTCTTTAAATAAAGTTGTCTTGTCTCTTGTCACATAGTAATCCAATCGGATGCCTCCAATTCAGGGTGGGGAGCAGTGAGCAATGGGGTAGACACCAGGGGGACATTGAAAAAGGAGGAAACCAATCTTCACATAAATTGCAAAGAGTTACTAACAGCCTCATTTGCGGTGAAAGCCTTCACCACAAAGCTTCAAAATGTCCATATACTGATTCAGATAGACAATACTAAAGGAGAATCACCCTGAGAGCCGAACACATCCCTGGCCGTGTCAACACAATAGCAGACAGGGAATCGAGAGCCAAACCAGACTCTAATGCGCAATCTGGGTCAGTGTACAATCGACCTTTTTGCAAGCAGAACCAATCACCAACTTCCAGGTTCTACAGTTACAAACCCGACCCAGAAGCGGAAGCAATGGATGCCCTAGCACAACCATGGGCAGGGGAAGTAGGGTATGCCTTTCTCCCATTCAACCTAAAAGCGAAATGCCTAAGGAAGGTTGTCCACGAGATTGCAACAATAACTCTAGTATGCCCTGTATGGCCAACACAGCCTTGGTATGCTCAACTCCTCCAGCTAGTGGTAGCCACATCCATCCTCCTCCAGACAACCACAGGTCTCTTGAGAGGACCACATGGTCAAGAGCACCCTCTGGTGAAAAACAAAACCCTTTTGCTTGCCGGTTGGAGGGAATCAGGCAAGACCTCCAAGCAAAAGTCTTGTCAGGACAAGCTTCAAGCATTGTCCTCGCTGCCCAGAGAACTTCAACTCAGAATCAGTACAAGGCCTGCTGGGCAAAGTGGGTGGGCTGGTGTGATAAACAACAAGCTGATCCCATTCAGCCAAATATTATGAAAGTGGTAGACTTTCTATCTGACCGATTTCAAGCAGGCCTTCACTATTCAACCTTGAATAATTACAGATCTGCTATAAGTTCTACCATCCTACAAGTGGATGCCTTCCCGGTAGGGCAACATTCTTTGGTGTGCAAGTTCATGAAGGGAGTTATAATTCACGCCCCCTCAACCAAAGTACTCTTGCACTTGGGATGTTGCTTTGGTGACCAAGTATTTGGAAGGTCTTGGGGTAGACCTCCCAATCAAAGTTCTGACAAAGAAGTGTGCTATGCTTTTAGCCCTTTCTGGCTCAAAGAGACAATCTGATCTACGGGCTATAGACCTCAGATTAAAGAAACACATTCCTGAAGGGGTAACGTTCCAGATAGCAGCCCTGACAAAGACTAGAACTGCTAAGAAGTCTTTAGAGTTTTGTTCCCTTCATTCCCGCACAAGAACCTGTGCCCAGTAGCATGCATGGACTCTTATGTAGAAAGAACCAAATCCTGGCGAGGGGCTGGGAATAGAGCCCAACCACTGTTTTTAGCCCTTCAAGCTCCCCTTAAAGTGGTGACTTCGGCTTCTATTGGGAGGTGGTTGAAGGACATAATGAAAGAAGTGGGTATTGATGTTGACACATTCAAACCTCATTCAACTTGATAAGCAGTAATTTCACCTGCCCGGGACAAAAGTGTCTCTATTCAGGACATCCTAGAAATAACGGATGGACTAGGGAAACAACTTTCAAACGTTTCCACTACCGTCCCCAGAATTCCATCTCATTTGGCAAAGCAGTCCTCGATGGTGAGAGCTTGCTTTAAACAAATCAATTAGTGAATTCGGAGTGCAACCTGCAATAGAATCACAGCAAAAAGGTCAAGAGGCTAAAATTTGAAAAGAACGAAAAAACGTACAGTTCACAAACCGCAGGAGTCCATGTAATTTAGCATAATTGCAGATTGTACCAGGCTACGTAGTAGCTGCTGAACAATCAGAATTCTATCTAAGACTGCATGAAGAACTCACTAATAGTGAATATCGTATCTATTCTGGTGGTGCAAAATTCAGAAATCCGCGACAAGAATTAAGCAAAAGGCAAGTATGTATATTCTATAATTCCACCATATTTTGAAGAGTAACGAATGACTCCAATGCTGCTTTACAGTGCTTTCCTTGTTCCGCTCCCCCACCCCCACTATAACCGTTCTGTTTACTGCATTTTAAGCGGTTGGATATCATACGGTCCACTGAAAGCACATGTTCAAACCAGCAATGCATTCAGAGAATCTTCCACATCCTAGAAACTTTCTTGTCCCTGGCTATCGATTATTGCACGCTGGTACGCGTCATTCAAGTAAATAGGGTCTTTATAAGCCTCCTTGCCATGGGGACTCAAGGCTTACCCACCCCTCCCACTCACATTTTTAAATTACCATGTGTATAAACAGATGGCAGAATTTTTACGTGAACATGATTTATTTGATTTTGTATTCCACAACAATAACATGGTAAACAAAAACACTGATATAACCCTAGTCAGGGGAACACACTGGTAATAACAATACAAGTATGTATGCATTAAGTGCAAAGTTCGAGTCTATCAAGCTTCAGACAAAGAAAATACTCAGTCATTTACCCAATTTCAAGTTAAACAACCAAAATATAAATTATCACTTTGCTGTCGTTTTGACAAATCTGCGCAATGCAAATAATTTTATTCTTACCTTGAGTTCCTGCTCTTTGTATAACAAGCGTTGTTTCTGTGGGGGAGGGCCAAGCCGGGTCTGCACAAATTCCTTCAGATAATGAATTGTCATTGATGGTTTGTACTCCACCACTGTGCTGTCTCCACCCAGCATAACGACAGATATCGTTTGATTGATCTCCAGTGAAGACATCTCGGCATGCTCAGGTGTTGAATCAGGCGCGGTGTATTTTGGAAACAGGTTCTCGAGAGTTGCTAGGCATTCACGGTACCTTGGGTCACTTGTGCTGACAGCTTCGAAGCACTGAGAACACTTTTGGGACGTCTGAACATTCTTTGTCACACACTGTAAAGACATAAAAATTTGGTCGCTATGTTACTGATTCTCGTGTACACCGTTCATCTGTAGTCTTTCTTTCCAATAATAATCTTAGTCGGTCACACAAGGTGTTTACAGGGAGAATGCTACGTGACTAATCTTAATCTTGTTTCTTTCGAGGGACTAACTGCTGATAGTTGTCCCTTGGAAATTTCATGTTCTTAGAACAAATATTTGCCCGAGAGGTGAAGCTTCGAGGGCAAATATGCAAAACTTTAAAGCCTTATGTTACTCAAAAATTTAATGACCAAACAGACAGATCACCAATATATTGCACACCACATCTCCATTGGGTTTCAACAGAATGTTGTCAAATTTTCAAGATTGGTAAATGACACAAAAATATTATCTAAGTCATAATAAGCCTTAATTGCCAATGAAAATGCTGCCAGTATCTAAAAACACTGTTTTCCGAAACACTGTTTTCTGAGATTTGCTCCCTGAACAACTTGATTATGGATAAGATGAACTTGATTCCAACAAGACGCATAGCTGCATAAACTCGGGCTTTCAATATCACACATCTGGCTTGGGTTGTTCAAAAGGCGGGTAACACTATCCACTGGATAAATCACTATCCAGTGGATAGCGTGGTTTGTTTTGTTAGCACTTATCCACTGGATAGTGTTTGAACAACTGGGGCCTAGAGTTATCTTTAGGGGACTGCCATATTGCAATTGTCACTGCCATCACATAATTTTGTCATTGCTGGTCATGAATAAGTTTACTATTGTGTTTATTTTTGTCTGCTGGTAGTGTAGCTTTCACTGTATTGACGTTCATAGTCAGTCTCGAACACATTTAAAAGTGGGGGTAATTCTGTCTGCATTAAAAATGATTGTCTGGTTAACTGAGACAAACTTGAATACAACTGATTTTCAATATTCATTATTGACACCAGATCATTAGCAGAATTGATTCCTTGTTTGTTATTGTAAATCAAAGAGCATAAACTCATTGCAACACATTGTTGTCCTGAACTTTGTCCAAATACCAACTCATTATTAGTTATCGTTTTGTGAGGGTCAATGTACGTTGGAGTAGGACCAGAGTTTTTCTCTATATCTGAACTCAATTGAAATTTACAATAGTTTGATACGTATGTCTGACGCTTATCAAGACACATGGGTTTATTACAAGAAAACATTGATAAATACCGACTTGCTCTATACTTTAATTTATTTATCCTTTGATATACCCTTACAGAACAATTCAACACATACTTCTTCTTATGTTGTGCAACTTTAATCTTACCCCTTCGTATGAAGCTTACAAACATTCTTTGTAACTCTTCTAACCTTCACAACCTAAACCTCCGAGGTACACAAACATGGCGTCTCCATACAAAGCTCTATAAATCTGGGTAAAACACTCCTCCCGAATAACTCGTGAATGAAAAACAGCCGAGACCTAATTCTTGGTGAAGTTGTTTATATATTTATCGTCTATCATATCCCTTATTTATGACTTAATTTATCGAATGGTTACGATTTTTAGTTTGATCACATGATAGGTGAAAACCAGCAATATTGAGCTTAATAGCCATCAAATTTCTTTCGCTTACATCAAGCGAGGATTATCCACGAAGGGGGCCATTCCTTTAAACCATGGATGCGCATGCACTGTAGGTGAACTGCGTTTTGTGACTGAACGCAAAAAAAAATGAAGTCAAATTTATACCTTGGGCGTTTCCTTCACACACAATATAGGTGCTGGTTCTGGCACACTTTTAATGGGACACACTAGAAAGATCGCAGCTTGTCATGGGGAATCGAGAAGGGACAAAATAGACCCCCCAAGCTCAACTCCCCCCACCCCAATGCCCACCCCAGGGGAGTTGAGCTTGGGGGGTCTATTTTGTCCCTTCTCGATTCCCCATGACAAGCGGTATAGCAACGACCCCCGAAACGACCATACATACATTCCATGCATAACATATAAGGAACAATATGCTGCATGAAATCACTGAAAGGTTTTTTTAAAATATCCTTGTGTAGCTTGTTCCAACCCAAATTCGCTCTTTCCCTTAGCTTTATTGCGACATACTCTTTATAAATTATCTCACGAATCTCTAGAGGGAGGTTTTGTATAGCCTCATCGATGGTTTGGTTGTGTTGTCGTGGTTCCGGGTCGTAAGCCTCTTGAAGAACATCCGTTGAATATCTCGCGGCTGCCATCTCAATGTTTGGGTTGTTGCTGCAGACAGCTTCACCCCATACCAATTTGACGCATTTCTTCAATAAGAATTTTTCTGGCACACTTTGCATGACTTGCTCGATGCCGAAGGGGGCATGGAGCTTTTTATGATCTTCTGAGCCAGGGGTGCTATCGTTGTCCTGTTACTAGAAGGCTGCTATCCGCTTATTGTCATTAGAAGGGAGTAAGACACACAATATAGGTGCTCGTTCTGGCACACTTTTAATGGGACACACTAGAAAGATCGCAGCTTGTCATGGGGAATCGAGAAGGGACAAAATAGACCCCCCAAGCTCAACTCCCCTGGGGTGGGCGTTGGGGTGGGGGGGAGTTGAGCTTGGGGGGTCTATTTTGTCCCTTCTCGATTCCCCATGACAAGCTGCGATCTTTCTAGTGTGTCCCATTAAAAGTGTGCCAGAACCAGCACCTATATTGTGTGTCCTTCGGAAATAATTATTTCTTGAACCATTCATTAGTATATTATTGTGTGAATGCTGAACACCACTTTTTAACATATACCTATTTGTGACCTGGAAAAGCTCATTTTTGAAGTCAGAGTGCATAGTCCTTTTATATATAAAAAACATTTTTAAAGTATAAAACAACCTTACCCTCAAATATGGACTTAAATTTAGATTTTGTTGCTCTAGCCAAGCCGAAACAAACTTTATATGGTGCATCCCCATTCCATGTGCAGGAAGCAATTTTTTTATTTGTCTTGCCCCCATCCCTGGACAAGACCGCCTTACATAAGTACCTGACCCCTGGGCACAAAAAGAGGCACGGTGGCCTCATAGTCAGTGAGCTTGACTCTGGATTGAGTGGTCTGGGTTCGAGCCCTTGCCAGGGACACTGTGTTGTGTTCTTAGGCAAGACACTAATGACTCTCACGGTGCCTCTCTTCACCCAGGTGTACAAATGGGTACTGGAAAATTTAATGCTCGGGGTAACCCTGCGATGGACTAGCATCCCATCCAGGGTGGAGTAGCAATATTCCTAGTCGCTTAATGCAAAAGAAACCAGGATGAGCTCCAGCCTGATGGGCCACTTAGGCTCATATGCAGACTTTACCTGGGCACAAAGCACTAGACTTGTCCCAGCGATTAGTAACAGGTCGAAATGAACCAGACATTAAGCTTGGCTAAGTCTTAATTCCAGTACTTACCCTAAGACAATGCAAAGGGGCATGATCACATTTCTCAGTCATGGTATCTAATGGAAATTCTCTTCGAAGCTTCCTGGTGTTGCACTTTTCACAATACATTTTCACAAGGTCCTAAAAAGCGATAACAAGAACACAAAAACAATTAGTGATGGTTGCATGTTTAAAGCCAGTTATGGACTTCTTTACAATGTCACACAATGCTATGCTCATTGTGGTCCAGAGAGAGTTTTTTTTATATGAAACACATCCCAAGGCTGGGACTCGGACTCGTGCAACAGACTAGACATCTCTAGCCGCTATTGGCATTATTTGGCCTGAGCTAATAAATGATGCGGCTAATGAATTTAATCTGATAAAATGCTACTTTCCCACTCAATGAAATTTAAGTACTGGTACCTGCAAGACATTGCTATTTGCGAAGGAAAGTGAAGAATATCTTATCAAAGGCTGATCGCGAGTAGCATTTTTTAGTTTTCTCAGATTTAGTTAGCACCTTAGGTCAAATGATCAATTTGGCCTTTAATTAGTTTTGTTTGGCTTGTTTGATTCATTTGCAGTGCAGGTAGCACCCTTTATGCGACATGGTTATATTTATGTTCAGTATCTGTGTGTTTTTCTGAAAACAAGCCCGCTATGTTAAGAGGGTCCACAATAGAATTCTCACATCCTGCTTTCTGGGACATTTTTCTCTGTTAATCCACTCTTTTTTCAGGGAAATCTAGATCCCACCCACTTTTCAAAGATGTGTATGGGTTATTAATTATTATGCAAGACAGAAACGTTTTGAAAATAGGCATCATATAAAAGACCATAAAAGGAGTACCTTTTAAGACCGAAAAGTAAGCACTGAAATAAACGGTTTACTGTTTTGTTTTCTGTTGCACACGTATCTAAGTGAAAACAAAAAGATTGTTCACTCCCATATTCAAAGTCTTGAATTAAGTTAAATCTAGACATTAAGGTTTTTCCAAGAAGTAAACACATTCTGACAGTTTCTTTCAATTAAGACTTGCAACGTCTTCACTTTCTTAGAAATCTTGGCTCAGAACTTTTCTTTCCGAAGAAAGGCATTCCTGCTCACAACCTTTTCCCAATATGGGAACACAATTTAGAATGTTGCATATGGTTTGGTAAATAACTATGGTATTACCACCATCTGGACTGTGGCTATACTGCCCAAAACAAGAAAAAGTGATCTGGAAAAGATAGGAAAACTACAAAGGATCAGAGGTCAGCAAGACTATATACAGACCCAAGCATTGAAAATGTTGGCAATGGCAGATGTCATTGATGTTAGAGGCCAACACAAATGATCACAATAGGCTTGAAGATGTCATTCAGTCTGATGATACATCCTTGTAGTCAACAGTGTTTGAAATTAATGCTCGCCTGCCCCAGGGGGGGGGTTTACTCCTAGAAAAATTGGGTAGGGGTGTGTGGCCCGCTCCCCAAAACCCTTACCCTATTTATGACCAAAATTTGCGATTTTCCCTACCCTATTTTAGTATTTATGACCTGACCAAAAATTTGATACCCTATTTATGACCTGACTCTTAGATCATTAGGAGAAGTGCTTTTTTGTGTTTTTTGTGCTTTATCTAGCCTGCATAGCAGGCATTAAACGGCGTAGAGGAAGGCAAAGTGTGGATGGGAGAAGGAAGGCGTGATGAAAAAGTAGCTTCTACAAAAAAAAAAACAAATTGAAGACTAGGGTGCAGAAATCAATACCCTATTCGTGACCAAAATGGCGGCAAAATGGCGAAAATCAATACCCAATTTATGACCAAAAAGGATGAAAAACCATACCCTTTGGGGCCGCACAAACCTATATAGCCTGTATAAGGGAGTACCCCCCCCCCCCAGGTCGCCAGATTTGTACCGGCGCGGGTGCTCGTGAAGAAACAAAGGCCCATATGGCTTGAACAATTTATTTCCAAGGAAAACACTGTCAAACTGAAACAACATATGAAAGCTAAGAGTGGCAAAGGGCAAAAAAGAACAAAAGAAAACGACTGCAAAACTTACGCCTTTCTGACTCTAAGAGGCACCGCGTGGTCGAAACTACTAACTCAACGCATGCTCCAAAGTAATGACGTAATGTAATTGTCACGTAACCGTGACAAACGTAACACACAAAGGCACACGGGTGCCGTTACATGATTGCCAATGTGAGTCTCAAAAGTATCAGGCGAGTACAAATCATCAATCACTCGTCTGTTTGACGAGTACAACTTTCATTGTTGGAAAATTATATTAGCTCAAACATTAATAACACTATTTCTTATTTTCTATTTTGGCAAGAGCATCTCTTCACCATTTAACTCCCAAGCACACATATATACGATGTCTAGAATCTAGCAATGCGAATTTGGTTGTGCTAGCTGTAGCTAGCTGTTAGTTTACCTTTTTTGTGGTAAAACTACGGAAATACGGAAATGTTACTAAGGACTTTTAAAAGTTAACGATAAAAAGGAGGATAAAAAGACAAAAGAAGTGGTTACAGACTGGTTAAAATTATTCTACATCAGATACGTACATACATACATATTTATTTGACAATGCAGGTTTAAAAATGGCAGCGGAAGCTGATGTGGACCAGGTATGCATAAATAAATGTTTACAAAATACACTAATTAGATAACTACAATTCATATAAATTTAAGCAAAGAAACATGTAGATACAACAAATAACAAATAAAAATCTAAAATAACATCTAAAATATAAAAGAGATAAAAGAGACATGGTCGCACATTGGGTGGGGGTTGGGTATCTTCCTGAGCGAGTACGAGTACATTTTAAGAATCACTTGCCTGAATGACGAGTGCTCAGTCAAAATTTTCAACACTGGTCAAGCAAGAAGGAAGATTTGACAGAACCTGACAGGTACAGAGCTGTTGCTATTCATAACTTTTGAAACCTTACACAGCTATGTGCACAAAAGGTACATTTCTGCCAGCTTGAGTTTTTTGATATATTCAATTAATGAGATCAGGTAAGAAGTAAAATCCTCTATTCTGCTCTGCTCCCCTAGCAAATCTTGCATCCCACCCCCAAAAAAACATGACATCCCGCTCCTGCTCGTAACTTAATTGCCCACTTGCCGCTCCTGTTTTAAGCTCAAACCATGAATATCAACACAATAAAAAGCCAAATCATGCATCCCACCAAACCCCGGGGGGGTACTCAAAAAAGTTTTATATGGGGAGGCTCCCCCCCAAGGTCCAACCCCTTACCCTTTTATATACCATTTTTTCAGAAAAGGGCACCCCTTTCGTATACCTTTTATTGCAAAAAGGCACTCCTTTCATTTTTTCATTTTTTTTTCACGTAGCGCGTAATAAATTAAAATGAAACAGTCATAAGTTGCGTCTGCTTGATCTGTTTTAATTCAAGACCCTTTTTAAGACCCAAATGAAGATTTTCCTACCCTTTCATATATCTAAACTTGTGAAATCCCTACCCTTTTATACAGCTATTTCGAGAAACGTTGTCGGAAAAAAGCACAAAACTGCACAAGCCAGTCCCGAAAGGTAGTATGGGTAGACGTATTGAGCTACTGCACATGTTGAATACTAATGAGTATAACAAGAAAATAAGCGCAAATTTCAGGTTTTCTTTCTTTTCAGACATGTAGAAGCAAGGTACGTTTAGCCCCTCTGAAGTTTAGAAAAATTTTTCTCACTCAAAGACATGCGACAGTAAAAGTAAAGCTACATATAAAGGCCTCCTGAGAGGAAAAACAAATTCTCCACGTGCAAAAATACAAACTTGTAAATTACCTCTAGGCCAATATGCAAAATTC
>Ga0126337_10001384_pt1 | contig 14583 bp, 4 predicted proteins | sample DipCmetagenome_FD_92527 | JGI IMG/M metagenome (GOLD analysis project Ga0126337, IMG submission 92527) | Coral microbial communities from La Bocana,Puerto Morelos, Mexico - Diploria C A metagenome | ecosystem: Host-associated > Invertebrates > Cnidaria > Coral | place: La Bocana,Puerto Morelos... | reverse complement strand
TATTACTAATAAATAATAACAGTACATGATAAAAAGTACAATGATATAAAAAGTGAGACACATCTTTTGTGCTTATTCCACAGCTCCTGTTGCTCCCAACCCGGTAGCACCACTTCCGGCTGGGCCCACCCCGACCGTGGTACCGCCACTTCCGCAGTTGCCACTCTCGAAGACAGCTTATCCTGCTCCTCCTCCACCTCCTCAGGTATTTATCATCAAGGAAAATAGCATTTCTGCAAAAGATCCAGAAGAAAGCAAGAGTGCAGAGGCACTCGATAACTTAAGCCAATCCTTCGAGAATGCGTTCACGAAGGCTCTTAAATCTCAGCGAACGGAAACTAAGCTGCGCCATAAACCTCGTAAAGGGCGCGTTAATCAAAGTCCAGAGGAACGAGAGAATTTGGATTCAGAAGACGAAGCGAGCGAAAACGAAGAGAACGAGGGCGACGAGGAGAAGGTGCAGTTTTATGGCGGCTCACGGGGAGATATGGAAGACGATAATATAAAAGAAGACAATGATATCAGTCAAGAAAATGATAATGATGATGACAACGACAGCGAGGACGATAATAATGATGATCAGATTAAGGCGGACGAAGAGCCGCCATATGACTTGGACCAACCTCGCTATTCTCATTCTCGATCATTTAACGAGGACGACGAGGATTCGTTGATACGCAACCAAAAAGATCAGCCAAGAAAAAGGAAAAAATATTTAGGTCTCCAGCAATATGATAAAGATGAGGACCTGCGTGATAATAAAGCAGACAGGCATCAGCTGCCATATCATCACTCTAAAAGTGCGTTTTCCAATCGATATGTCGAGCGTCAGGTCTCTTGGTTTCACTCTCATAGGGAAAAACATCCAACACTCAAAACAACGAGTTACGATGACAGATCGCAAGAATATGATTCTGATTCCACTAACGGTGAAATTACTCAGAAAGTGCCATCAGAAGTCGTGACTGTTTCCAGTCGGCGCCACAAAGTTAGGTTCAGACACTTCAAAAGTCAAAAGCCACGTTCAAAATTTAAAGTTTATGGGAAAAAACACCCAAAACAGAAAACAACGAGCTACGATGACAGGTCGCCAGGGTATGATATAGATTCCATTTACGATGAAAGTACTCAGAATGTTCCATCGGAACCCGTGTCTGTCTCTAGTCGGCGCCACAAGGTCGTATCCAAACACGTCAAAAGTCAAAAGCGACGTTCAAAATTCAAGCATTACTCTAAAGATCTGTCTGTTAGTCATGATACAAGTAATTTTGCTCATTTGCAGGACCGAGCTCCTCACAAACATGGCCGCATGCATGGACGCGACCATCATACCAGCCATAAACAGTCAAAAAAGGTCATAAAGAGTCATTCAAAAACTGAAATGATCCCCGAGGAAGAAATTACTGAAGATATAGGCTCAACTTCTGATGGAAATGATTATTCTGGAGATGATAAACGTGTTAAATCATTTAAAACCTTATCATCATCTGGAAATTACAAGGAAAGCAATTCGCATCGTCCACTGCACGATAATTACATAGGGGAACATAAAAAACCTGCACTAACTACTGTGCAGGTTTTTAAACCAGGACGTCGTCCAAAATTTAGCAAAAGCAAAAAAATGAAAAGTGATAATACCATTAAGGAGGACGCTAGTTATAGCCCAGGTCAAGAATCTGGCGAAAACGAAGACAATGATACTGATGGCGACGAGCATTATTAGCAATCTCTTCCTTAATTGCTGTCGCCTTAAGAGCGCCCTTTCTTGACTGCAACGTTCGTCATAAAAGAATTCCTTTCCTTCTATCAATTAAATGCATGCTTTTTGTTATGGAAAAGATTTCATTTAGTCTTTAACTTTGAATAAAACCAGTCAACATTTACAATAATTGTCTTTTTGTCGTTCGTAGTATATATTCCTCTATATAAAGACAACCTGTCTGAATAGTGGCTCTGCTGGGACACAGTTTCCCGTATAGAAGGTAATCACCCAAAAACGACCAGCTCCAGAAGAAGCCAAGTAATTACTGCGAAATTCGGATTTTGAAGGGCGGTGGTCTGAAAGAGTCACCACAATACAAATAATTTCAAGTATTGACTTTGATCTGTAGAAGCGTACTAAAACAGTCAAAATGTCTTGGGGTGCTCCAGCGGAAATTCATCGTACCATTGCAAACTAAGGATACCCATTCCCCCCAATGTAGCTTATTTGTTATGCTGACAATACTTCAGATGATCACGAGATTCTGCGCCTAACGCCATTGAAAGTCACTCACTGCTATTGTTTACAATAATGACAGTTGCTTTACCAGTGCAATATGGAGCGTTTCCTGACACATGCAGATACCAGCGATTGCGTGGGCTCACCTGAACCCCAACCATTCTGAACAGATAGGCAATGCTATTAGTAACACAAATCTTTGTATTTAATCCTCGGCAAAGTCTGCCAGGTATACAACTCATATGTTCCACGCAGTGGGAAATTTGGGAAATATATTTCACTCTGTATGGAAGGCTCCACCCTAGGGGTACCTTTAGAAGTCAATGATAACTGCTTGTTCACAATTCAAATTTAAATTTAAGTGAAGCAAAATGAAAGGTGAAAAGGAGACAAATGAGGTTTTCCATTTCGAGTTTGTCTCCTAAAACAATAAAAAACGTAGATTTACATCTGAATAAAATTCCCAATAAAAGTATAGTAAAGAATAGATATCCTAATGTTAATAAAATTGTGACTTTTTTGCCACTTTTAAACCACTTTTGCATTCCTCAAACACGAATTGCCAGTTTCCAATCACAAATATTTCATTTTCACTCAATGAATGGCACCATAATCGATTACGTTTCTAGTTAAGTTTATTTTCCTCACTTTAAAGACCTTACAGGTAGTTAGTGCTTTAAACAACTTAATTGAAAATTCTTGTCTTACCACTGGCTTATTCTACTGGTTTATATATCTTCTTTCTATTTTCTATTTGGTGATGTCACAAGTGATGTCACCTTTCAGATCATCAAAGTTGATGTGACCCCAATTCATGGAGCTGTTGTCGACCAGTCTGATTTGTGCCTTTTGACCATAGAATTCCATGACATCCCAGGTCACCCTTTCCATAGTTTCGTGGCATTTTCCGGTCACCTTCCTCTTCACCTGAAAAGTTCGAGTGAATGTGTTTGGCCACTAACTTATAGACACAGGAAACACGTACCTTACAATGTAAAGAGGACTCGACGAGTTGCCTTTTGCCCCTATGTCAAAACGAGTCTTCTTGCGAAACCATTCCGTATGGAAATGTGTTCCGCGTGTATGTCCATTTTCATTCGAATCAAACTCATGTTCATATAAAAGGCTTTGCTCAAAGACTCTTTTTGAAACAAAGGCACAATTACAAGACAACTTGGAAATTGAATTTGAATGTAAATCTGGGAACAGGAAAATACCTATCCAGCAACGAAACCTCGCTACCGTGAGCTCACTTTTTTTGAACTCCCTGCCATGTCGAATTTAAATCATATTCCTTTAAATATACCTCTTTAGTCGTTTACTATGGGTCATCTCGAACACAGAAGTCGTATACACACTAAACAGTGGTGTCTTTCAAGTTTATTGTCGGAGATTTCTAAACCCACGACATGAAAATGACCGCTAGAGAAAGCTGTCCCATGCACTGCTTGTCGCCTGGACCTGGAGGTACTACTCCTCCACAAAACGAATCGCGTCTTAAAATATCCCTTTTTGCAGTTTCCTCTGCCATCTAGAACTCTTATGGCTTCCCTTAGGAGCTCCAGATAGCGATGATCACTTGTAGCTAAAACATGAAGGCGAGGAGAACTTGGCGTGTCTAGTGCTTACCTTGTAGTCGACAACCAACTCTGCACGAATCCATGCGAGATCACAACCTCCTCCAATCAGGAACGTTATGTATCTGCCCGTTATTTTAAAGAATGGGGAAGTAAGAGTTCCTTTGGGTCCGTCTCCTTGAAATGCTCCAGGTTGTTCATGCGGAGTGTGCCTGTTTTCAGATCCTCCAATCCAATAGTCACCTTGTTGGTTTGCAGTTTGTTTTCTTTGACGAAATATAGGATTATCACCATAGGTCGGCTGGTTGTTAAATACTGTACCAGTCGTAACCCAACCACCGAGTGTTCCATCTTCAAAGTCGAACTTGCAAGCTATAAATAAAACAAAGTTAGTCTGACAACAGTATCTATGCTGTTTTATGAAGTATTTTGTAAAAGCCTTAGTTCTTTACTAATTGACTGCCATCGACTCTGTGAAGCTCTTATTAGCTACCGCAAAATCATTCAGGAGGCCTCATGGTTAATGAACTAGACCCTGGATCGAGCGGTCCGGGTTCGAGCCCTGGTCGGGACCATTTTTTTGTGTTTTCGGGCAAGACACTTAACTCTCACAGTGCCTCTCTCCACCCAGGTGTATAAATGGGTACCTGCAAATTTAATGCTGGGAGTAACCCTGCGATGGACTTGCATCCCATCCAGGGGGGAGTAGCAATATTTCTAGTCGCTTAACGCTACAGAAACCGGGATAAGCTCCGGCCTGATGGGCTACTTAGGCTCGTATGCAGACTTTACCTTTTTTAGTAGAATTGTAACTGAATTTTGTTTCATTTGCTTATTTCTGATCTTAGCATTAAACTTCCCGCTTTAGGGCAATCGCGCGGATCGAATTGCCAATTTGGCATTTGTAGTTCTGTACGCCCGCCTGTTTGTGTATTTCAAAAATGTCGAGCTTTTTTAAACCGTAAATTCCATCCTTTAAGTCTTCTCAGGAATATTATCCATTTCGTTGCAAATGCGCTTTCAAAAGTTTGGAGAAACAAGGAAACAGTTCAATGTTATCGACCACGCCACTGCACACTGATGGCTGATATTGTGAAATGGCTTAGCCAATCAGATCACAGCATTTGCTGTGGAATTCTACTAAAGATATATAGAAGCGCTTCGCTGATCGTTTCTAATTTACATTTCAGGAGAATATGTCCAGTGGCAACGAGAAATTTTCCCCTGTAGACTCTATATTGAGATATCTGACCGCGTAATGACATCAAAATTTGCATCATAAGTAAACACGGCGACGCCCAGGTGATTTAAGCTGAATACCAAAACACTTCGTATTCACATGATTGCCTTCAATAGGAGTATATACTGAGGCTAAACAGCGTGCTATTAAGAGTTATGCATGTGCAAGATTAGAAAACCTTAAAAGCACGCCAAGGTTTCATTGTCTGACTAGCTGATTTAGCAATAAAGACAGCAATGCACAAAGTTCGTCGGCCATTTTATTCCTTAATCGGCTTTATGTTATTGAAGTCACTGTCAGGCGATAGGGCAACACAGTCGGACGACTAGATGTACTCCCCTCTGGATGGGACCCTGGTCAATCATTAGTACCATTTATGCACCTTAGTGGACGAAGGCACCAAGAGCTCCGCAGTGATCCTGGTCAGAACACAAACATGGACCACTCGATCTGGAGAACACAGCTCCTCTTGCCTCCACAGCTTTAAAAACTGAGTATAAAATATAGCGATGGCGAATTTTGATGATAGCGAAGCACATACGAAGTGAAATTTCGTGACAAGGCCACCTTAAGTATACTAACGTTTGCAATGGTCCATGCATTTTTCTTCCAGTGCCTTTACCCTATTTTCGAGCATTCCTATCTTCTGCCATACTCTGTCTGCAAGGACAGGTTGGGCGTCTTTCATCATAATAAACAGCAACAGACAGGTCACAACAGCAATCCTCCATTGATTGGCCATTTCTGTGGAATACATTTGTACTCGCACACGTCAAAGAGCAAAAAATAATCAGGGGTTATTGTGCTCGTATAAAGAAGGTTTTGATATCTATATAAATGATGTACTACTGTAAGAATATGAGCATTAAGAGAAGCTACATTAGTGAAATTCCTGTTCTTTGATGTAATGGAGAAAATCAGAAAATTAAGTGATCATTGAAAAGAAAAGAGGAGTGGTCACCGACCATTTAAGAGAGTAAATTGCACGGTGCGTTAGTGCACCCGGTGTCCAACCCTGTACGTGCTTAGGTTTCTTTCCTAGCGTGCTCTTGACGTAAGACGTGGCCTGGGGTACGGTTGCAACAAAAATTACGTGGCAGTAAGGATGAGCCATAACGATGGGCTCGAACGTTCTTAATTTATGTTTTTTCTTGTAAACGAGAAACTGAAGGTACAAAGCAAGGAAACACTGGAAATACGCGAAGAATAGAGGCAAATAACATCATGGTGAAAACGGAACTACACAAATATAGCCCTTTGACTTTAAAGTTGAAGCCTGTTTAAGAGATGCACTTCATGGTGGCTTTCAATAACTGCTGTAGTATTGGCATAATGAATTCAATGAATCTTCGTGACTACGTAGCCGGTAATGGAACTTCCCAGCATAAAAGGCTTTTGAAATTGTCTATTAATTAAAAGACGAACGGTTAAGTGATTCAGGAATATAAACCAATTGTTCAATTAATATAAATATGTGTCAATTGTGCGATTTTGTGCTTTTTTTGCAGCTAATGACACATTACCGCAAGTCAAGTCGCATTCAATGTTTGAGTTATCTCATGTGCTAAGAAAATTTAATATTTATTAAAACAAAATTACGATGGCAATTTTTTTTCTAATTTCTGCGTTTGTCAACAAATTGTGCCCAAACGCAATTTAAATCAATAAAGTTTGACGGGCTGTTTACCCAAATAGGAAAAGGACATTTTAGATATCGATAATATGATAGCCACTGTATGTTAGGAAAGTATAAATATTGTTGTGGAAAGACTTAGTTAAAAACCACTAAGTTAACCAGTATATCTCAATGCACCTTTTCTCGAAAAATCTTGTTCACCGATACGGAATAATTGCATCTTTTGCTCCCGGTGTGGATATTTCGGTTTGACTTCATTATATCACAACAAAATTGCAAACAGTAACTAACAGATCCCAGTACAGTGCACATGAAAAACCAACCAGGAACTACATATTTAAACCACAATTAATTCTCAAACAACGCCCCAGCGTGAACTACGGCTTTCAAAATAACTGCCTTCGCCTTGCGCTCAAGATAACATTTTTTTAAGTAGTCAGTATGAGTTGTTCACCAGAAAATAAAAGACGAAACATATAGTGAACAGGGGCGATATATACAGAGCCTACCTTGGGTAAAGCAAGTATACCAGTTATTTCCAAAGATGGTGTCTTCGTGATCAAAACCTGAATTGAATGAAGCTTGTATTTCATTTGCAAGAGATTGATTTTGTAAGAAAAACACTATATCTGAATCTGTTCCTTACCTGACTTTCTCCGACAGCCAAACTGCCTCACAAGTAATTAGGACCTGGATTATAACATGTCGAGGGAGGGACTAAAAGTTGAAACGTGGTTTTTTCTATTGTTCAATGATGATATTTCGAGATGATTTATTGCCTTTGATATAGTCACGTCTGAATTAAATATGGAGAATTGATTCTAAGAAAACCCGAAACCTTGTTCTTTGTGAAGATTTAGTTGGATGAGGACTGAAGAAACGTGGTGCGAAGTGATTTGGCTCACGGACTGTTAACCTTTAGTCTCTGGATAAACCGGATAAGGTTTATTGAAAACTTGATCATTGGATAACGAAATTCAAGAGTTTTGATTGGCTTAGATATCACCGCATATGGGCCATTAAACAATGCTCTAGAAATACTGTAAGCGTACGCGTATTTTTAGGCATTACTATTTTTATTTTATTTCAGTTCTCTATATTTTGGAGGCAAAAAAAGCAAAAACAATTATTCCACTCGGGCTTGTTGGACATGGGATGATTATAGGCCAACTCGGCGCTACGTGCCTCGTTGGCTATCAACCATCTGATATCCAACACGCGCCCGTGGAATAACTGTTAAGTACTGATAACAACAGGCTATTATCTTATGCTAAGAGAGTATTCATGATTCACGATTGCACAAGCAACATACGCAGTAACATCTATTGACAATGGAGCTTCTCAGCCTAGGCGGTGTTTTGCCCCAATTCAAACGATGTGATGATGCTCTTTAGAATTCTTTCTCTCAGATTTCCTAATGGTTTCATTTATATGTATGAACAACTTTTAGATGTACAAAACATAACCAAGGAATTATTTAAACAATATCACGCGGTCTGTAATGAGAAAACAACCTCCCAAGCGAAATATCTACAGCGCCCTTTATTTGGAACGTTTACCGACAAAAGGCGGTTCTTACCAGCACCTTACTGCGCATGCGCTTGTTCATTTTTCGCTAGTGAAAGCGAACCTCTGCAAACCGACAAGATTGCATTTAAAAGACCAATATTGTTTTTATCGTAAATGTTTTTAATAATTAAAATACAGAAGATTAAGTGGTTCAGGAAGATCAACCAAATTGTATGTGCCAATTGTGTGAGTTTCTTCGTTTGAGCTAATGGCACAGTAAAAAAGATAAAGAACACATTAAAAAAAAAAAACAAAAAACTAAACGCTATAACATGACGTTTCGGCGCCATCTTGTAATCGTTATCAAATGCAGATTAAGATTAAGTCTTTCAGTTCAAATATCTATTAGCTAAGGAGAAAAGGAGCGAAGAAAAATGTCAAGACCGTGTCAGCTAGTTACAGAATTTTGCCGAATAGAGTCTGCTTATGTGTTTAAGTTAAGTGTAGCTAGTATATATCTGAACTGAACGACTTAAATCTACATTCGACAAGATGACACCGACACATATAATTTTTTTTTCATAATGGCACATTATCGCAAGTTTACTCACGTTAAACAAAGTTATCAGTTCTTTCGCGCAAAGAAAATTAAACTATTGTTTTAAAAAATTAAAACAGCATTAAGGCTTGTGTTTAAAGCTTTGCCACAGTGAGTTCCTCCGTGTGGACCGGTTGAAAGTTAAAGTTTGATGATTTGAGAAACGTCGCAAATGCGAGTAATTGACCTCTTGGATGAAAACGTTTCGTACTATTTTACGTTGGAGCTTACAGTTTAACCGCCACCCTTCCCCTATCCGTGCATTGTTTGAGAGGACATAGGTCGAAAGCGGCCCTTCTAAAGTAAAAATTTTGGAAAATTACTACAGGAAGAATCATCAAAAAGATGCTACATGCCTGATATGTTTTAGCAAATCGTCCACAAATCCAATCTAAATCAATAAAGTTTGAATGTGACGTGACATGACACAGCCAGAATAAGGGATTTCAAATTTTGCTTTTTAAGTTCTCGATCAGTTGTTCTTTAGATACAATAAATATTAGATAAAACAGTTTTTTGATAAAACTAGAGAAACAGTTTTAATAGTGTAACAACCGCGGAATTCATTTGACTTTTAACTGTTTTGATTGTATTTTATGCGCCCTATATAAATTTATCATGCAGAATAATCCATTTACGATTTATAAAAATTATAACTTGGCGCCGAGGCTTGAGATAATAAGACAAAAAATCGCACCGAGCTTAAGGTATGAGTAAATTTCCTTGTTTTGTTCCAAGAAGCCCCATAGCCAAGTAATACATTTTAACAACTTCAACAATAACAACAACACACACTTTATTTATTACCAAATAAAAAAAACACTCTTACTACAAACACAAAAGATAATTTTAACATAAAATTAGGTGAATTAATGATTCACGTAGAATAACTTAGAAGTTAATCGAGCGGAGTGAAATTTAAACGGTATTTAAAAAAGAAATTGGTTGGTAGTAAGGCTTAACATGGGGAAGGTATTATTTTTCATTTTTTCCATTCCGTGCCTTCAGTTTTTGACAGTGAAAAAAACTTAGTACTTCAGATTGCTCCAATTTTTGTGATCCACACTTTGTCATGATCCGAGTTATGGGGTCATTCAGCGATCAGTTGACAGCAAAGCCGTCATTTAAATAATATTTTCAGGCTGACTTCTTTCTTGACGACGGTTGCTATCCGTCATGTTGGTGCCCAAACAAATGTGCTCAGTAGAGAGGCCACAGTAAGAAAGTGAGCTTAAATCGGTTCTTTGCGTAGTTTTGTGATGTGGAAGTAGATATGACCGAGATAAACTGATTGGATTTTTTCGAATACCTTCAGTGGTATCCAACAAGGAGAATTTGAAGAAGAACTGACTACAGAGCGGAGAGAAAAGTGGATAAAAGCGAACAGTCCCGGAGACGATGGATCGGAAGACGTACTTAACAGCGAACGGGTCTGCGGGAAGCATTTTGTTTCTGGGAAGCTAGCTTCTTACTGGCATAAGCACTACATGAACTGGGTGCAACTTGATAAGAAAAATTATCGCGACAAATTAGACCATGATGCGAACCCAAAGAGAGGTGAAAGGGCGAAGCAGCGAAAGCAGCTTGCGGTCGAAGGACAAGAGGGAGAAGCGGCAGGGAACGTCGAAAGCTTGTAGAAAGCAGCAGTCTTGTTGTTGCTCAGATCGACTTTAGTCAGCCGATTACTTCGACAGAAGAAGAGAAAAATCGAAACGGAGAGGCATTTTCTCCTGAGCAGGCGGCCATAGCAGTTACCGAAGGTAAAGAAATCGAACCGGGAACTGTAAAGAACGCCGAGTGTCAAACCATCGAGTTTGACTACATGTTTCAGACAAGCAGATATCAAGCTCCCGAATAATGATTTTTTTGATAGTAACGCTAAAAATTGGTTTTACACTAGGCTACCGTCTATAGAAGTACTAACGGTTGTTTTCGAGCAGGTCTCCTCACATGTTACACGGCAAACACAGTCGCTCAACAGATTTCATGAGTTTATTATTGTACCTATTCACAGAAAACGGTTTCTAGAATATTTTCCAACTAGATAGTTGCGATGGACACTTTTCAGCAATGATTCAAATGTTCATTAGAGGATCGTGTATTCGCTCTGAATGTCTCACTTTGGCTACAACAACAATCTTGCCTGAGATTTCTTTCCCTTGTACTTGCGCAACGAAACTATCTTGTTGTACGCCTCCAAATTTTTTGAAGGCCTTAAACTGCTTATTTGTGTAATAGCTCGGTATGGCCGCTCGATATAAACCAACCACAGAAATTCTCTTCAAATAGCGCTCTCGGACGTGGCATTCGAAGTTTTTACGTATGATGAAAGCACTGCTATCTCATCTTGTGATTTTGGGTCTCTTTCTTGGGAAATATCCATTAGAAAGATGATCGTGAACGCTTAGAAATGGCATAGATTTGCATACAGTTTCACACCTCGCATGGGCACCAACATGGCGGAAATCTAGTTTGCAGAAGATGATGACGTCAGCTGAAAACTAAGAATACTCAGTGAAATATTGATTGACTGACGGAATGAGTTTTTGATTGACTGATTTATTGATTAATTAACTTAAAGATATCTAAACTCTAGTAAAAAAATACAAATTTCAAACATTCGCAAAATTAGCGAACACATTTACCATACAGCAGCATCTCATTTGCTATATCAAAACTACCAGTAGGATAATAGTATATAAGTACACATTTCGATACTATGTTTGTAATCAGCACCTTCTTCTTTAACATACTTTATATTCCCATTTTGTAGTATCACTGATATATATGCTAAGTTAACTTTTATGTTGAGAGGTTAGAGTTATTTTCCAATTCAAACACAAGCCATTTACAAAAAAAGGCTTATTTTAACTTGAAAATATTAGTGTCTTCATTTTCTAAGATAACACAGTTTGCAACACATGTACGCACTGCGGACCTATTTTAAAATCATTTTAGCATGAGCATTTTCTGTTAAAGTTACATAAACTTAGTTCACCGCAAAAGAAATAAAAAAACACTGGGCTTCTGTTTTTCATGTTTAAAATGGTGTTTGAGTTTTGGACCCAACGAAGTAAGTCAGTAAACTAGTGATGCAACATTTGTGGAGGATGAATATTGTTAACACTAGCGTGGTCCTTCTGATCGTGATTCACAAGAACTATACATATGTACAACACACAAAAGCACCAGTACAACACACAACACCGAAATCATGCTGCCTTCACATTAGCACCAAAACAAGATTTCACTATTCATGCTTAAAGTGCCAACTATGATTCTCTAAATTCTCGATATGATTTTTTTTTTTACATTTACGTACACAATAAGTCTTTTCTAAAGATCTTGGCAAATTTCAATCTGTTACGAGCATTAGAACTCACGTTTTTTGGACCTTTATTTCCGAGAAGGTACGGCCGCCATTAATTTTTCTTTTTCCAAGTCTTGGTTGAGAATTTGAGTAAATGACATCATTTAAAAATACCACACGTGTTGAAATTATAATCACGATTAGTGTAGAAAATAGCACAAATATAAGAACTTAAGTTTTTGTTATTCTTTATGAGAATTGCAGTACTAATTGTTATTGTGATTTCAACCAGGAGAGTATTTTTGTTCAATACATCGCTTGACGTGCACACGGTCTAGCTAAAGAACCTCATAAGAAAATACGAAGGAAACGCTTCATATAGTGATTACTTACATAATCTCCTCCCCACTACCCCTTTTGAAAAGGATGACAGACAGCATCCTGTGCCTAGTTCAAACCATTGAAATAAACGTGTAAAGGTTAAGAAAGGCTAAAAAAAGTAGAAGCCAGAAGGCTTAAGTCTTTTTGAAAGTCAACGAGCGTCGGAAATTTCGCCTCTTCGATGCAGAAAATCCTTGATTAAACCATCTTTGCCTTAACATCTGTCCTTTAAAGTATAAGTGAACCGGGTCTTTGCAAAGCTATACTGTGTCTAAAGATAGGTAAACTCATTGTATATACAATTGTGGCACTCTAGCGCGTTACTTTAAAAAGGTTTCCATGGGACAATCTTGCTATTTCAATGCTACTCATTTGTTCCAGGTCTTGTAATGCGTGTTTTCTTTTTCCGCTTAAAGACATACATTTTCCTTTTCTTTCTAACATCACAGCATGTTTTAGGACAAGTATCAGAGCAATCCGAGAAGCAAGACGGCTGGCACTTAATTAAAGGGCTAGAAAGCAATTCAGAAATATGGTGGATCATTTTCTCCTTATATTCGTCATCGTGATTCGTCAAGGATCTCCCTAATGGCGGAACAGTTTCTTCTGGTGATTTGACTAAATACGAAGATAATTTGATTCCCTTGCAGCAGTATGATGGGCAGGTTGGAGTACAAAAGGATGAGCAGTAAGTTGGGCATGGTTGAATAAGAGAAGACGGTGTTGTTGGGTTCGATCCTTGGGAAACTGCTGTACTATCAGTTGTTATCTGCATTGCTGACTGTTCCGGTTTACTGGGACAACAATGTGATGGACACAAATTGCCACAGTGATATGCACACTGCGACGGGCAAACGTCCGGTGGCGATGCTGACGATTTGGGAAGATATGGCAGCCCGCAGCAGTGTCGTGGACAAGTAGGAAGACAACTAATGATACAAGTACTTGGACAGCTAATTAAAGGCGTCGGAGATATCTTGCAGCAAAACGAGGGACAGGAAGGAAGGCAATTCGCTTTACATGTTGATGGGCAAGATTGTTCTAATGATATTGAGTGCTGTGTTGGAATTGGCAGCGATGAACAGCAATGCATAGGACAAGGCGGACCGCATATTCCTTTGCAGTTATCTGGGCAGATAGGAAGTGCAACAATTTTTAAACTACAGCAGTACTTTGGACAAGTAGGAAGACAGTGTGTCTTACAGATCGAGCTGCACGAAGCCGGTGTTGGTGCTACCGTGGGAAGATACGTTGCTGTACAACACTGACTGGGACAAGATGGAGCGCAGTTGGTTTGACAGTGACTTGGACAAACGTTGGCGGTTGGATTGGGAGCTTTACAACAATTTATTGGACATGACTGGTGACAGCTTGTGTGACATTCAGACGGACAGGTCGGATGGGCTAATAATGGAACATGATAATGGATTTGCTCGCAACAATGATCAGGGCAAGTAGGTTCACAACTTATGTAGCAAGTATCCGGGCAATTATCCACCACTTGATGTTCAGGAGGTTTACAGCAATGGCTTGGGCAAGTGAAGAGACACTTTGAGGTTGGACCACATTCTGCAGGGCAATGTGACGCTGTTGGTTTCGGTGAAACCGCTTTGGAAACAGGGAGAATATGAAAACGTCAAAAGTCCTCTCGTGATATCATCTAAGGTACATGCATGTCGACTGCAAATGGAATTTAAGGTATTCAACTTAGAAGTTTCATATGCAAGAGAGTTGACTTGGAAGTGTTTTGATAATAACTGTTTGCAAAGGCTTGTGCAATTATAGTTTCTTTTAAATAAAAATAATAGCCAGCCTAAATTATGTATCTCTTCTTACCAACACAACGGTGGCCGTTAAAAGCGAATCCAGGTATACAAATGCAGATTCCTCGATGACATTGCGAATGAGGTGGGCAACCTTGACAGTTATCCACTAAAATGGGAAATAATGATACGCCGCTGTCAGACAAATGGGTATCTAGTTAACTGCTGCAATCATTTTTGGAAAGTTTACACTTTGAAAATGAGGAATAAAAAACACCAAGAACCAATGTGGCATCTGAAATTCGTCTCCCGCTGCTTGCTTGATGCAGACTTGATGGAGAGTTACAT
>Ga0126337_10001383_pt1 | contig 14585 bp, 5 predicted proteins | sample DipCmetagenome_FD_92527 | JGI IMG/M metagenome (GOLD analysis project Ga0126337, IMG submission 92527) | Coral microbial communities from La Bocana,Puerto Morelos, Mexico - Diploria C A metagenome | ecosystem: Host-associated > Invertebrates > Cnidaria > Coral | place: La Bocana,Puerto Morelos... | reverse complement strand
GGGTGCAAATGATGCTACAAGGGCCGCAAATAAGCAATATGCCCTTCAAAAGTCATGTTATTCTCATTATCATCAATATATCATGTCAAGTTTCAGAAAAGCTTCCGGATCAGAGCTTCCAATGAGCAACAGGGCTGATGCGATATGATTTGCGGCCCGCCAAAATTCATTTTCGCCCGCTAGGCGCGCGTTTTTATGAGGGCAATTTGTTATTTGGCCTTGTATATTGATGATAATATCTGATCTTATTATACGCCTAGCTCCGTGAGCGGGCAAGATGAACGAATCTCGCGCTGTGATTGGCTACCCATGCGGGCAAGATGGAGCTATTTTGCCCGCTCGGTATACGGGCTTTGTCCCGCAAGAAAATTTTATCATGTTTTGGTGTTTTATCCTATATAATAAATACTTTATTGACCAAGCTTGTTCGGTCAAGATGGCTGGATATTGGCCTCGTTCTTTTTTTGCGTGTTTATGGACCTCGACTTCGTCTCGGTCCATAAACACGCAAGAAAAGAACTTGGCCAATATCCAGCCATTTTGACCTCACGCTTGGTCAATAACCCATACATCTCGTGACCACGGCTCATTCACGTTACATGAATTCATTTGAACTCAGTTAGCATATAAAGCGCTTTTATACTCGCACATTCTTACATTCAGTTTCAACTGATTTGAGAATTGTGTACAGAACATTTCCAATCGGGACAGTAATTACCGCAAAGACTCGAATGGCCTTAGACGTGGACCGATTGTAAGTATCTTTATACTCCCTTTGCAAAATTGGCGAGAGTATGCAGTGTTCGGTTTGATCATACACGTAAATTATCACATACAAAAGTGATTTCCCTGTCGAAAGAGAACTAGTGTTGTAACTTAGCTTGCAATAATTATATTCATCTCGTCAGTAGTGTAAACTATTTTTTACACTGGGTATAGTAAGCCAGAGTGAGTAAACAGAGAAGACGTATCACTGTTGAAAAAGTTTTAGAAACAACAGAGGTTTTCGTGATTATTAGTACTTACTGGAAGTAGCCTGACTTGGTTAAAAAAAGGGGCAAAAACTGAAAATCTCAAAATAAAAAGGAAGGACTAAAACAGAAGTAAAGAAACTAAAAAATGTAACACTGGACAGTGGATTGAATTTCGGTATTCCAGTTTTGGCGTACAATTCGACCTGGAAAGGAGAAGTGTTTGCCGGTTGTCGAAATGAAAGCACGTGAGCATGGTTATCACGGGGTTTTTACCTTTTCACTTTTCAATGCCATTGTTTCAACATCGCGGACGCCAAGCTATTCGTAACTAGTAACTATTAAAAATGTCCTTATTTAGCGTAAACAATGTGGTATGTTCGGATAAAGGCTACAAAGGAAAGTTAGAACAGATAGTAATGATATAACTCAACCAGCCGGATATCGATCAAGCTGGACAAGGAATGACTTGGAATATGTTAATGCAACACAATTCACATGACTAAATTTCTTGCTTTCATAATCACTTTTCAATATACGGTACAGACGCGTAGGAGGGGGGGGGGGGTGTTCGAAGGGTTCGAACGAACCCCCTTTGGAGGTCAATAATGGAGGACTGAGTTGATTTTCAGCTTTTAGCTTTTAGTGGGGGAATGGAAAACAAACTTTGAGTGTATACTGTATACTGTTTTGTAAAACGTTTAGTGTACTAAGCCATGTATGTATGAATGTATCAAGTTAACAAAACGCCGGAAATATTGTTGTTATGACTTAAAATACCTGTTATGTTACACTCCATCGAGTTTGAAATATTGACGTGCAGAATGCTGAAAATAGCATTTCCGGGCACATTTCTGGGGGAGCATGCCCCCAGACCCCCCTTGAGGCTCGCGCCTTCGGCGCTCGTATTTAATAAGCCGAAAATAAATATTTCTGTCAATACGAACACCCTTCCAAAAACCTCAGCTACGCGCCTGCTAATGAGGTAGCAATCGTGGCTTCGAAGTAAGAGATCGATCGAACCGGAACTGGCGACCAAACGCGCTCTTGGCGAATTAAAAGCGGTAGAAGGTAAGTCGGGTGGCCGCTTCATAAATAACAATCATATTTCTTCAGGAAAGTTAAAAATGGCTCGTTTATGACTAAATGAGATCATCTTTGTTTCTGGTTTGTTGATAGAAATACAGTTTCTAATCTTGTCCTCTCGACTATCAACAAACAGGCTATGAAATAAACCGGTTTTGACTTTGGCTTTTCGCAATATAGGACGCGAAAAGTGGATAATTTTTTGCTTTGATTTTGTATCAGTACAGTGCCATGTATAATATTGTTTGTAAGAGAAGCAATTCAAAATTCCGCATAGGTGACAAGAGTGACCGCTTTCCAGTTAGTTCAAGCTCGCGCCATTTTGCTTTAATTTGTTGTTCCTGATCTTTAAAATATTTCATAAGAGAAAGTTTTAGGATTTGCATAATAATTAGGGGATTTTCCCATTTATTGTTGCATTGTCAGCTTTTACTGTGACACGGACACTCTGTATAAGGATAAGGCTTGTAGGAAAGTAAGGAACAAATACGTATTTACACTAATTGTAGTCTAAGTTTCAAATATCACGTGTAGCGAAGAGATTTTACGACAGTCGCATTATACCGCGACCACTCATTGCAATCGTCTTAACATTTGATGCATGTCGCGAAGTTGTTTTGACACATATTTCTTAAATACGCATGCGAACTGTTGCATTTGCTGTTCTTTATCTTTGAAAAATGGAAACCCGCAAGAAATGTACAAAACGCGAGGGCCATAGTGAGAAAATAAGATTTTAAAGAGACTGGTTTGTTCCGTTTCATGGATTCTATTTATATTTCAAAGGGAAAGTCTTAGGATTTGCATAATAATTAGGGGTTTTCCCTTTTATTGTTGCAATGTCAGCTTTGACTGACACTCTTGATTTTGTGAAACTCGTTAAATGTCTGTTAAGAAATGCCAAACAATTTAAAAACGAAGAGATGTAAGAACAACCTTGCCAAAATTTTGGTGAAAACAAGAAACAATATTACATAAAGAAGAATAGCTGGGCAGGAGCTAAACCCTAAGTTATTCGTCTTCTGAGGAACGCGAACAACAACGGCTAATTTTTCGGATTTCCATCTGGAATTGAACGCTGTCATAACATATTTAACTTAAAGCACCTTTTTAGAGCCAATGTTCTGGAAATATCCAGAGATGTATCAAGCACCGTGGTTAAAAATGATTCTATTACATCATTTTTTCGAACTATGATATCCACCCCGATTCTATTTTCAGATTGTGGTGTCACCTTCTTTAATTATTCCCTCGCGAAATGTAATGAGATTGCACCGCAAAAAGCTGGTGTATCGTGGCGCATATTCTATTCTTAGATGGTGATGTCATCATTGATACTCACTCTCTGAACATTGTGACGTCACTACCACCGTAAAGCCCAACCTCGTTCCCAGGGTCCTCTCTCTTCCTACCTCGAGAAAGTACCCTGGTTGTGGCTGGTCATGTGTCTATGTACACAAATCAAATCCGCACCGGGGGTGGGTCTTTGACTTAATTGTGTCAAAACTGTCTATGGAGGTGAAAGTTGCTTTACCTTACAGACGTTATTTTGACAGTAAGGAAGTTATTTGTCAGAGATCCTGCCTGACCGGTGCTTCGTTTCTGTCCGAACTTCTATGAGTATGAGATGTTGATTGAAAGGGAAGTTTGCTTATTTTCACTACATTTTAAAATAACCATCAACAGCCTGTAGTGTTTCGGATTAGTTTAATCAGTTTTTCACAGCACACGAATGTTAACAATAAGCGTCAAATTTTCGATGGGATTCATTCAATTTAATGAGAAGCTAGTCTCTCGACCGAAAATTGGACTTACGCTAAACAGTTTCGAAACGAAAGCCGTTGGATTTTGCAAACACGCGGCCGATGTCGTTGTAGTCCAGTTCTTCAATAAATTTTTCACTGCAAGAGAATTGAATTACTGTCAAACTTTCAAGTGAATGAATTCAATCAAATGCAAAGTTTACTGGGCTCAGTAGGCAAGCTCAGTGCTGAGACAAACTTTAACTTTCAATCACATCTCTGAAATCTGCAAAATCTATCAGACACGTGACCAGCCGCAACCAGGGTACTTTCTCGAGGTAGGAAGAGATAGGACCCTGGGAACGAGTTTGCGTAAAGCCTTACTTGTATACTACTTGCGACACAAGTGGGACGTCTGAGTCAACATTCGTATTTCGCCACACTTAATTAAACTGGATTTAACACTGCAGAAATGCATCATATGAACCAGGCTTTAAAAGCGAAATTCGCAATTTTTGATTATAAAAAATGTGAAATTTTAGGAATATCCTTGTATTTTGAACAAGTAGCTGAACCAGACGTTTGTTCCCTGAAATCATGCGCAACTGACATAAAAGTCATATTTCTTTTTTAAGTGAGATGAGGTAAAAATATAAATTGACTTAGTACTCAAGAGCGCAGATGCGGTCGAACCCCATAGGGTGATTTTGGTAAAATTTAAAATCTCTAAGCGTATTAAAGCTCCACCCGCTAGGAAGCACATCATTCACAAATTGTCGTGGCTGTTAACCTGTTATTTACCAACGTTGAGTTTAAATGCATTACTAAACCTCAGTTAACAGTGGATGAAGTAGAAAAGATGCAGCGACAGTGGATTGCCAGTCTTGTTGTACATGTGTTTAATACGCTGCTATATTTGACTCGAGAAAGTGAATCGTTGCTATGGCTGTGCTATAAATCACCCGAGTCAAAGACTACACTGTTGTCTCATGATCATCCCCGGACAGTGAAGATGACTGTGTTTGGGAAAACTAGATAATAGGGTTAGAATGCAAAACAGTCGTTATCGTACGTTTTACGAAGGCGCGCAGCGCTGTAAGCGCGTCTCTCCCCATTCTCCCTGGGGAAACCCTCAATATATATGGGTTATTGACCAAGCGTGAGGTCGAGATGGCTGGATATTGGCCAAGTTCTTTTTTGCGTGTTTATGGACCGAGACGATGTCGAGGTCCATAAACACGCAAAAAAGAACGAGGCCAATATCCAGCCATCTTGACCGAACAAGCTTGGTCAATAAAGGATTTATTATATGGGATAAAACGCCCAGATATGATAAATTTTCCTTGCGGGACAAAGCCCGTATACCGAGCGGGCAAGATAGCTCCATCTTGCCCGCTCGGGTAGCCAATCACAGCGCGAGATTCGGTTCATCTTGCCCGCTCGCGGAGCTAGTCATATAATAAGATCGATTTCGCGTCACCCGTGCGAGCTTAAGGAGATCGGGTTGATCCTCACAGCGTGTTATGTGCTTCTGCGTGTGATCGTTCGTGCTGTGTCTAGAATCTGTTCAAGTGTGGACGTTTCTGCGTAGATTGTGTAGGCGTACAGAAAATTAAGTAGTGGTAAATGATTAGATCCATATGGCGGATCATAACCACGGCCTTGCCTAAACAAAGCCAAACAGTGGCATATACAATACCCGAAATGGACAAATTACTTGCGCGTAAACGGCTACATTTGAATCATGTGATGCCAAAACAAAGCGAAGAGGTTTATGTAAGAGCTTGAGTTATTCTCGGATATTGATTGGTTCTCGCCTATGATCTTTTAGAGGACAGACGCACGATTGACGTCATCATTACGAAATTTTTCCATCTGTGTTTGAAAATGGCGGAAAGTTTTGAGAATTAAGATAATATTGTACACGACTGGGCAAATATAAGGTACAAAAAAACTTTTGTCGAGGCATTGAACAGATACAAGAAGCACGAAGTAGTAAGAAAAAAGCCGTTTCTTTTTTTAGAAAATGACTCAAAAAATACTCGAGCAGTCTCAGTCGGAAGCGGAGCGAGAATAAACCAAACACAAAATTGGTCTTGCTTTGTCTCGAATTTAACAAACCCAATAAACAAAATGTTTGTTACATTAATTTATTTAACTGAAAAAAATCAACTTTTCTCAGTCTCAAAACAATTGTTGATATCGATTGATGTCAGGAATGAAACATCAAATCATCACGCGACACTCACATCCTTCGCTAATTACTACCGCTGCAGCCGAAAATCTCACTCTTTTTATTTGGTCAACTGTAGTGTCGAACCGCTAAAGTATGCCACAAAAGGCAGCCACGAAGGCGAAAAACAACAGTACATTTTAAAACTTTCTTCCCGCTCGTACTATCCCGGATGTGTACTTTTACATGTACAACCGCTATCCTAATATACTTCATTCCCTCCCTTTCTTCACTTATATAGTTAACCTCGAAAGACATAAATATTACAAAATTCCTGTTTCTTTGTACACTGTAAAATTTCAGTTCAAATCTGAATGTTGAAAAGGAAAGTTACACTAGACATAAACATAGCTTTTGCAGTTCAGCTCATAAAACGACGTTTGAATGTCACTCATTCAATAACAACGCACAGTAATATGACAACGCAAAATGTTACTAGTGTTATTACAAAACATAGTCACTCTGAGCATTCGGGCAGTTCGTAGTCCTGCCGGAGCTTCTCACAAGTTGCTCTCATCTTCTTGAGGTGATTCAGCAGTTAGTACTTGATCCTCTCCCATAGGTGGCGTCTCAAATGGCTTAGGTTCAGTCCGTCGGTTCAGCATTCTGTAGCGGTGTTTCCTGTTCTTTTGGATCTGGCATGTTGAAGGGCTTAATATGCTGAAATTTGCGTTTGTACTGAACACCTTGTGGTGACTGCAACACCAGCTGGTCCCCATAACGAGATATCACCTGATATGGTTTCTTCTCATAGGAAGGTGACAGCTTATTTTCTTTCTTCTTCTCAAGAAGAACACTCTCCTTTTCTCACATTTCGGTCTCTGGTGTGAAACCTCTTGTCAACATAGTCCTTGTTAAACTGCTTCCTCTTAGTGCCGCGATCACGGACGGCTTGGTCGCTTACCTCTACTTCCTCCTCATCAACATTGACAAGCTCGGGCATTTTAGTTGTTAGCTTTCTTCTAAACAGTACCTCGGCAGGATTCTTTCCAGTAGCTGAATGTGGCGTAGACCTGAACGCCAAAAGGAACCTGTTTAGCTCCTCTCTCCAATGCTTTCCTTCTGCATGGTAGCAAACTTGATAGTTGTACGGTTGAAAACGCAGAACCCAGCGCTTCATGCTCTGTCACCAGATCAAACTGTGGGAGCCCATACAAGTAGAGGTGGAAGCGTTCATAAGCCCAGACTAAGGCTAGTGCTCCCTTCTCTGTCTGACTATAACGACGCTCCACTTGACTCACACTACGACTGGCATAACAGACGACACGACTTTCCCCATTCTTTTCGTGCACCAGCACGGCGCTAAGTCCAACTGAACTTGAGTCAACATTAACGCGTGTGGGCGTGTCCTTATCGATGTAAGCTAGGACTTGTGCACTTGCAACTTGACTATTCAGTCTCTGAAATGACTGCTCCTGCTCCTCGCCCCACACAAAGGGTTCTCCTTTTCTTAAAGGTTTTCTGAAGGGTCAGCAGTGACAGCAAAATCAGCAAAATCAAAACATGGCACTAAAGCCAACGAGTCTTAAGAAGCTACGAACTTCTGAAGGTGTCTGAGGCTTACTTGCTTCCTCAACGGCTGACGTTTTCCACAATTGGGCCGACTTCACGCTTGCTAAGCAAAATACCCATAAATACCATTTTAGTCATTCTCAAAGTCAGCTGGTCCTCGCTAAGACGTTGCAACACACTGTGTAAGTTTTTATCATGTTCCTCAGTATCTCGACCATGCGGAACTATAAGATCATCTGTTATGCTTGCCACCTCTTGTAGACCCGCCATTGACTGGGTGATAATATGCTGGTACTTCTCTGGTGCGGCATTTACACTTGGTGAAAACCCCACCTTAAATCTAACTTCAAGGAAGCACCTTTCAAGGACTTCATCTACGGTTGGTATAGGCAATCATTCCCCTGAACAATGGCCTTGTTGGCTCTCTGCATATCGACACATAATCTTATGTCCCCTGAAGGTTTAGCGACAACGACTGGGCTTACCATGCCGTAGGCTCGTCGACTTTCTCAATTTTGTCCATTTCAAGGGGTTCATTAGCCTTGGCAGTTACTGTGTCCTTTACAGTAAATGGTACTCGTCGCATCGTTTGAACGACTGGAGGTGCATTGGGATCAACGTGTAGCTTCAACTGATAATCTTTATGCTTTCCAATTCTCTGGAACACAATGGGGTTACAAAGGTATCATCAACAGTGCTACAGACTCCTGTCCCGAGATTTCCCATGGGATCCACACGAAGGATTCCAAGATCTGTGGAAGTCGAATATCCCAGCAAACAACGCCCAGATTCAACAACAGTGAAATTTGCTTTCGATGCGGAAAACTTCTGACCGAAACTTTTTACTTTAGTTTCACGTCCAGGACTTTCTTCTACTGCATTAGTGCCTGCGCAAGGTTCTTGGCTTGGCGTGACCATTTGATTTACCTCCTCGCGTGAGGCTTCCCACGTCCGTACTTTATCCATTGCATCTTTCAGAGTAATATTATTGACTTCAAACAGCTTCTTCTTTATCTCAACATCAGGTAACTTCAATCAGTTGGGCCCGCAAATGTTTCTCCAAAGTTGAACCAAGCTTGTTTATTTAAACGAAATAAAAATTTGTCAGGAGTCTCTCCCTTTATCGGCGTAAGTTTACGAAAGACGGTACATTTTTCTCGGCTCGAAAATGAGCATCCAATTTTTGCAAGCAAACAACATACTTATTATCCTGGTCAGCATTCAGTGGTCCAGGATCTGGAAGATCTTCCTAAATATCTTGTATTTCCAGACCCGCTAAATGAAATAACTAAGCCTTTTTCCGAGAAAGATTCCCTTGCCATCGATGTAATACTAATACGGTCGTTTCCACTGTCGCATTCGTTTTGTAACTTGAGAGGAAGAACCTGTTAAATCCAAAGGCGGAAGCGGTATTTCAACTGAATTCGACATCCTCGTCGCCAAATTGTATTGTCGAACCGTACACGTAAGCCTCAAAAGGCAGCCACGAAAGCGAAAGGCAACAGTACACACAGTGAACGTTTCAACACTTTCTTCCCGCGCTCGTACTATCGCAGATGTATACTTTTACATGTACAACCGCTGTCCTAATACGCTATATCAACTTGGTCTCTCGTCACAGCAACTTACTCGAGAGAGAAAAAACAGTTGGTAAATCAAACATTTTTTCGAAATCGGTGGGTATAATGGCGAAAACATCTTTTCCACGATTGGTCAGGCACTTTCTTTGCTCCATTCTGACTGTTTTAAATGCGGTAAAACGCCCCATAATTTGAGTTATTTTAAAATCACGCGCGCGTAACCCGCTCACCATGTTAAGGTCATTCCCCAGTATTGCACTGCGCATCCCCTACTGCGCACAATTTCACACGTGATTAGCGCGCGCGCATTAGAAAATGGCGGCTTTTTCTTAACGGATAGACCCCGCCATGGAAGTAAATCGTCATTTCTTCAAAAACGAGTGTGGTGACCTATAATTTTTTTCTGTTGTTTTGAATTGAATAATAAATTTCTCTATGTAATTTCCCAATTCTCAGTGTAGAACAAGAAGATCGTGGGAAACGTGAATTAAGCAAGTTATCTTGACTATAATCATGCTGCTATTACAAGGATTTATAGGGTACAAACAAGGTGCTGTTGCTCCTAAACGAACCTGGGGACCCTTCAGTTTAATTTCAAAATTTAAGTTCCTATTATATAAACAATCAATAGGCAAAGTTTGACAAAAATCTCAGTGTAGGTTCTATTTCAGTGGAATGACCTTAAGCGTCACTTGGTTTCAGACAAACAGACAAGTTGTTGATATATACTGTCAAAAGCAACCAGTTAGAGGGTATACAAGGAGTTGGTATACCGGAATGGGTTTTTTAAACCAATGCTTATTGGCTTTCTTGACCTCTCCTTTTTCTCTACCAGACCCCGCTCGTCGCCTACCCGCTGATCGTCGTCACTGACCGAGAGCCTGGGACTGGCTACCTTCTCCCTCTTAAAAGAGAAATGTGACTCTAATGTGATTCTAATGTGAAAAGGTGTGTATTAGAAACTTGTTCAAAATACTACGATATTCCTAAAGTTTCGCCCTATTTATAATGAAAAACATATTACCGTGGTCAAAAAGGATTCAATTACATCACTTTTTTAGAATCTTGATAACCACCCCGATTCTGTTTTCAGATTGTTACGTCATTTACAGGACAGATCTACACAGTTGCGATATTCGAAAATCAATTATGTAAATGCTTGTTTTACAATGCGTTGTCCCCTGTGTCGCAGTCGTCATTGCCGATACTCCCTATTAAGCAAACGGCAACGGCACCGAGTAAAATGCCTGTGTACGCGCGTGTTCTAGTTAAATGTTAAGCGTCGAAGAATAATCAATGTTTTGACTACAGTTGTAATACCCTAAGTTGTCTCAATCATTTTGTGGACTGCCACAAACTTGTTTTGTTTTCGTATGGCGTTTTTTAGTTCATATCATATTGGAAGGCATGCAACCATAACATAAGTTTAGCTCGAAAAAGTGTAGTTTAGTTCTCGAAAAAGCGTTAGATAATGAGCAACTTTGCAAGTATAGTTTCGAGAATTGCTGTGGTTTGTGATCTTTTGTTGTTAATTTATTCTTGATCGTTTGAAGATACGCAACGAAACTGTGACTAAGATGTTTTGAATCGTAAAGGGTAGTGCAAAAAGGAATCATTACAAGTCGTTTAAGCATTGGCAAGTTCACAAGTTTGGCAACATTGTCAGTTCGTTGTTTAAAAAGCATAAGCTAACAGGGACGCATTACGGACCTATTTTAATTTTCCATCGATTAAGATCTGACCAAGAGAAAGTGCAAGCAGCTGCTTAGACTAGTTAAAGAAGTAAATAGACTCATTTTTTTGCTGCTATATGGTTAGTGCTACTTCATAGAACTGCTTTGTATTAATTTGAGCTAAGTTACGCCAAATTTCACCCGGCGGTTTTAAGCTTTGTTTAAGCTGGTTGACTCCCACTGTGCACATCTGTGATGTATACACAGTAGTGGAGTGTGGATAGATCTTCCAAATCCGGTGACTGATATCGATTATGTGCTGACACCCTCTATTCCGCACTTTTTCTTTTGGAGCACACACAAACAAAAAGTACAAGTTAACGAAGTACAAACATCGCTTTCCTTTGTCAATAAACCGAGGAAAGTACGAAATAGTTAGGCCAAGGATGTTAATTAGGTTGCCAAAAAATATTCATATTTTTACATTAACTAGGAGTATAGCTGACACAAGACAAATAAATACACAACATAACAAGGGAAAAAAGTATTAGAAGAAGGATAGACGAATGTCAGCAGCCAGCAAAGCACTTTAAAAAGACTGGGGACAGAACAGGAGAAGAAGCTGCGTATGGTACTCTTGGCAATGCTTATCAGAGTCTGGGTGATTTTAAACAAGCTATAATATACCACAATCAAGGCCTTAGATTTGCCAAAAAACTGGATGATAGGATCGGAGGGGGGCTGCTTATGGTAATCGTGGCAACGCTTACAAGAGTATGGGTGATTTTAAACAAGCCATAATCTACTACAACGAAGATCTTAGAGTTGCGAAAGCACTTGGGGATATTGCCGGAGAAGGACGTGCTTTTGATAATCTTGGAAATGCTTACCAGAGTCAGGGTGATTTTAGGCAAGCCATAATATACCACAATCAGCATCGTACCATTTCCAAAAAACTTGGGGACAAGGGTGGAAAAGGACGTGCTTATAGCAATCTTGGCATCGCTAACCAGAGTCTGGGTGATTGTAAACAAGCCATCAAGTACCACAACCGACATCTTAGCATTTCCCAAGAGCTGGGGGACAGGGCTGGAGAAGGAAGTGCTTACGGAAATCTTGGAATTGCTCATCATAGCCTGGGTAATTTTAAAGAAGCCATAGAGTGCCACAACCAACGTCTTAGCATTGCCAAAGAACTTTGGGACTGGGCTGGAGTAGGACGTGCTTTTGGCAATCTTGGAAATGCTTACCAGAGTCTGGGTGATTTTAAACAAGCCATAGAGTGCCACAACCAACGTCTTAGCATTGCCAAAGAACTTTGGGACAGGGCTGGAGTAGGACGTGCTTTTGGCAATCTTGGCAATGCTTACCAGAGTCTGGGTGATTTTAAACAAGCCATGCAGTACCATGACCATCATCTTAGCATTGCCAAAGAATTGGGGGACAGGGCGGGAGAGGGACGTGCTTGTGGCAATCTTGGCAATGCTTACCAGAGTCTGGGTGATTTTATAAAAAGCATAAAGTACCACAACCAACATCTTAGCATTGCCATAGAGCTGGTGGACAGGGCTGGAGAAGGACGTGCTTATGGCAATCTTGGAATTGCTTACCAGAGTCTGGGTGATTTTAAACAAGCCGTGAAGTACCATAAACAACATCTTAGCATTGCCAAAGAACTGGGGGACAGAGCTGGAGAAGGAAAAGCTTTTGGCAATCTTGGTAATGCTTACCGGCGTCTGGGTGAGTTCAAACGAGCCATAAAGTACCAAAACCGACGTCTTAGCATTGCTAAAGAACTGGCGGACAGGGCTGGAGAAGGAAATGCTTATGGCAATCTTGGCAATGCTTACCAGAGTCTGGGCGATTTTAAGCAAGCCATAGAGTACCACAACCAACATCTCAGCATTGCTAAAGAACTGGGGAAAATGGCTGGAGTAGGATGTGCTTATGGTAATCTTGGAATTGCTTACCAGAGTCTGGGTGATTCTAAACAAGCTATGATGTACCATAACCAACATCTTAGCATTGCCAAAGAATTGGGAGATAGAGTTGGAGAAGGAAGTGCTAATGGCCATCTCGGCAATGCCTACCGGAGTCTGGGTGGTTTTAAAGAAGCCATTAAGTGCCACAACCAACATCTTAGCGTTGCCAAAGAACTGGGGGACAGGGCTGGAGAAGGAAGTGCTTATGCCAATCTTGGCAATGCTTACCAGAACCGGGGTAATTTTGAAGAAGCCATGAAGTACCATAACCAACATCTCAGCATTGCCAAAGAATTGGGGGACAGGGCTGGAGAAGGACGTGCTTATGGCAATCTTGGGAATGCTTATCAGAGTCAGGGTGATTTTAAACAAGCCATAAAGTACCAGAACAAACATCGTAGCATTGCCAAAGAACTGGGGGATAGGGCTGGACAAGGAAGTGCTTATGGAAATCTTGGCAATGCTTACAGGGCTCTGGGTAATTTGAAACAAGCCGTAAGGTACCACAAGAAAAATCTTAAGATTGCGATTGAACTTGGGCACATGGTTGAAGAAGGAACTGCACGTTATTCCTTAGGACTTGATTTTGAATTGTCAGGCGCTTTGGAAGTTTCTCTTGATAATTACCGATGCTGTGTGAAATTGTACAATGACACAAGGGTCCTTTTACAATCCGAAGATAACTGGAAAATATCCTTTCGTTATGCCTACCATGATGCTTACACCGCTCTTTGGAGAACTTTATCAAGGCTGGAAAAGACTGACGAGGCTTTGTGTGTTGCTGAGCAGGGACGAGCACAGGCATTAGTGGATCTCGTAAAATTCCAGTATGACCCTAATGTATCAACGGTTGGGTCAATGAAAGATAATGTAACGATTGAAGGCATCTCAAGTGGTATATCTGCGCAAACAATTTTTTTAGGACTAGAAAGTACCAAAATCTATTTCTGGGTACTCAACAAAGGAAAGAAAGTTCAATTTAGGGAAAAAAAATTGGGAAGTGAAGGTGCTATTACTTTGTTAGAGCGTGTAAGGAAGGACGTTTTGAGAGAACACAACATTGTTGGAAGAGGTAGCTGTGAGAATCGTTCACTGGATGAATTAAGAAGCCTGAGATCTCCTAAAGCATTTGCCCCGGAGACGGAAGAAACATTACCTTGCAGAAAGAATTCTTTGCGCCTCTTTCATGATTACGTAATTGCCCCCGTTTCAGACTTGCTCGAAGGTGAGGAATTGATTATCGTCCCCGAGGGTCCATTGTGTCTGGCTCCGTACGCTGCATTTTTAGACGATAAATTCAGTTATCTAAGTGAATCATTCAGGATACGCATTGTTCCGTCGTTGACAAGTTTAAAACTGATTTCGAACTCTGCTTCGGACTTCCACCGGAGCAGTGGAGCATTGCTAGTGGGAGATCCATGTTTGGAGGAAATTACAAACGAGAAGGGTAGACGTATTCTAATGCCGTTGCCATGCGCCAGACAAGAAGTAATGATGATAGGAGAAATGTTGAGCATCGCACCTCTCACTGGAAAGGAAGCAACTAAAGATGAAGTGCTGAGACGAATCGGTTCAGTTGCTCTGGTACACATTGCAGCACATGGCGATATCGAGGCTGGTGAAATTGCTTTGGCTCCTAACACCTCCAGGACATCTAAGAAGCCCGAAGAGAAAGATTACATCGTGAAAATGTCAGATGTGCAAGCGGCGAAGCTGCGAGCAAGATTGGTCGTGCTTAGCTGCTGTCACAGTGCACAAGGCAGAGTTACGCCTGAGGGTGTGGTCGGTATTGCAAGGGCCTTTCTG
>Ga0126337_10001382_pt1 | contig 14585 bp, 14 predicted proteins | sample DipCmetagenome_FD_92527 | JGI IMG/M metagenome (GOLD analysis project Ga0126337, IMG submission 92527) | Coral microbial communities from La Bocana,Puerto Morelos, Mexico - Diploria C A metagenome | ecosystem: Host-associated > Invertebrates > Cnidaria > Coral | place: La Bocana,Puerto Morelos... | reverse complement strand
TCATTTTTGCCATTTCTGACTGGTTTATGGTCAGTTATAGCTGATTCAATAGATCCTCTGCCAAGAGACCTTCTAGTGCTTTCTGTTGCGGTTGTTCGTACAAATTTATGAGAGTTTTAGATCGCAGTAAGAATGCTGGCATATTTCGACAACTTCCGCGGCGAGTTCATCTCTGGAAATCCTTAAGGAGAAATTCTGTCAATCCTTGCGTTGAAATTGGATTTCGCCAGAGCTAAAGAATTAGAAAGATGAGCAATTCCAGCGCCACCAAGCATGTTCTTGGAGCCTATTTTCTTTACAGACATAAGGGCACAACGTATCCAGACCAAAATGAATCTGACTCATTTTGGCAATCTTGTTTTGTATTTAGAAAGATGGGGGCAGAGAGAGGGTGTAAATTACACTGGTCTTTCCCCACCCCCAGGTTCTCCCTTCTTCCGCAGTGATTCCCTTTTCCTCAGAGATGCACCTTATGTCTACGTGTGTGCTTCACGGTGCCTGGTCATCACATCGGTAATTTTTACATTTTACGTCAGATTAGGCCCCACCTCTGATCTCTGTTATGTCTGAGGGGGCGTTACGCAAAACGACGACCTGGATCCGTTGAAGTAGTTACACGAATGTTCTACGTTCTTTACCGTTATCAACATCTGCTTTGATCAGTCCAAAATACAGTCTTCCAAACACGCTGGCGGTTATCCGATCGCGGCCTGATTTGCTTTGTACCGGACTCTCAAGGTAGCCACTGATAAATTACCGGATATCAGAACTGTTTTGTAATTTAGCGTCCATTTCAAAACAAAACCAATAATAATTTCTTGAAGTCACAATATCCAGACATGCGTGCTCTGTGTGTTGTGGACTATTTTGGGTGCGTGCGCTGGCAGTGAGCACCCATATATTTCCTGTGTTTTGATTTGTTATTATTATTACTCTTTTTTGCGGTATTGGCCTACTTTCTGTTTAAAAACAATGAGGACGTGAATGTATGCAAAACCATACACCGTTACTATACGACAGCATCTTATCAGTTACCTTATTCGTGCAACGCGGAGACAAAAATCGAATTATCGTTTTCCGGTGATCGCATTTCACTACAAACGGTATTCGTCTCCGAGAATCGGGCCCAATATTTTCAACGCGAAATTGGCAACAGCTTCAGCGCAACGCGTTCAACCGTATGACAGAATGAAACTCGGACGTTTTAATCTGATTTAATTGTGCGGTGAGACAAAATCATGCTACAGTCAGTGACTAAAAACAGAAGGTGTTGTGTGCGCTTTGTGAGTGTTTCAGTTGTGAGACCTGACACCGCCAATGTTTTGACACATTTTGCCTGTCGTGATTGGCTTAGTTCATATTAATCGCTCTTTCTTTTGTTTTTAGAGGCCTATTTGACACGCCGAGCAATAACAAAAAGATCATTTACTTTCACGGCTATTTTAAGCAACAGCGGGGTTCAATTTCCATACCATTGAAATGGCGCTTCAAGAGATTTAACAAAAGTGTTTTTAAATTTGACAAATGATCCATGAAAAAAGGAACGCTTTGTTTTAGGTGAGAAGAGGTCGCTAACAATTCCGAAGGCACGAAAATCCAGCTTTTTCTCTGAAGGAAAACGTTTGGCACTGGAGTTGCTCTGTTTGTTTTATTTAAATCTCTGACAGTTCCACTGCGAGGATTTTGACCGTGACGAGGGATCACGTGTCAGAAGACAGATCATCACTCGCTATAGCAATTTTCAATGTTTTCTTTTTCCGCTTCGGTAGAATTGATCACGTGAAACAACCAAGTATGTTTTGTATTTCGATAGAGCTCACGAAAAACAAACTTTACATAGCCAAACACGCTCGCTGGAAAGAAACCATTCCTCCAGTCGTTGCAGACGCTTATTTGTTTCGCTTTCTAATGGTTTTTCGTTTGATTGATGGCTGATTGTAAGAGCCAATGGGTGACCCCGCTGTGAATAATGACGCAAATAGTGCGTTTATTGGCTTCTGTAAACAAAGCATCGAGAGCAGGATGTGAATGTGTCTGTACCCTGAACCCGTTTATTTAGCTCCTAGCGCGTTTTTCTCGCATCTCCTACCTGCCAATTGAGACTAAATGCGTGTACCATTCACCAAAGCACTAGCTGGGAATGTTCCCAGAATTTGACAAGCTAGGCAGTGCGTCTTGTTGCAAAAAACCCAGCCCCTCACCACGTGGTCTATGATAATTATGTTGCCATAGAAATCATTATCTTTTTGACACTGAGACGACACACCTCTCACGTTTGCATTTTATATTCGTGTGTTATCACAGTTCAGCAAATCAGTGGAAAAGCAAAAAGGCAATCGGAGTTACGGGAAGCGTTAGTCTATTTAGACTCGTCAAGCTGGCATCATGTCCACAGCCCTAGTCTCTGCGTTTTATGACGTGAATGACGTGCTGTACAAGGTAATTTTTCGTGTCGTTTTCTTTTGCACGAAAACAATCGTATCTATTCATTTCGCGATGTCCCTAAAGTAGGGTTCTTTGTGCGAGGTGATTAAGAGCAATTTTGAACTCTCTTTGGCGCTATGATCTCACGTAAACATGTTAATCGTTTATCCTTTACAGAATAACAGAAACCTTGGCTTGGCTTTTGAGCAGAGATCGCGAAGCGAACGAAAACCACTTCCTATCGGCCAACCGAGGAGACATTCGACTTCTGTTTCAAGTTCTCGCTCGTCGCCGAATCTAATCACGCTCACTGGCAGTGGCTCGCCAAACAAACGAGAGCGCTCATTGAGTTTGAGTGCCGAAGAAGAGCGAAGACGTTCAAGTTCAAACTCCAGCCGCTACAAGACAGAACTTTGCCGTCCTTTTGAAGAAAACGGCACTTGTAAGTATGGCGACAAGTGCCAATTCGCCCACGGCGTTCACGAATTGCGTTCACTCAGTCGCCATCCGAAATACAAAACTGAGTTGTGCCGAACATTTCACACCATCGGATTCTGCCCGTATGGACCGAGGTGCCATTTTATTCACAATGCTGAGGAACGAAGGGCCGCCCAGATGATGATGAACGGTTCGCGAATGTCTCCTCCATCGCCGCTAATCGGGCCGCCTTCTCCTCCGCTCACAGAGCCAACTTCGCCAATGCCGACTTCGTTAACTCCACCTTCACCTTCTCCGCTTTCATTCTACAACGACGACAGCCCATTGGGAAGTCCTATACAAAGCCCTTTGCCGATTCCTTCTCCGGCATCAAACAACGTCTTCACTTTCCCATCGCAAGCCCAAGATTTCTCTCCTGTTCTTTCACCTACCATGGGTAGTCCTCCCGGAGTGTTTTCGCCGGGATTAGAATTAAACGAAGAGGACGAACTGGATGAAGAAGACGACGATTTGCCCCCGACTCCACCAGACTCCTATGATGCTTTGGCTGCCAGCCGAAAGCGCTTGCCAGTCTTCAACAGAATCTCCTTGCCGGAATGAGTTTGTAAAAATTATTAGCTTTTAGTAGTTAAACGTTTGTACACAAGATTTGTAATTTAACATTTTAAAGACTGATCAAGTCAACAAAATGCTGGAGAATCAGTTATTATTTCACGACTAAATAGGGCACGAGAATATATATATTATATAATTAACCATATTTTTATGATCGGGACTAAAGCACAGATTTATATGCATCAAGCAGTTTCTATAGGTCCTAGAGCTATTTATCGAACAAAACAAAAGAAAATTATCGACGGAATTGCTAGTGTAAAACACGAAATTCCTATGTGTAAGTCTTTCGTACACGTTTTATATTTGGTCATAATTACCACTGTATATTGTAAAGCTGTGAATAATGGAAGCTAAAATTATGGTCGTCGTTTTTTTCTCGTTATCCTCCCTCAATTCCTATCTATTTAATATATTATTTATTTAACTTATAATACCAAGCGATAAGTGCTATTTTGTTACCGAATTTCGAATCAAATCCATAATTTTTGTTACAGTTAGGTATAGAGAGAGTAATTCTTTAATATATCGCCTATTTACTTGGACGTAATTTAATGGTAGATAATTTATATTCGACTGAATAGGTTGGGAGTGTTACGCACACTGATTTGGAAACCAAAGATGTTTTTGAGGATAGGAACGGTCTTTTGGAAAGCAATTCAATAAATGTTCCTCTAAATTTTGTAAATAACTGTGTATGCTTTGATTTGAATTCTTCGTGCAAAGAGAGCCAGGGGGCGGTGCGCGCAATGACAAAGATGCTTGTGCAATAACATCAGCGCGACTTTCGCGACAACGATGCCAGGCATTGAAGGATCGATTTTCGCAAGGTCGAGCGTTTCAGTTTACAAGCTTTGCATGCGTAAAGCCCACTATTGAATTCTTGCCAACCGCAGGGATCCAAAAACGCGAATATCAAATGATACTTCTCTTCCTTGACCAATGACAAGAAGGTGCTCTTTCATCGCCTCGGGGTATGCTCGAAATAAGAGAGCGCTTGGCGAATGTAAACGCTTATCGACCAGCGCAGGGTCGAACTGTTGACGGACAGTTAAATAACATGATCTGACAGTAATAAAAAAAGATGCTTTCGTTGGAGTTCGTACTTTGCGTCGCGTTTCTTTACTTCCGTCATGGGTGATTGGCGACAAGTTATTTTCACTTTTCCTTTACCTATATCATAAACACCCACAACTTTCCAAAACATGTTAAATCGCATGCAGGAAAGAAGAGATTTAAAAACCAACAAGCACGTTCAACTTTCAGCCAATCGAGCAAAAATCGCAGCGAAGTGCGTCATGTATGTTACGCGTTGGTTCTACGTGATATCGGGAAACGAACTGAAACTCGAACACAGCCGCAAAATATTGGATTACGGTGGATTAGAAAGATTTACAGTGGGGCGTTTAAAATATAAATGCAGCCGCAAAGAACAACTTTCAAAACAACACAAACTAGCTTCGGGCAAAATACACGACTATTAAAATCTGCATTACACGGAGACCCAGTGTAATTAATTCTCTAGTCAAAGTCAGTCATTCGTTAACCAGCTTTCTGCCGCCCCTCATTTTCTTGCTCGTCTCTTTGTTATCGTCGAGAAATCAAGATTCTAACAATCGTGTACCATGAAGTAATTTTCCCTCGAATTTCCCTTGCAAACGCAGGAAGACCGAATGTGCCGTGGGCGATAGTGCTTGATTTCCGGTTTGGTGGCGATGTGGTTTTCCGGTCAGTTGTCCTGTCACGTAGCCGGGCTGATACAAGGATTATTTTTGAAGAGAAATATAACTGATTTACATACTTATATGTTTACCTTTTTAACACCAAAAACATACACAGAAAAGTCCCTTCTGTGCCGTTCAGAGTGACTTATGGAGGGCTTATTCAATTGCATAATCATAAATCATACTTAAATTAAATCACAAAATTGAATTCTCGCAAAATTTCATAACAAAGATAATATTTGAATTCCATACACTTGAAGTCCTTGAGCTCCGGGATTACAATATTTTTTTGCAGTATGAGTTTTCTGACTGATCTTTTTTATCAGTAATGTTACGTCAGTTCTTCTTTGGTAATAAAGGTAGCACTCCATGAATTACCAATGGTTAAACAAAACCATATAGCCCAGAAATGTATTTTTTTACTGACCATCAAATATCCTACGATATTTGTGTGCAGGTTAACGTTTTCGACGAGTTATAATTTTATAAACTAGCTAAAAATTAGTATACACATTATATTTACGCAAATAAACAACCTGCCCTTTTTTGTTATTTTTCTTATGGAGTGAAAATGATTTTTGCTCTATATTGTTAAAAGTCTAGTGTCCACAGCGGAAATAAGAAAACCGCATAACCATAGCTCTATCTACAAATATGATGTTTCTTTGCAATCACCGTTTATAATAACTCAGAACTGCTTCCTCTTTGAAGGAAGCAATAGTTAATGTCAAGTGTCCGGGCTGGTTGGTTTCGGCGGAAATGGAAGGCGCTGCAAAGTATTGCGAAACAGGGCAGTGTTGAAGAACTTTGATACTAAATGATGAAAAGGACGGTTTTTTTAAGTACGAGATACAAAACCGATATGTTACGGTTTTTTTTTTGTTAAGGCAGAACATATGTAACCTATATTTTCTGTTTTCTTTCTTTAAAAAATAACAGTATTTCCATTTCTTTTTTTTTGAATTACCGGTTTTAAAACAAATATTATTGCTAGCAGTAATCTTAGCTTAGAACTTTATTCAAAAATTAGGAAGCCACTTTGATTTGTTTGATTAAAGAATAGCAGCGTTGGCTCTTTGTTATTCAAAAGTAGAATTGTATGTATTCTTTGCGGTTGATATTTCCAAAGTATTTTTGTCCAACCTTCATAGGGGACAACATTAGACGAAGTCTTCACCAGTCCAACATTGAAAGGAGGGTTGGCTTTCCTGTGCCATAAGAAAATGGCCTCCTGACACCAAGGATTTCAAGGAATATTTCACGACTAATAATCATAATCTCGTAAGCAAGAAAAATCTGTTCTTTGATAAATGTGGAATAAAAACACGTCTTATCTGGCTGTTTCCTAAGAGTGATCAAATCTAACTTCTCCTAAGGTTTTACCACAGGAGCCCATCATGCATTACTGGGCTCCAGGTTTTAGAGCAGAGAAGATCCGATCCGAGGGGCACTGGCGCTATGTCAGACGCTATGTTATTATTTTTTTTTACAATTTTCACTTTTTCTCAGAACCAAAATTTCTAAAAAAGGAATGCGCATCAGTTACTTAAGAGAATTGGCATTTTAAGGAACTGACTGACAAGTTCATTCTATACGCGATTAATTGGCCTGTGCAGGTTAAAAATAAATACCGTTGCAAATTTAATTTCTCAAAAGGCGTTTCACTGACAGCAGAACACTGCGGGACGAGACTGATCGAGTTACAATTTCGCAAGCGGCGAACTTAAATTGCCTTTTCTACGCACTTCATATAACGATTTGTTGGAGTTCATACGTCCGCTTACGCATACATATCTACACGTACTTGAGGGTTAGTTTGATGAATGACGTCATCAGCTAATTTACCCCCTGTTAAAAAGATTATACCTCTGAAACTTGCTTCTTTATCGAGCCAGTGTCACGAACGGCAGCTTATCAAGTTAACGGTAAAAGTTTACGACGTTATAAGCATAACTTTTACCCTGAGCGCAGAAAATGGAAAAATATCAAGTGGATTATATTAATACGATAATACCACGAATTGTCATCGAAATAGACTAAAGGCTTACTCAATTCCGCTTCAAAGAAAACAAAAAAAATAAAGCTTGATTCAGTTGCTGGAGAGGATGCTCCTGTCACCTGAATCAGCTATCAAAATATTGTTTAGTTTTGTTGCCCAATTCGATAATGACGAAATTTCCTGAAGGATAGGGTTGCAGCTAAAGGTCATCATTGGGAGCTTGTTACAACCAGTCGTTGTTTTTGAGAATGTATTGAAAATTGTGAATTTACATTAATAGGAAGCTTTTCTTTTCAGCGCGTCCTGGCCAGAATTTGAACCCCAGATAAAGCTAGTTCGAAGCCAAGCATCGAATTCCATCGAGATTGTTACAATTTGGGGGAACTTGAATTGGCTTGGAAAGGGAAGATCGATTTACGCGTTTAAAGCAAAAACATTTGCAAGGCTCAAATGCTGAATTCTTTTGTAAATATTATTATTACTTTTGTACACCTCCTGTGGCGAGGAGAAAATGACTTTGGACTAAACATCCGTTGTAACAGATAGCGGTAACATAACTTTTTTATCATCTCAAATTTTACAATAGCTTGCTGCCGACAATGTCATTCCCTGAACTTCAACATATCCTGGGCAATGTTTCCGTCGATGAACGTACAGCGAGGAAATCGAAAAACAAATGCCGCCGTTTAAGGAAGACTATTCGAAGAAGTTTCCGCTTTTTAATTAAGTATCTAAAAATACTTTTCAGGCCATAAGTCAGACATCCAGGAGCAACTGCATTATCATAACGCAAATCTGGCCTGGCTTCGTCTCTAGTCGTTCAGATAACAACTCTGAAATCTTGGTTTGTTTTCTCGGTCACCTGTGTACACGACTCTGGGTCTAAATCAAATAGTGAAAGTGTTTTGAATTGCAAACTATGCTTAGGTGTCAAGTTGTTTTGATAGAATTTCAAATAAACCTATGCCAAACCAAACGCCTTTTCTAACACTTTTCAACTAAAATATTTTCTTGGTCCTGTAAAAATGTTATCCACCCAAGGCGAAACTGCATCTCTGTACGCAAAGAAACAAGAATGTAGGCACGCAATAGTTTAAAATTCAGTGTTTTAGATAATTTAATTATAACAACAGTTAGGTTTTTTGGGGGGCTAGCGTAATAGACGCAAACGGCGCAGTTTCGATCGATTGATTTTCAGCTATTAAAAGGCCGTAACCCCATTAAAATGGGAGTGCCAAAACATAGACAAGTTGGTGCCTAAAAGGCCGCAACTAGAATGTGGGGTCAAGCCCATTAAAAAGAGGCTTTGTTTTGTTTGGACAAAACATTTCTTCTCTGATCAAACATGGAATGTGCTAAGTCAACGATCGCATAAAACTGCAATTAGCTAGCGAATGAAGGAAGCGAAGTTAATATCATTCAAAAAGGAAGTTTGCTTCAAACATTATTGAACTTTATGCCGATATTTTCTATTTTCACTGCCAAAAATAAACAATACCATAAAATGGGGATAAGGATGTTGCTGCGAAACACTGGGCAAAACTGAGAGGCTGACAAGCCGCAAAGATTAAATATGATATTATAGCACACTGTCCAAATATAACTTAATGAACACATTGTCAATTCAAGGAATTTTAAATATTTAAATTGTAGTTAGGGGTTTTAGAAGCCTCTTTGAATTCGCTACAGAGTAAAAGTAAATTTGACGTGACAACCGTCAACTTCTTGACAAAAGGCTGAAAGCATTCGATTGTTCAAAATGGTTGTTCCGTGACAGGCCAAGACGTGTGAGCATACTAATTAAATACCCAAATCTTTAATCCTACTCCAAAGTCCACGTAAATCTGCAACAAAAATTTGGCTTTAGTTTAATCAAGCAGCAAACCAAGAGCCAAAAGATAGGGAAACGATTGAGAGGTTAGATAGAAAGCCTAAGGTTAAACGGAAAGCCATTTCCATGCGCTAAGCTCCGATGAAAGACAGCATCGATTTGTGTCATTTCTGTGAATGAATAAATATTGAATGTCGTGCGCCGTGGTGTTCAACTTCCTCGAGTGGACGGAAAAGGATATAAAATATCGCCGCCGTAACAGTATCAAGCGATTTTCTTACAGCTTGACTTTTCAGCCACTGCTAGGATAGTTCCTGTAAGTTACAGCGGAAATGTTATAATGCGGTTTTAGAAGTTTCACATTTAAAGCGCTGAATTGTGCTGAATACGACAAATGTAACTGCTATCAGGATATCCAGAGGAAAACTGTAACGTCTACAGCCAATGCTGATGGTTGGAAAAAGAGATAACTCTTAAAACATCATATTTTTCCCTGTTTCTGTCTCCAGTTTTCCTGCAACGCTAGAGATCAACCGCACATCGCGAGCACTCTCAAGCTTGTTTCCTGGTAATCGTTTGCCTGTTGGGCAGAAATCCCACATGAGCATAGTTTAATTTCATGTACCGAAATTCCTAGATACGTGGTGTTACTGGTGACCCCCCCTGCGCATATAGTGATTTGATCGTTGATTCGTTCTTTTATGTAAACATTTACCATATAAGGTCTCAAACCAATATATGTCCTGAGACACCACGTAACTTCATGGATGTCTGTGCTGACCAAAAGCATCGCGGCTCCTTACGACAAGAATTACCTGACATGACGTCACTAACTTGTCACGCACGATTGTCGCCAGCAGCTTGGGACAAACAGTTAAATTACCTTCCATGGAATTGAAATTACGGCAAAACTACCTTCAGTCTGTTATTAAAGTAACTGCAAAGAAACCTGTAAAAACTATCAGAGAAAAATAACAAGAACAGAACAGCCCATAGTTTACTAGGCATGAACTCTGGACCCAGTGATAGACTTCTAAAGTTGAACAAATAACTTAAAACAAGAGCTGAATGAATCGCTGTAATATTTAGATTTATTCTCTTCTCTGTATACGGACCTGAAAAGGACAGTTTCGATATACAATAAATTCGAACTTGGCAGCCTGGCTTGGGCAAATAAAACCAGAACAAAGTTCATTTATTCCTCAACTTCTATGTGATTTATTTTTGTTTTGTTTTACTCCCCCTAGCCTCGAAACCAAGTTAGAATTTTTAAATATCGAAATTGGCTTTTTGTTATAATAACGAAAGAATGGCATAGTTCTAAAGAACAAAAAAGACGCACATCTCTGTTGCAATTTACCGTGGTTTATTAACGGGATACGTTCTTGTGGATGAGACATTTGGCTACGCGTGAGCACGCATAACGAAACATGCGTAACAGAACACGCAATAGGAAACGTGTAACGTGTAACATAATGTCCAATGCACTCACGGGGTGATCAACAAACCGTCCTAATTCTCTCGCGCGAGTACTCAGTTCAAAAACAAGTTGGATACGCAAACACTTTCCTCACAAGTCTTTCACGGGATTTTCATGATAGGCCGCTTCACTGAAACCTTTCCGGAGTTTAAGATCTCTCATCCAACATCGACTTTTTGATCTAATATAGCACCAGGGTTATAAACCAGTCATATACCTTTTAAAATCCAATCAGTGGCGTTTCAGATTGAATGAGCCGTCACTGGAACAACATATGCTGTAGTAGTCTAGGAATAAACTGGAACCATTCATTCCACTTTCAATGAAATCAAAATGCTGACCGAACTTGAATCGCTTGTAAGGATGGGTTTCCACCGTGTCCTAGGAAACAAAGAGAGGCAACATTAGAGCGGTTTTCAATTGAGCGTCGTAAAGCCAAAATATTCATTCTGGCCAATCACAAATGACGCAGATAATCAAGTGAACCAATCAAAATTCCAAGCAACCACATGTAGCTGACGCGAAGCGCGGGAAAACGAGAGCGAACGAGTCACGATTGGTTTTGGTTTGACTTCCGATTGGATGAAAGAGTGGCGCAAGTTTTTTTAAGCCAATTGTGTGGCGCAGTAAGTGCAAAACCAATTACTTTTCGACACTCAAAATGAAAACCGCTTTAGCAGCAGCAGTAAAACAAAACCAAATATCAACGGTCGCAAAAGAGAATGGCGACGTTTTTCCTTCTCAGAATTTTTCTCCACCATTTCTGAATCAACCTGAACCTTCAGCAGTTGTTTCAGGAGCAGGAAGGAGAGTAAGAAAGGTAATTATCATTTACTATTATTTCCTTCACCGGCTTCTCGTTGAATTAATGGGACAAAAACACAGTCAGTCTGACGTTACAATCAATTATCTTTGGTATAGATTAGTTTATGATCAGATTGCCTCTTGAAAGCAATTTTACGGATTTTATGGATGACATAACTGTTTTCGCACCTGAAATTTATGAAATTTATGGAAATGGAAAATTTGGAAGATTTGATGTTGTTTTAAAATTAGAATTTTAAGTTAAAAATTGGTAGACTGTTCACCAAACAGTTGTCCACCAATGTGGGTGCCCTTGCGGGGGCGTTCAACTGTCTGGTTTTGTTCCAAAACTTTTTTTTTCTCCCTCCTAAAAATTCCAAAAATTTCATTTAAATTCATGTATGTAGTTATACCCGATCTAATGCGACATGTTGGTACTTCTAAATAGACGTGACGGAAATTACAAAGTCTTATATCGTTTGCTCCAGCCATTGAGAAGATATAATAAGTTTAACGTTCATCAGTTATGATATTTCCTTACAATGACACCGATCGAATACTTTTCATCACCCTTGAGATTGTTATTGATATACAAGAGCCAGTTAACAACTGTCCCGATGAGAATATTGCAACGGTTAAGAATGTTGACGTAGATGTTTTATGGCAGAATACCAAATATTGTTCCCATGTATTTTTACCTTTTTAGGAAAAAAAACAAGCAAACAGAGCAAGTAGCTACACCAGATATTTTTCCTTAACAATTTATTTTCATTAATCATTTCCAAGTAATTGTCAACTTTTTTTGTAAATTTTCACTCGTGAATCTGTGCGGTCAGGTATTCTTATGCGCTTTAAGGCGATCTTTCTGTCACTCAACGAGTTTGCAGAACAAAAAGGCCTCTGAAAAGTACCTTGCCCGGCAGGAAACAAAACCGAATCGCCAGACTAACCACGAACACTGTATTTTCGCAAATTTCAAACTCAGCACGGAAACTAATCCGGCGATATTTTCCTCATGCACTCACCTTGACCTGGGGAATCTTGACGCTGCAGAACTATTCCTTGTGCATGGATTGTGTACACAAACGAGGCAAAAGGAGCCACGGGAGACTTGGAAATCAAAACCTTGTTTGACAACGAGAGAGAAAAATAAAACCGATGGAACACTGACTGCTTTAAGTGCACAACTTTTTTCATTGCTGTTTTTAACACACAAAAAAACAAAGAATGGGCGAGCTATAGAAAACACATTTCAAGTTCTACCTGACGAAAGTTTTCGTCCAAATATTGTACAATCAGGCGAGTGTTCACCGCGTGTGACCACGTGTTACCAAGCGCGGCGGTCACGTGACTGCTGTCGTCCTCGTCCGGTTCGGCATCAGTGCCGTCAATGTCCTGGAAAGCCGCACTTCCACTGGATCTCTCCGCAGCAACGAAACGAGTCGTGATCTGATTTGTAACGACTACCTAGAAAAAATAAGAAACAACAGCGGTTACTAATATTTTCCACTCAAAAACACTAGATGCCATCATCCATCGACATTAACCTTTAACCTATAAACGGTTTCTAAAGCGAAACGCTACTCTGCGTAAAGTTAATGTAAAGTTGGTGTTAGGTTAGGACAATTTTAAAAATTTCGTGTCTATAGCTAAGAAGCTTAATCTTTAAAGTAAAGGTGACGTAAAGCTGCTTAGAAATTTAGGATAGCACTGTGCCAGCTTTGCACAGCAGTATTAAAGGTTTCTCTGTTTTCACGCTGTGGTTTTATATTACCGGAATATGGAAGGTCTCTGCAAGATACCTGAAATAAAAACAAAAAATTGTAAACATTTTCTTCTCCTCCAGAAGAGATTACTTTTTATAAATCACAAAACAGAGCGACATCGGCAAAACGTTTATGTGGACGAGCAGTCACTCAATTGAGTACCTTGGTGTTTCTTCGTCGCAATAAAAAGAGACTTTGGTCACTACTCTAGGATTGTTTTACAAGACGCCCTTGTTCACTTGAATTTTCGCCATATTTTTCGACACATTATCGTGTGATTGGGAAGTTATGACTGTTGAAGTTTTGAAGTTATGAACACAACTGTTGTTCATGTTATGAGGCCAGCGAAAACAATATATTTGCTAAAACCTGTTTCCTTGTATACCGCCGTCTAAATCTTATCATAATAAATACAAACAGCGGTGATAAGCATGGCAATAAAACGCATGTTGGAAAACAAAGTTCATTTACTTGACGTTTCGTATGTTTCGACATACATCTTCAGAAGTGACTTAGGAATAGAAATAACAACTAAATTTAAATCTAAATTAAGTAACTAATTAACAATAACAGAAGCTTAGAAAAAAATTGCATATAAAAGATGCAAGACTGTGAGTCCAATTTGATATGGAGAGATTACTTTGTGTGCTAAATTTTTCTCTTCGTTTTTTTCGGTCCTAGATTGTCACAATAATAGCCACACCTAGCAAGATCACAGTTCCCGTCGTTCCCGCCAAAACTAGAGCACTCGACCCAGATCCTTAAGAACCACACAGCTCCTCGTCAAGCCGTAGTCCAACCTCGTTCCCAGGGCCCTCTCTCTTCGTGGGAGGAAGAGAGAGGACCCTGGGAACGAGGTTGGCCGTAGACATAATCTGATTTCTTCGGCTGTCAGTTAAAAACAATACAATGTAAGTGTATCCAAAGAAACAAGTCTCATCTTCGACAGTCAGATTTTTGGCTTATTCAGCCAGTCAACAATAACCTTTATTAAAAAATCCATCTACCGGTACTTACTTTAAAATGGCTGCTTCCTTAGAAAGAAGTGCAGTTCTTTCACTCAAGTTCCTTGAGACCCTGCTGTCAAATTCCTTCCTGACAAGGGATGCTATGGAGTCCAAAATAATCAGCTTCACACGTTTGGAGATGACCTCTTCTTCCAGTCTCTGAAGCCTGCAATTTTTGGGTCATAGTTTCGTTTCTTTAGTCATGAGCTTATTTGTGTCGAAGCTAGAACTTTTACTCCAACAACGTGCACATTCATTGGACCCTTGAGGACACGAAGCATTTAACAATTAACCTATTTCCCGCCAAAAGTATTTCCCTATTTTTCCACAATATATTACAAATGAAACCATCAGGCAGACGAATTTCTGGCTGTCACTTGTTTCCGCCAAAAAGAACAAGTGACAGCCGGAAATACGTCTGCATTCGGGCAATCATAGAGCGAGATATTTGTCAGGGTCTGGACCTCACTACTGAGCAGACTTTTGAGCAATTTAAAATA
>Ga0126337_10001381_pt1 | contig 14590 bp, 9 predicted proteins | sample DipCmetagenome_FD_92527 | JGI IMG/M metagenome (GOLD analysis project Ga0126337, IMG submission 92527) | Coral microbial communities from La Bocana,Puerto Morelos, Mexico - Diploria C A metagenome | ecosystem: Host-associated > Invertebrates > Cnidaria > Coral | place: La Bocana,Puerto Morelos... | reverse complement strand
GATTGAATTTTTAATGAATTGAGTCTGAATTGACCTAGCCGCACCTCCACAACAAATTTATGAACATATAGCTAACCGAGGTGGCCTCCCCTATAAGCCTGGTGGTTTCTTGGAGGTCTCCTCCTCGCCCTCACATAATTGTTAATGCTGTAGTTTTTAATTTAAAAGTGGCAAATAAATGATGATGATGATGATGATGATGAAAATGCTATTTCTAGCCGGCGTTTTCCGGAAAGACTGGTTGGTTTCATGGAAACTTCGGCGAGACTTACTTGTTCGAGCTTTCTGTCTTTCTTAAAGTCCTCGTCAGGCGTGATGTTCGCCCGCACGTTGAGTCTTGGACAATCAATCGATTTCTATATAATCTAAACCAACCGCGTTGTGGTTACCCTTTTCAAAACGCCTTTGAATATCAAAAACATAACGTTGCACACGCTCTCGTATGGCAGCATTTTTCAAAGCGGAATAACTTTTCTTTGCGCGGGAACGATCGCATTTTAAATATTCATAAATTATAATGTTCAACTGGGTCTTTCCCATGTTCCACTCGGTTGGTTGATCATTAGAACAGAAGAGTCAATTTCTGACATTTCTAGTCTGTTGCTGTTACGTTGTGTCTGTGATTTTTCAAATTTCGTTTCGCTTGTGTAATTTCTGTTCTGTCTTTCTAAATTCAATTCCGTTTGTTCAATTTCTGTTCTAGTCTTTTCAGCAAAGAATTTATAAACTACACAGGTTCTACATAATAGAATTTGAAACAGGATTCTGGCGGCGATGATCCCTCATACAAAGACGCACTACTTGAGGTTATAACTGTCCTTACACTTTGATACAATATAATCTCGAAGTCATATTTACAGTTTTCTTGAAATATTGTACAACTCTTTATTATATTAAAAAAATTTGCCTGTCTCTAAACTTGGATACAATTTAATTTGCAATTCATGGTAAAAGATTTTCTTACCAGAGAATTTTGAAAATTATTCGAAAATTTACAATTACAAACTTGATTCCCTTAAAATATCGTTTGTAGTGCGTCTTTGTGTTTAATACCTCATTTTTGTTATAAACAATTTTAGTTTCGTTGCGTGATCAATGAATATGAACACGAACAGCCCGCGACTTTGAACAGTGCGTGATTATCGAAATATGCGTGATTATTTTTCTATGTTGCTCTGTGGCCTTAAATAGTTTAGCGATTGTGGTTTCCTGTATGTGACAGCTCATAGATAGTTCTTTTCCCTTTATGACAGCTCATGAATAGTTCGTTTTAGGACTAGAATTTTTAGGTTTCGGTTTCAGTTGCGATCAGCGTCAGTATCAGCCAACATTCAATCGTATTCAAGCTTCATCGTATTAGTTCTTCCACAGAGATCCACTATTCAGAATCTCTTAATCAACTTCAATAAAGATGAAAGAAATCTCTGTTCTAGTGTAGTCACTGTCTTCTTTACGCGATTATCAATCTTTCAGAATTTTTACGCAAGTTCGCTTTGTTTTTCTTTTCCTCGTCCTATACATTAAAGAAGAGAAGGTCAAAATACTTGAGACAGTTCATCAGTACAGTAATTTAGAATACACGTGCCGCCATTGAGGGTCATTGAGTGTTTTCTTCGTAAAAGTCCCCCCCAAAAAATGATTTTCAATCAATTACAGAAGAGCTAAAATATCAAGCGAAAGCATTGACTGTAGTAACGGATACGATTAAAAGAACAGATTAACAGCGGGGGCAGCTGTAGTGGTAACTATTCCTAGTAATAGTTATTTGCCGACTTAGACATGTAGATGTATATCTATTTGACAACCCATAAGCGAAATCTTCGGGTGGTCCGTAGGTCTAGTCCTTGGATCGTTCCGTTGGGTAGTTCACAGACCCGTTAGCCTTCGTAGCCGGCGGGAGTGGGTACCCGCGCGAACTTCGGTCCCGAACACGAGTGCAAAAAGCCGCGCAGGTCGCGAGAAGAATGGGGTGTTTCGCCCGCGCACCCACTCCCGCCAGCTACGCAGGCTACGGACCTGTGGACCGTAGCCTCCCACGCAGACATTCTTAGGGGTTCGTCACGCGTTCCTGCCCCGAACCTGTAAGAACGTCTGCGTGGGAGGCTATGTGGACCTGGGCTCAGCACGGTGTTTACGGGCAACAGTTCAGTTCAGTCATTCTCAGCAGGAGTGCTGTAGACTGCACCCGGAAACAAAAAATATTTACGAGTACACACCTCACCACGCCCAAACCCAAGAACATCGAAGCCCTTAAGCCAAGATAAGCCGTAATATTAAAAGGCAATAACAACTGTAGGATAGAGAATTTTGTCGGAAATCGAATTTTCGATTCGGTACATGTTCTTTTAGTTTTGTAAATCAGACAATCAAACGTTTTGCAGTTCAGGCTATAAGCTACAAGTTGAATTAGTGACCATTTATACGTAGCTGTCTTGTATTTTATAATTCCTGTTGACATTATAAATTGTCAAAGATGGAAACGTTTTTTGAAGTAACATACACAGGTCGTGAGGAATTAATCGGAATAACCGAGATTCTCCGACGAAAGTATTAAAAACCTCCGAAGACAAAGATCATTGTTGTTCGCCCTACTGTCGGGAGCAAAAAAAAATCCCCTGAGGTCTCTAAGCTGTGTCTGCAGATGCTTCCAGCCACTGAGATAACAAATGATTGAATTGACCTACGACACCGAAATAACCTTGAATACAAAGGATTAAAAGCAACCATATTAATGTCATCACGAACGCAGCAAATAGCAGAACTTGAAAGAGTTTTGCAAAAGAAGCAACATCAACAGGGACTTTCTGGAAGTCAGGAGTTACAGATAAGCGCTATGTTCTATTTGACAAGCTGACAAACAGTCATTTCTAAATGAGCGCATCGTATTACAAGTGCTTGGGTGGAATCTCCTTGTCACTACCGCAAATGCCAAGAATTTCACTTTCAGCGGATCAGATCACTGAGAGCGAGTGTTGTGTTGTGATGAGCATGGCCCTGGTAAACTGCGCTAGGAAAGTTTTTAGACGGCGAACATTCAACGTGTGTTTGCTGTGATTTCGCTGCGGAATTCAACAGGAAATCGAACTGACAGCTTGCGGTACGAAATTTCGTAACTCGAGCTAAATAGCGCGGTAGAACTCGCGAATTATTTCGAATTTTTCGCCGAGCAATTTGCGGACATGTCACAGAATATGAGGCAGTATTTGAGGATAAGCCGAACTGTCTGCAGGTAGGAAACATTCTGTATTTTATCTGGTGCTGTAAGGCCACGATTGATGCGATACATCACGACGCCGAACGCTGTACTTCTGTTCTAATCGCTGATGAGAGCGATGTGGCGTTGATGTGTAACCTTCTTCGTTCTTTCTTACCATTAGAATCCCGACATGTGTTCTTATCTTTCTCGTTGTCTTCAGTTGCGTTATACGCTCAGGACAACAGGAGGTCAGTTTGAATTCTTGTGTTTGCTACGTCCACATAATATGATTATTATTGTAGTGATTTGCCAATTTGAGATACAAGGACAATTTTACTCTAGACGTTTACATCGCGTTCAAGTTATTGTTGTAGTTGTACGTCTGGTATCGTGACATGTGAGTGAAGTAGCGTGTTTAGCTGCCACAGATGATTTAAGTTTTTTTTTTTTGGTCGAGGACTTGAACCTCAACCTACGAAAAACACCTTTTCATCTGGACTGAGATCTTAAAGAGGAGGAAAGGCAGATCCGAACAACGAACGCTCAGTGTTTAAAAATCCAAATATTTATTGCGTTTATTTGCTAGCCTGTTAGATTTTAATCTCTATTTTCTTTGCCCAGAAGATTAGAAAGATAGCTGCTTTGTGACGGTAATAAAATCACTGTTTGTCGTCAACTTAGCTTTTTCATTTCGTCGTTCAAGTTTCAGTGATAGTTTCACAGTCGTGACATGGTCATGTCAGTTTAAGTTGTGTGAGGTCCAAATGAGAGTTAACCATCTTCTGCATTGGGACCAAACAATCTAATTTTTTTTGAACATATTCCTGATAACTTTATTCAAAGTTCATCACAGCCGACTTGCACAAGCTGTTAAGTTATGTTTCAGCCAAATGCTTGCGTTCAAATAGTTTCCGGTGTTTAGTCTTCTGCCAGATGTCAGAAAAAAGAAGAACAACCGTTCAAAGCCTTAGTTTAGCGATAATTTTGATTTCAGTTGAGTAACTTTTCGGTGAGATATTCTGTTTATATTTTTTGGCCTTCTGTTTTGAGTTTTAATCATCTCAAACTGCACAGAACAGAAGTAGAGTGAAAAACATTTTGATACAAGAAAAATTAATACTTCGGTTACTAAACCTAGGTTAGCTCTAACTAGCATCCCGGATAAACCTAACGGGAGTTAACAGTTCTAAAGGATTCACTAAATCTATAGAGATACTGTTTAGACACAGAAGTGTATACATTAGTGCATAAAGATTCAAACGTTTCAATTACAAAACAGTTTAGTTAATGCCTTTTCGGATACTGGGTTGACAGAAATTGTCCGGAATATCGCTGTTTACTCTATCGATACAAATGTTTCAGAGCGTTGAATGGTTTTAATTTGCTGGTGATAAATTGTTGAAATTGCATCTACCGTTGACAAATATGTGTACTCTGTTTCCTATCGATTGCAATAAATTCCTACGATGATTCCGACACTGTATTGTTCCGAGTAAGACTTTGTTTGATGCTGGGGTTTGAAATACTGTTTCTTATAATAAGGCCTTCCAAGGAGCAAGAGCGGCAAGCGAAACGACCCTAATAACCAGCTCCGCTAAAATTCTACAGCACTAGAAAAGACAGAGACGTTAATTTTTGTGGGCTTTTTGCCTATTTAGTAATTGTATACTCTTGTAAAGGCTGTTAAATGTCAGACATTTGTGTGCTTTTCCAATGAATAAACTCTAAAATAAAATCAACCTGGTAGCCACAGCTGGCTTTATGCCGCCAAACGACGGCGACATTTGCTTCCGCTGGCTAGGGGACATCGGTATACGAAAGGAGCGACATGGCGACACCGCTACCCTTGGAAGGCCTCTATAATCGGATGGAGCGTTATGAAGCTCTCTAAGTATCAGATTAGGTGCTGTTGTAGGTTCTTTGTACGCCTCAGAGCACTCACGATATTTGCCGGAAAGAAATGCAATCGCACACACATTTTAGGGAAAATAAACTAGCTAACCGAGGACTACGACCAGTAACTAGCCGGCTAAATGCTCCTGGCTCTTGGAGCACAGAAGTGCCAAGCAGCAAAGACGACGTCAAAGTGGGGCGTCGCGCCGAGTTTGCTGTGCTCCCTCTAGAGCTGGAATACCTTCTTTTTTCTTTTTTTTTTAAAGGTCAATATTTTTACTGGAATACACATAACTTGCAATACTAACATTACTGACAAAGCTAACATTACTAACAGTACTAAGATTGCCTAGAATGGCGATATAGTTCACAATACGGTAACATCACTTGTGATAATACGGAAACTATACTTACAACGGTACTAACATAACTGACAATGTTAAAATTACTTACTTTAGCTCATTTATACCATAAATTAATTACTTACTTACAATACCGTAACACATCAAATACCTTGTGAGGACCTGTTAGGTTTTTTTGGGTTGGAGATATTTGGGTAATAAAATAACGGGATACAGGACATTTGGGGGAAAAATTAATAGGATAAGAATACACTCTTTGTTGTACAAATATGTTCGATAAAAACATCGAGGATGAAATTTGCGAAATTATTTTATTTTAAGAATAAACCCGAGGCAAAGATTTTGAAAAGAATAACATTTGTTGAAAATTTGTAAATACATCAGAATTGTCTGTTTCTAAATTAACCGTATAAAATCCTTCCTTCTCTAAACAGCAAAACTAGCTAAAAAGCAACAAAAACAGCGGAAAAACAATACTCATAATAAATATAGAGTGTAGTTTTTAGTTTTTTTAATTTAATCACGCTATTATTTAAACCATCAGATCCTTCTCTTTGCAATAGACATCACTGTACAGATCGTGGATAAACCGTGATGATGAAATATAAATTCTCTTAATGAAGATTAAGTACAGTGCTTATTAGATGATACAGATGTTTGAGGCGAGATATTTGAAAGGCACACATTGCTTCATTATTTTGATACTTGATATGTTTTACGCAAGAGGTCCCATATGTCGGCGGACCTACACTGCAGAAAAAGAGCAGAATACAAAAATCCTTTATTTTAACGTAAGCTAGGGCAGTAAGAAAGCATACCGGACCGGCTCTATGTCAGTTACTACCTGATAATTATTTGTATGAATTTGCATTTATTCAGAATTTAGCGAACAAAGCTTATACGTACTGTTTGCTTTTTGTCAAGGCTTTCAAAAAATAGTCGGAGTAGTTTACGATGTTCCAATTGTTGTGTAATAGTTACACGTGGATACATCGAACATTCAGGAACATGATATATCACTATTTATACACTGTCGGCACGTAAGATATCCGGGTTATGCTTGCAGTCTCTCTTGTCCATGCAGTTATTTTGTATACATGTGTTTTGTGACCTGATCTGGTAACATGTTGAAAAAAATATGCTTAGTGTACTACAACAGTCTACTGAGCTTTTAACAAACAACAACAACAGCCATCCATTGATTTGCCAAATTAGGAAAAAGTGATTCGATCAGGCAAAAAACTCAGAATGGTAAACACTAAACGAGCTGAGTAGTTTCAATAAATTATGAGCTTGCATTTTCTGGGTTGTATACATACATAGCTAATAGAGTAGATAAGAAAATAAGAGGATAAATAATGAAACGATGATAAAATAAATAAATCTAATTAATATAATTGAGGAATGCACTTGAGAAAATGAAGAGGAATGAAGAAAAAAAGGGTAGCAGATAGTAGAAAAGCGTTTATCAATTCTTGTGTTTTGAACAGTAATAAGCTAAGAATAAATTGACAATACCAAGCTAGCATTGAACGTAGGTTGATAAGAATTTGATTGATTGCAGGTTGGGCAAAAAGAACGTGCTTGTAGTAACAAACGCATTGACTGAGTGGTAGAAAGTTATCGAACTGAAGATCTATTGCAAAAAATACTGATCATAACCTCTCAGTTTTCTTTGATATAACAGCTTATTTTGGCCTTTACCCAGCAGATTAATGAAGTTCTCAGACATGGCTGAAGTATTAATGTCTCATTGAATCCACTTTGGTTATTCAGAAATCAAAGCCTGTTTATTCAGCATTTGTCTTTCATTTTCAGTAGTTATTCACCTACTTACTGACAAAAACGTTTTTAACTGTTCAAACTCTTTCTGGACTATTGAACTTTTTTCATGCCAGACCCCAATACTTTATAAAAAAAACTATCACAAAAAATTCACATAAAATTACCAAAAAAATCACAAATAAATTACTTAGCCCGGGTTTATTCTAGTATGTTATGTAATTTAACCTTTCTTTGTTTTAGAAGCGACCAAATTATGCAATAGTGGAGACGTTTTCTTCTCGAATTTTTCAACTACGGTTCAGGAACTCGACCATTCATTTTGCATCCTGGCTCTAAAGATTAATACAATATAAATTCCATTGTCATACTGTAACTTTGTTTTTTCTAGTCTGTTTCTGATTGTAGCTTTTGGGATTTTAAGGAACACATTTCAAACTTTTCGCTAGTATATTTTGCAGATCAGTTAAGGTAATCAATGTTTCGGTGTTGATTTTGATCGGCAATTCCATTAAATGATCTCTTTACTAAGGTTCGTCTTTGATTTTTCAGATAGATGATCCTCATTCCTTCACAACATTACTTCAAGTTTTAGATGGTGACAATGTACGAGAGAGAAGAGCAGCCGATCAAGATGGTAAAATATTTCTTGTGTTACTTTGTTCTCTTCGTGGCTTCGGATATTAAGAAAAAAACTACTGAAGAAAAGTGTTAGAAAGTCGGTACGAACGCGCGCATCGTTGAAGAAACTCAAGTTTTCAGTTGAAGGCGATTTTCATTGAAACTTAATTGAACCTTTTCTCGATGTTGCGAGATGAAACAGTGTCTGAAAAATCAACCGGCAAATGGCAAAGCACGAGAATCAGTGATAAATTTCCCCTAGCGTTGGATTTCAACAAACGAGGGTAACTACCAATGGTTGTAAGTGTCATTGTTAGTGGGCCGAAGTCCCGCATCTCGGGCCGTGTTGGGGGCATGCGTATATTAGAAGCTGGGATCAAACACATTGTTTTTTCTTATGTTTTCTCGTAAGGCGTATTTTAAAAACAAATCTGACTCTTTGAAGGAAACTTGAACTTGCGGTAATGGTCCTATGATCATAGATCATGAATCGGTCTAATAGAATTTTTTGTTTCAAAAAAATTATGATACTTCCCGAACGACCTTTAAGCCCGTGCTTATTTGCTCAAATTTGGCAGGTGCGCAGCTATCAAATTTCGCCTTGATATCAATAGCAAAACAGCTTTAGAAATGAGATTAACTCCTGGCCGTTATTCAATCTCGGATGGGGGTTAATCGGCTTCTGTCCAACCGGAGCCGGGTCAAGGAAGGGATTAGCTAATTCCTTCTTGTCAAATTGATGTCATAAGCGCCCCGTTTTGGACAATGTAGAGTCCATATACGCATAAATACACGTGCGTATCTCAGGGAACACATACAGAAAATATATATATTTATATATGTTATTGGCGAAAGGCGTCTTTAAGAATTAAATCGGCTGGTTTGACAGTCTTTAGTCTCTCCTATTAAACCTGCTATTGATTATCGAAAGGTTGTTACTAACTAACACAAGTTACTAAATGCTCAACGTTTTTCTGTTTTGACCGGGTGACCTCAAGAGGTGTAACTGAGTTTGGTTTACAATACTGACTTAGATCGCAAAGTCATAACACAAAGCACATGAGAAAAGAACGCAGGCAATGAAGAGGGTATTTTTTTCTTCGAGTAAAATGGGTGAAAGAGGCTTGATTACTCAGTGGAATGGCCTCGTGAGAACAATTTGATAAAATATACCTGTGCAATATTTTCTTTTACTACCATTAAATAGATACCGCCGCACGAGTGTTTCCTAGTTTGTCTCTGTTCTATGAGTGCAAATTTAGTTTCAGTTGTTATATTTTCATTGTTGTTTCAGATGCTTTGGAGGGAAGTGGTCCGATAACGCCAGACGAAGGTCAGAAATGTTGTGCTGTCTAAAAATATTCCTTTCATGTTATCATTAAAAGCAGCTCGCCCAACGGTTAACTGTTAACCGTCGGTTAACCTAAAACGTTGTGGTCAAACAACAAACCAACAAAGTCTGTTGAAATATTGATTACCACGCATTGTCAAATCTTATGATTAACTTCGTGGAAGCATTGAGGTAAAAATGAACGCAGAACGAATGAACGAAGGGACGAGCGAGCGAAGGAACCACGGAATCAAGTGTAACAGTGTCGGTTCAAACGAGTTCGCTTCCCAGTTCGATTTCTTTTTTTGCCTCCCCATATGCTAAAGAACACATCGTTTAATGGAGCAATCAAAACAGGTGAAGGTTTTCGTGACCTGATGAGAACACTTATGTTCCTTAGCTTTCACTTGACCAAAGCGTCAATTTTTCCCCTTTCTGTTCTTGTTTTGTTCTCGTTCTTTTCACGCGTGATCATTTCAAGGTGTAATAAACGAACGAACAAGCGAACGAATGAACGAACGAAAAATGAACGAACGAGCGAAAAACTAAACAAACGAGGAAGCATGTGATCAAATGAACGATGTTACAAACGAGCAAACGAACGCACTCAAATAATGACCGAACGACCAGATGGAATCAAATGGATAATTGATCATAATTTAATGAACGTAGATGAATCTTTTCCAAAAGTCTTATTGACTATGTACGCGTGAAATTTCATGATGAGAAATTGAGTTTCTTAATCGAATTCTTGTCCCTGTACAGATGCGCCTGTAATAGTGGTCAGTGAACAGAAGAAATTTGTTCTCAAAAAAGTCGGTAGATTGTCCGTTGACGTAGGTTCAACAGTATGGGCTGTAAGAGGAACCGAAATTATTGTATCATGTCGAGCCAGCTCGCCATCTGGTATTCCCACCAAGATCGAGTGGCTCAGATCGTATGGGGGTCCTGTGACAGAGAGATTTCGAGGAGGAGTGGCCGCTAGAGAAGGAACTTTAACGATTCGTAAGTTAGGCCGGTTTAATGAAGGAACCTACACATGTAGAGCGTCAAACAGAGCTGGAAACACTACGGCCCTGTTCACCGCTAAAATTATCAGTAAGTATGTTGAAATATCATCTTGTTACAAATAATGTTGTTGGAAGATACTTATCAGAGACAAAGCAGACCACAATTAAATTTCCTCATCGTAACATGAATAGTAAAGTAAACAAATGTAATGGTTAACGTTAATAATATCGCCATTGTGGTCTTTTATCCATTCCCCTATGGGTTCGGCAACACGTTCCTTTGATAGGCTGCCTCTGAGAGAGACTGGGGAGGTGCATATGATAGTTCCCTCTTTTGGTTATGATAGCACCATCAAGAGACGTGAAAGTGAAAACAACTTTGTTCAACAACTTAAACAGCGTCACCTGAAGGCATTGATCAAAGCTTGAATTTGAGTGTCACATCCGTGGAATTACTATCAAAAGTCAGAATCAAATAGCACTTGCCGTAAAGGGCTAGTATTTTAAAACATAAAATGCTCAAAATGATGTAGGGTTTGACTGTGATCGAGCGATCTGCCTTTTTCTAAGCTACTTAATACATGACAAAGAAAATACAGCCAATCATGATTTAGGATCCAACCTTCCCATCATGCACACTGATGGTGTTGGCAACTGTATTTTCTATGGCAGGGTATAAAATACCTATAGAACACTGACTCGTGGTATATACCAGGTTATAGCCCACTTGTCACTTGTATTTTCGTAGCATTAAATTTTAAGTGACTCTTGAGATATTTTATACTATACCACCAGGCAGGGTTGCATAACTAATATATAACTAACGGAATGGAAAGTTGAATCTTGGTGTTTTCTTATTCTCCAGTTGCATCTCTGCCCACAATACTCAAAACAGAAGGTGACTTCTCATTTGGACCCAATGATAAAGTGGCCGAGATCACGATAGGAAGTGACGTCACAGTTTACCCTGGAACAAAGCTTACAATTCGCTGTCCTGTGGAGGGTACGGGCAGTATTTTGGTTTTCTGGACTAGCCAGGGAAGGCCTGTCAACATTGGGAATGCACAAAGAGTCGGAAACGATCTAGTGATAACGGACATCGACAAAAGATACGCTTTGGAATATGAATGTACCGCCAGGGCCGCAAGAGGGAAAGTCAGTGAAAAGTCCACTGTTCGAGTTAAAGGTGTGGTGAATCTTCAAACCTTTTACCTAATATATGTTTTGTCAGATTTTTCTTTTACTTCATGGTAATAGCTCAGAAATTTTGCAACAAGTTGAATGTCTCACGTAATGACAATTAAGTAAGGTATGCCAAGCTATGAGATACAAACATGAGCAATAATGCATACCTTCTTGGTTTGAATGGGAGGCGCAGTGGCGTCGAAGTTAGTGCGCCCGTCTCCGAATCGAGCGGTCTGGGTTCGAGCCCTAGCCGGAGACATTGCGTTGTGTCTTGGGCAAGACTCCTTACTCTCACGGTGCATCTCTCTACTCAGTTGTATAAATGAAAACCTGCAAATTCAATGCTGGGGGTAACCCTGCGATGGACTTGCATCCCATCCAGAGAAATACTCCTTCTCGTAGCTTTTGACAGTATCCATCGTAGGAGACCTCGACCCTTAAATGTGAATTTGCATGAGTTAAGAGAGGGGACCTCTTTTCTTTTCCTTTTCATCTTGTTAAAGATCTGGACCCACCGCGCATAAAACATGGAACAAGGGATCTACGCTTCATCGAGGAAGAACTCCCCGAGGTCGAAATATACGTTGGATCCAAACTTACTGTCATCTCCGAGACCCAGATAACAGTGCGCTGTATCGCTTCAATGTTTCCAGCCCCGGCTGTTAGTTGGAAAATTCAAGGAAAGGATTCCGGCTTCAAGGACGATGTGATACTCAGTAAAGACAACTCATCCCTGACAATCAGTGATCCCGGAGTTGAAGACTCGGGGGTGTATACCTGCACGGCTACTAACAATGTCGGACGGGACTCGGAGTCTTCAATAATCAGTATTTTACGTAAGTTATCCGCATTCCGTTATCGTGACATGGTTCACATATTTACCCTAAAGGTGTTTTCATTTGCGACTTTTATGATGAAAAAAGACTTGTTCATTACTTAGGTGATATTGCAATACAGGTTTTTTCAGAGGCCGATTTTAGATATTTACCCTCTTATCGTCGTATTTGTGCAGTGAGCAGTTATAAAGTTGATCTTTTGAGATTATTTACCTTAACTTAATAGGTATCCGGGCTTGGTGATTCACTCCACGTTGTTCTAAAATGCCATGTAACTGTTTGGTGTTCAACAGTGTCTCGCAGAGGATTTAGAGTGTTGTTGCTGGACAATTTTTGTTATGGATAGAATTCACTTTTAAAATAAGTCATTTGAGCTCAGAAGAACCCTTGAGCTAAGAACCATTACGCAGGTTTTCACATGTACTATTTTGCGTCTTTTTATAATTTTCGCACATATTTTCATCCTTACATTCATTTGCTCTTCTTTTCTTTATAGTTCCTGAACCTCCTAGAATAAAATACTCCAACCGGAAAATAACTTCACTGGAAAACCTGGACGTTGTTGAAGCAAAAATTGGCGACGAACTAACTTTGTTGGCCGGTGCTAACGTGGTGATCACGTGCCCTACATCCGGGCTACCAACTCCGACAATAAAATGGCTGAAAGATGGCGAAGACCTGTCAGTTAATGGGAGTATATTGACAGTCAAAAATGTCAAAACTGAGGACTCGGGAACGTTCACCTGTGAGGCAGTGAACAGGGCTGGTCGATTTAGCTACAACAGCGAGTTTCGTGTCATTGGTAGGTTTGTCAAATTAAAAGATTGATTTTGAATTCTCTGTTTTGAGCGACCTTGTAAAGCGAGCCAGAAATCCAGTAGCGACTCTTGAAAGTATATGGAATCCACGACCTTAAAACAGCTAGAGTCTTGTTTTTCACCTCTATTCTACTTGTTGCTTTTTTAAACGTCATTCCTCTGTAGCAACTGAGTAGCGTAAAAGCACTATGTTAGTATAATATCGCACCAAAACCCCTCTATGTGACTTGGGTAAAGGACGAATGCAGCTAACGTCACCTTCTCAAACATGCTGGCGACAATAGATTGTCTTAGCCGCATAAACAACAGAGGAATTTCTTTGGAAATATTTTATTCTATTTTTGGAAGCTGATTGGATTTTAGTATCAGGCGTTTAGGCTGAGTACAGTATTTCCTAAAGCCCCGGTCATTTACCACATGTCAATTTTATTATGCTTTTTTTGATCGTAGCCGGCGAGAAGCCGCGAATAGAAACAATGACGGGGCGTATTATTGGTCTTGAAGGAATCGAAGAAGCAGTCGTCAAAATCGGGCAGGATTTGCGCGTAGTTGAAGGACTGATCGTTCGTCTCGTGTGTCCGGTTCGTGGATTTCCGACTCCAGAAGTGACGTGGTTTCTGAATGATCGGCCCGTGAAAACATCTGGACGTTTTCTGGTTGACACTCGCTCCAACTCGCTGATTGTGGATGGAATACAACTGCAGGATGCAGGGCAGGTGTTGTGTACGGCTAGCAACAGTGCAGGCACTGCCAGGGCATCGACGTTTATCAGCATTATAGGTGATTATAAATCTTGATATAATGATGGTTAAGTGGCTGGTCAAAAGATTAATATTTTTTAACAACCCAATTAGATTCGAATGTCAACTCGACTTTTACTTTTTCAGGTGAAAGCAGCGCTCAAGTTCAATCTGGAAACAGTTCTATCGAGTCAATTAAAAAGACTGCGAAAGTTGCCATTGAGATTGGGGACCGCTTACACGTGCTTTCGGGATCAGATGTGTCTATAGATTGCGTAGCCCGCGGGACCCCTCGCCCAGTAATATACTGGCGGTGGAATGGCCGCGAGGTGATCTCAGGGTCGAGAGAAGGGCAATATGCTATTAAGGACATACCTAACGGTTCTCGCCTCACCGTCTGGCAGATGCTTGTAGAGAATGCCGGTCAATACGAATGTGTTGCTATCAACACCGGTGGAGGTGATAGAGTAGCATCCACCATAACTATATTAGGTACGTGGTAGTTTTCAGCTGCTACATTGAATTCAATCTTCTCACAAAGGCTGTTTAGAGGTTTAAATCCGGCTTGGCGTCTCCATCGTTATGGACCATGTGTTGCTATCCAAAGTAGCCTAAATGTGACTTTTGAAGTCTGAAAAGAATTGTTTATGGATATGCAACAGGAAGCTAGAGTTCAATTAAGTTCACACTTAGTGCTGCGTATCGGAAACCATGTGTTAACCGGTACAATTAATGTTAACCAATCAGATCGCGCGTAGTTATTTTATTAATTGTCATAGAAATTATATTTTGTAACAAGATTCTGTAGAAACTTTGT